>MKWU01003435.1_pt1 | contig 20977 bp, 17 predicted proteins | sample 809101 | NCBI WGS metagenome assembly MKWU01 (sample SAMN05860141, study PRJNA318959) | sponge metagenome | host: Aplysina aerophoba | place: Slovenia: Piran, Adriatic Sea, Gulf of Piran | collected 2013-05-07
GGCCGCCTCGCGCTGCTCGATCGTCTGCGCGTCGCGTTCGAGCCGGCGGTGCTCTGCCTCGTTGTAGCCGAGCGCGGTGCGCTCGGCGTCGAGGCGTTCCTGCTCCGACACCGCGCGCTCGCGGCCTTCCTCGGCGGTGGCGAGGGCGTTGCGGGCCGCGTCGGCGTCACGGGTCGCCTCGGTGCTCGCAGCGGCCGCGCGCGCGGTCGTGGCCTCGGCGTCGATGCTGACGCTCGAGGCCTCGCCGAGCGTGGCGAGCAGGCTCGTGCGTGCGTCGAGCACCTCGGCCTGCGCGACGAGCGTCCTGTGCTCGCGATCGAGGTGCGCCATCGCCTCGGGGGTCACGGCGTCGAGGCGGTCGATCTGCTCGCGCAACGCCTCGGCCGCGCTGCGAGCGCCGGCCGCGCGGTTGCGCGCCGCTCGGCCCGCCTCCTCGTAGCGTCCGAGGCCGAGCAGGCGCGTCAGGATGTCGCGACGCTGTGGCTCGTCGCCGCGCAGGAACGTGTCGAACGCGCCCTGCGGCAGCAGCACCGTCTTGGTGAACGTCGCGAAGTCGAGCCCGATCAGCTCCTCGATGCGTCGCGTAACCTCGCGCGCGCGGTCCTCCAGCGGCTCCCACGAGCCGTCGGCGCGCTGCCGCTCCAGGCGCGCGCCGAGGTTGCCCGGCGCCTGCCGGCTCACGCGGTAGCGGTCGCCGCGCACGCTGAACTCGAACTGCACGGCCATCGCCTTGGCGCCGTGGGTGATGAGTTGCCGGGTCTCGCGACCCACGCGCGGCACCTGGCCGTAGAGCGCCCACGTCATCGCGTCGAGCAGCGAGGACTTGCCCGCGCCCGTCGGGCCGGTGATCGCGAACAGTCGCCGACCCTCGAAGTCGAGCGTCGCGGGCTCCTTGAAGGACGTGAAACCGCGCACCTCGAGGTGGAGCGGCTTCACCGGGGCTCCGCCGTCTCTGCTCCTCGCGCCTCGTCGCCCTCGGCCAGCAGCTCCTCGAACAGCCCGACGAGCGCCGGCTCCGGGTCGGCGCCGTGCTGCGACTGGTAGTAGCGCGTGAACAGCTCGGCCGCACTGAGGTGCCCGATCGGCTCGGCGCTCTCATCCTCCTCGGGCGCCTCGTACTCGAGCTGCACGTCGACGGCGTTGGGGAGCGCGTCGCGCACCCGCTCGGCGATGCCCGGCTCGGGTCGCTCGACATCGAGGCGGACGCGCAGGTGCTCGTCGCGATGCTCGTCGGCGTGCGCCAGCACCTCGTCGAGCGTGCCGCGTAGCTCGGCGAGCGGGCGGCCCGAGGTCAGCTCGATGGGCGTCTGCGTCACGGGCATGCCGGGCTCGGCGTTGATGATGCGCACGACCTTCTGCTGGCCCCGCTCGCCGAAGTCGAGCTGCAGCAGCGAGCCGCTGTACGCCGTCGGCACGGGCGCGTCGAGGATCTCTTGCGGCTCGTGCACGTGACCGAGCGCGATGTACTGCGGTGACGATGGCAGGCTGGCGGCGGTCACGCCGTACGTCTGGCCGATGTGCAGCTTGCGCTCGGAGCCGTCGACGCTCGCAATGCGCGCGTTGTCGACGAAGATGTGGGTCGCGAGGATGTTGACGGTGTCAGCCTCGAACGTCGCGGAGGCGGCGCGCAGGATCTCGGCGACGCCGTCGGCGTAGGCACTGACCCAGTCTTCTCGCAAGCCCATGATCGCCGCGGCGTCGACGTAGCGGCCCTCGGTGATGAACGGCACGGCAGCGATGCGCGCGACGTGTTCGCGGCCCTCGATGGTGAGCACGCCGCCGGCGTTCGGGCGGCGCACCTCCCACTGCGTCTGGACGCCGAGCAGCTCCGAGAGCAGGCCGAGCGCGCTCAGCTTGCGGGGGTTGTCGTGGTTGCCGGCCAGGAGCACCACCTGGATGCCGTGGCCGATGCACTCGCGCAGCGCCTCGAACACGAGGCGGTCCGACTCCGCCGACGGCGCGTGGTGGTCCCAGATGTCGCCGCAGACGAGCATTCCCTCGACGCGCTCCTGCCGGGCGATGTCGATGACCTCGGCGAGAACGGCCTCGAACTCCGCCACGCGGCTGCGGCCGCGCATGGTGCGGCCGACGTGCCAGTCGGCGGTGTGCAGCAGCCTCACTCGAACCTCGCGAAGGGGTCGGTGGTCTGGGCGACCTCGGACGGGCGCGTGGCCCACGCGGGGTGGGGGAAGCGCAGCAGCAGCGGCACGGGGATCTCCGGCTGCGCGAGGATCATCGAGCCCGGCTTGAGCAACGAGGCGCGGGCACGCGCGGCGGGCGTCAGGAAGCCGTACTCGCCGCGCTGCGCCTCGGCGGCGTCGAGGCGACCCGCCACGCGGTACGCGCAGTTCGCGACCACCCGCGACTCGACCTCGCTCGCCGTCTGCTGCGCGCCGATGAGCACGACGCCGAGCGAGCGCCCGCGCTCGGCGATGTCGAGCAGCACGTCCTTGATCGGGCTGCGGCCCTCGCGCGGCGCGTACTTGTTGAGCTCGTCGAGCACGACGAGCATGAGCGGCCGCGGCGAGCCTGAGCGCTCCTTGCGCTCGAACTCGCCCTTCAGCATCACGCCCACTACGAAACGCTGCGCGCGGTCGTGCAGGCGGTGGATGTCGACGACCGTGACCTGCGCGCGCCCGGTGTCGATGGCGTGCGCGGCGTCGTCCTCGGACGCCTGCCCGCGGATCAGTTGCCCGACGTACGGCTTCGACGCGTCGAGGCGGCGCAGGAACGCCTGCACCGTGCCGGCCGCCGCGCGCCCGGCCCACGTGCCGCCCTCGTCGGGGTCGGTCATGAGCCCGATCGCGTCGACCAGCTCGTCGAAGTCGCTGATCACCTCGCCGCCGATCTCGACCGTCGGCGCGTCGAGGGGGAGCGAGAGCTTGGCGGCGTTGAGGAGTTGGGCCTCCACCTGCTGCACGACGAGGCCGAGCTGCGAGCGCTCGTCGTCCGCGTCGGCGAAGAGGAAGCGCAGGTAGCGTTCGGCGCAGAACTCGCGCAGCGTCCAGTAGAAGCCGGTGACGCCCTCCATGCGCGAGCCGGTCTCCGGCGCTGGCGTGCCGCGCCGCGCGGGTGCGTAGAACGAGACGGATCGGAACGGCTCGGCGGGCAGCCCAAGTCGCGCGTAGTCCTCGCGGTCCTCGTCGGCGAGCTGCGCGTTGGGCTTGTCCAGGAACAGCAGGTCCTCGCCCTTCACGTTGAAGATCAGCGAACGCGTGTTGGCGGCCTCGGGGCCGAGCGTGCCGCTCTCGAACAGCGTGTGCAGCAGGAACATCGCGTACGAGGTCTTGGTCGCGACGCCGGAGATGCCCGAGATGTTGACGTGCGCGCCGCGCGTGCCGTTGAGGAACTCGAGGTTCGCGTACACCCGCTCCCCGTCGCGCGAGAGGCCGAAGGGCACGCGCTCCGCCATCTGGTCGAAGAACAGCGCCCGGTCGCGTGCCTCGCCGCGTGCGAGGTGGACCGGCTGACCGGGCCGGGGCGGCACGAAGATCTCGGGCTCGACGCGCGTGACCGCAACATGCGCCGTCACCGCTGGCTCGGCCGGTAGCAGCCCGTCGCTCGCGAGCGCCACGTCCGAGTCGAAACGCACGCCCTCCTGCACCGCGCGCACCTCGTCGACGACACCGTAGAAGTCGACGGCCTCGACGGGGCTGCCGTCGGGCAGCGGCGAGCTCGCGTGGACCACGTCGTCGAGTTGGAGGTAGCGCTCGCGGTCGACGAAGACCGAGAAGCCGAGCGGCGTGGCGGCCGCACTCTCCATGCCGAGCACGAGCCCCGCCGGCGTCGAGGCACCCTCGGACGAGTTGACGAGGTCGGCGGTCGCGGGCGCGTGCCCGTCCTGCTGGGGAGTGGTCATCAGGAAGCCTCCGCGGCAACGGCGGACGTGGTGCTCGCCGGCTCCAGCGCCTCCGCGATACGGCGGCGGAGCCACAGCCGGTCGCCGAGGCGGCGCGTCAGCAACTGTTCGAGCGCACCGACGGGCGTGAGGTTCTGCGGCGCGCGCGGGTCGCGGATGGGGGACGACGCCAGGCGCGGCAGCACGAGCGCCGTCTGGTCGGCGAGCGCCGCCGCGTCGCGGGGCGGCAGCGCGCCCGGCGTCTCGAGCCGCACGATGCCGGCGAGGTGGTGGTACTGCGTGCCCATGTCGGCGATGCGCAGGAACCACGCGAGCCGATCGCGCCGCGTGTCGTCCTCGGCGATGCGGAACAGCGGCGTGCGCTCCCCGACCGCGAGCTCCCCGAGGAGGGCGAGGCGCTCCGCCCCGAGGTACCAGCGGTGCGTGCGCTTCACGTAGCCCACCACGCGCGGGCCCGGAGCGCGGAGACGCAGCGGCCCATCCACGATCGTGAGCGTCGAGGCGTCCTCGGACAGCTCCTCGGCGAGCCGCGCCTCTTCGTCGAGCATCAGCCGGTTCAGCGCGGCGACGAGGTCGGCCGGCGCCTGCGCGCCCGCGGGCAACTGGGCGCGGAAGTGCAGTGCGGCACCCCCAGCAGTGACGACCCGATCGCCAACCTCGACGCCTGCCCGGTCGCCGCCGGCCTGCAGGTAGCGACGTCGTACACGGAGCACGCGCTCGCCCTCGAGGATCTGCGCGCGCGTGCCCTCGCAGCGGACGACGCCGACGGCATACGAGCCGAACAGTCCGAACGCGATCGACCCGTCGTCGCGGTCCTCGATGGCGTGCGCCTCGACGCGCCGGACACCGTCCACGATCTGCACGGCCGGGAGCAGAACTGGGTCCGGGCGCATGGCCCGCCACGGCCCCTCGACGGCGTCGTCAACGAGCGACGCACCGTCGTCGTCGACAGCCCCGGCGTCGGCCTCGATGCCGCTGCCATACTCAGGCGACCAGGGGACGAGGCGGAGCGTCATCGCCGTGATGGTGCTTCCGGGGGGAGTGCCGTCTGGCGGAGCGCAGTATACGTCAGTACATGCGTACTACGCATCCAGTGCCGCTCCCCGAGTACTGCCGCTAGCGCCGACGCCCCGTTAGGCTCGACGCGTGACCGGCACGACCCCTCCCGACCCACGACAGCGACGCGAGGCGCCCGCGGACGTCGAGCGGCTGTACGACGCCTCGGCGGACCGCGCGGGGTACGTGCGGCGCATCTTCGGCGAGATCGCCGGGCGCTACGACCTCATGAACACGATCATGACCGGCGGCCGCCACCATGCGTGGCGCACGGCGACCGCGCGCGCGCTCGTGCGCCCCGGCGACCGCGTGGGCGGCGTGGGGTGCGGCACCGGCGACCTCTCGCTTGCGTGCGCGCGAGCCGGCGCCGGCACGGTGCTCGGCGTGGACTTCGCCGCGCCGATGCTCCCGATCGCCCGCAACAAGGCGGCGCGGCGTGGTTCGTCGGGCGTCGGGTTCGTGCAGGGCGACGGGCTGCGGCTGCCGCTCGAAGACGGGTCCGCCGACGCGGGGGGGGGGGGGGTCGGGTGCGGGGAGGGCGACGGGCTGCGGCTGCCGCTCGAAGACGGCTCGGCCGACGCGTGGTGCGCGGCGTTCGTGATGCGCAACGTGCCGGACGTCGACGGCCTGCTGGCCGAGGCGCACCGCGTCCTGCGGCCGGGCGGGCGGCTGGCAGTGCTCGACATCCCGCGCATCGAGGGCGGCCTGCTGGCGCCGTTCAAGCGCTTCCACCTCGCGCGCGTGGTGCCGCTGCTGGGCCGGCTCTTTGGCGGTCACAGCGACGCGTACAGCTACCTGCCGGTGTCGGCCGAGCACTTTATGTCCGTCGAGGAGCTCTCGGCGCGCCTCGTCACCTCGGGGTTCGAGGTCGAGCGTGTGCGCACGTTCGGCGTGGGGACCGTGGCGCTGCATGTGGCGGTGCGCGCGGGCTGAGTCCGCGGCGCGAGCCTTCGATCCACCTGCCCTCGGAGCCCTCACCCCAGCCCTCTCCCTCAGGAGAGGGGGCCGGAGCGCCCGCTACCTGGGCCGGTGAGGGGTGCGGGCAAGCGGAAGCGCCCCGCTGAGCGAGGGCCAGGATCCCGGAGCACGCCGAAGCGCCCCGCTGAGTGAGGGGCCAGGATCCCGGAGCACGCCGAAGCGCCCCGCTGAGCGAGGGGCCAGGATCCCGGAGCAAGCAGAAGCCCCCCGCTGAGCGGGGGGCTTCCGTTTGTGCCCTGGAATCAGAGCTCAGTCCGTATGGCGAATGCCTTACGGCTGGGTGCCCCAGACGGTGAAGTCGCCGCCCTGTGGCATCGGGCCACCGGAGATGCCGATTTCGGAACCGGCAACCTGGCGACCGCCTGCGCGGCCCTGGAGCTGCGCGATGGAGTCCGTGTGCATCCAGATGCGCGTACGACCGCTGCCCTGGTTGCCACCGCTCGGCGAGACCGGCTTCGCGGAGGTGACACTGATGTCTTCCGCGTAGAGGTCCAGCGCCTCACCGCGCTTGATGCCCGCGTAGCCCAGACCTTCGATGAAGTAGTTGTGGAAGGTGGTGAAACCTTCGTACATGTTCTCGAAGTCGAGGTCGTCGGCGGTAATGCCGGCGCCCTGGAGCATCTTGCGACCGGTGGAGTCGGTGGAAGCCTCGGCGTTGTCGAGACCCTGGGTGAGACCGAACTTCGGGCGAGTCGTGCCGTGGTTCAGGATGTAGACCGGGGTCTGCTTCATCCCCGCGGCCCGCTCGGGGGTCGTGAAGACGTAGGCAACCGCGACGTGGATGGGCATGTCGTGGTCGAAGAGGTTCATCGGCTCGACGATCCAGCGAGCGTTGACGTAGTCCTCAACGGTCACTTCGTCGGGCCGGTGCTGTGCGAAGAAGCCCTCGGGGAACATGAGGCCGTTCTTCTTCTCCTCGACGATGAACGGAGCCATCATGTCGTGGGTCTTGCCGTACTTGGCCATGTATTCCTGGAAGGTCCAGCCGTCGCCGGTGGCGGCGCTGACGCCCCAGGGGTTCCGCCACACAGCCGGGCCCTCAACCAGCGGCCGGGCGTTGGCGCCACCCTGGTAGTAGCGGCCGGGGAAGTTGTGCCAGGCCTTGACGAGCACCACGGTGTTCGCCAGACCGCGGCCGATGGCCTCGGCGGCGACACAGATGACGTTCGACATGCAGCCGGGGCCGTACATCGTGAAGCTGACGTTCGACAGCTCCGGCATGTTGTTGAGGATCCACTCGGAGCTGAGTGCGGCGATGCCGTCGAACGGCTCAATGCCGGGCTCGAACTGCGAGATGACGTCCTCGGGGAGCGGGTCGCCTTCGGGCCACCACGCGCCGGTCGTGGTCGAGCGGTCCAGGACCAGACCATCGACATCCGCCGCGTCCACGCCGGCGTCCTCGAGCGCGTTGCGGATCGCTACACGCGTCCACGCGCCAATGCTGGTCTCGGCCTGGCCGTCCCAGCGCCGTGCCGTCGGGGAGTGGCCGATGCCGACCGCGACGACCTTGCCGCGGTGCTCCCAGAGGCCGGGGTTTTCCTGCGTCCGGTAAAAGTCCGCAGGTGCGTTTTCAGTCACTTGCTTTGCCCTTCCTGGGCGTTACGCCCTGGTGTGCTACCTGTCGGGGTCGAGGAGCTTAGCCCTCGACGACCTGCCACTCGGCGACCTTCTGGCCGTTGGCCGGGGTCACCTCGAAGACGACCTGAACCTCGGCGCCCATGGGGACCTCGCGGACCGGGGTGCCGGGAAGGTGCGACAGGAACAGCGCGTTCTTGTCCTCGTGCAGCTCGATGACTGCGATGTTGAACGGCTGATCCTCCTGCAGCGAGGCCACAGGCGTGTCGTACATGGTGACGTACGACTGGATGCGGCCGCGGCCGCTCACCTCGTGCCACTCGAGGGCGTCGCCGCCACAGCGGTTGCACGTGGGCGCAGGGGGCTGCTGCAGTACGAGCAGGCCCGCACGCTCGGTGCACTCGTCGCACCGCTGCACGACCAGCCGGTCTTCGTTACACGCGTCGAAGAAGGGCTGGGTCAACTCGTCAGGTACTGGGGATTGCTTCGGCACATCTCCTCCATTTCCTCCAGCGCCACTCTGGCGCCGGCGATCGCTGCTCGCGTAAGCGGAAGCGACGCGACCGCCCCGCCTGCATGTGTGTTTCTACTCTGATCCGCGGCAGTTGCCAACACCCAGCCCACGACACGGACTCCCGCGGGCTACCCGCGTTGGGCGCCTCATATGGCGCCTCATGGGTTCCGGGGGGTGAGGGGTGTGTGGCGCGCCGGGAAGGATTCGAACCCTCGACCGTCAGATCCGAAGTCTGATGCTCTGTCCCCTGAGCTACCGGCGCGTTCCAGCTTCCAGATTCCCGCTCGCGGGGCAGCACTGTCAACGCAGAGACGCTGCCGAATCGTCCTTCCCCATGCATGGTCTCCGCTGCACGGGCAGATGCCGGGTCGCGGTCACGAGCCGACGCCGATGCACTTGCGAAGGGTGCGGTCGGGCGCGTCGCTGTGAGCGTCCCAGTGCGTCAGGCTGATGAGGCGCACGACACCGCATAGTCGTCTTTTGACGACTGCCGGACACGGCGACAACGCCGCGCGCCCTCGCGTCCGAGTGTGCAGGGGCCTGTAAGGCCTAGTAGCGGTCGCGGCCTCCGCCGCCGTAGCCACCACCGCCACGGCCACCGCCGCCGCCGTAGTCGCCGCGGCCACCGCCGCCGTAGCCACCACCGCCGCGGCCACCGCCGCCGCCGTAGCCGCCACCACCACCGCCGCCGCCGTAACCACCACCACCACCGCCGCCGCGGTAGCCTCCGCCACCGCCGCCACCGCGACGGTCCTCGCGGGGTCGCGCTTCGTTCACGCGCAACTGGCGGCCGCCGAAGTCCTGGCCATCCAACGCGTCGATGGCCTTGCGGCCGTCCTCATCGGACATCTCGACGAATCCGAAGCCGCGCGGGCGGCCAGTCTCGCGGTCGGTCGGCAGAGCGCACGACACGACTTCGCCGTACTGACCGAACAGCTCACGCACCTCGTCCTCGGTCGAGGTATAAGGGAGATTTCCTACGTAGATCCTCTGGGCCACGTCCACAACTTCCTGGTCCCGGCACGTCCGGGACTGCTACGCCGGCATGGTTGCCGACACTCTTCGATCGCTCTGACTCCGCGTGGGACGTGTTCTGAAGACGCCTCTGGCTGAATTCGAGCGACCGGAGGATAGCACGGGACCAGCGTTACGGGCTGTCCCTGATGGCACAAGCTCCAGACGGTCTTGACAGCCTCGACCACGATCGCTAGTGATGACGAACGACCCGGCGTTATGACGGGAGGCTCCCCATGAGCGACACCGACTGGGCGAAGGCCGAGGACTGGGAGCAGGCCTGGCAGCCGCTCGTCGACGCCGTCGGCACGGACTTCAGCCCGACGGCGAAGAGCGCGGCGGTCGACCAGATCGAGAAGGGCGCCGTCCGCAAGTACGTCGAGCCGCTCGAGATGGACTGCCCGATCTTCCTCGACGAGGAGGCAGCGAAGGCGCACGGCTACGAGGGCATCCCCGCCCCGACCAGCGGTATCTCGCAGACCTGGATCGCGACCGACATCTGGGTACCCGCCACCGATCCGGCCTGGCCGACCAACGACCGCGACGCACCACCGCCGCGCTCCGTCGCGCCCGAGGGCGTGATCCCCCAGCCGGTCCCGCCCACCACCGCCGCCTTCGCGACGGACATCGAAATCGAGTACCACCGGGACGCCTACGTCGGAGACCGGCTCACCAGCTCCGGCAACCGGCTCATCTCGTGCCTGCCGAAGCAGACCTCGGTCGGCCGGGGCGCGTTCCAGATCTTCGAGTCGTACGTGCACAACCAGGACGGCGAGTTGATCGCCACCGTGCGCCGCGGGCTCTACTCGTACGTACCGTTCGAGTAGACGCGGCGGGCCAGCAGACAGCAGCAAGCGCACCACCGCGGGAGGAACCCAATGGCGGACTGGAACAGGCAGCGAACGTGGGACGAGGTCAGCGAGGGCGACGAGCTCGACCCGGTCGAGATCCCGATCACGGTGCATCGCCTGGTCGTCGAGGCAGGAGCGAACCGCGACTTCGCGCAGATCCACCACAACACGGAAGTCGCGCAGGCGCAGGGCGCGCCGGAGATGTACGCCAACAACGTCTTCATCCAGGGCTGGTGGGAGCGCTGCACGCGCGAGTTCATCGGCCTCGACGGGCGCATCAGGAAGGTCGGCCCGTTCCGCATGAAGATCTTCAACGTCGTCGGCGAGACCTCGACGACAAAGGGCCGCGTCACCCGCAAGTGGGAGGACAACGGCGACCACCTGGTCGAGATCGAGATGTGGACGGAAACGCCGAAGGGCGTCTCGGTCGGCCCGGGCCCGGTGGTGGTCTCACTGCCGAAGGCGTAGCGTCTCGACCGTCGCGAACGCACCGAGGGGGCCGAGTGGCCCCCTCGTCGTGTGCGCGTCGGCCCGGCTGGCTCGCCTACCGCTCCAGCGCGTCGAGCTTCTCGACGAGCGTGGCGACGCGGTCCAGATTGCGCTCGACCGTCTCTCGCGGAAGCCAGCCCTCGTACGAGTTCGTGTCGAGCGAGCCTGCGGCCGCGAAGAGGTTGTTCAACTCCGAGTCACTAGTGTCCCCGGACAGCCGGTTGATCGCGACGTAGAGGTCGCGGTGGCTCTGATGACGCCAGCCGCGCGACTCGGCGGCGGCCTTCACCATCTGCGCAGCGGCGCCCCAGCCCTTCTCGGACGCTTGGAGCAGGTCGTCCTCGGCGAGGTGGGTGAGGGCTCGCGCAAGCAACTTACGGCCGGCGTCGCTGTACTGCCCGCAGCTAGCGGTCATGACGTGAGGCCGTCCAGCTTCCCGACGAGTTCCGCGACGTCGGTTAGCCCCTGCTCGACCATGTCCTCAGGCTGCCAGCCCTCGTAGAAGTTGGTGTGCAGTGAGCTTGCGGAGTGGAACAGGGCGCGCAAGCTCGGGTCGCCCGCTTCCTCGGCAAGTCGGCCGATCGCCACGTAGAGGTCGCGGTGGCTGCGGTGGCGCCAGCCGCGCGACTCGGCGGCGGCCTTCACCATCTGCGCAGCGGCGCCCCAGCCCTTCTCGGACGCCTGGAGCAGGTCGTCCTCGGCGAGGTACGTGCGGGCCCTCGCGAGGAACTCGCGGCCCGTGTCGCTGTACTGCTGCCCGTTCGTGGTCATGCTGCGATTGTACCGTCGCTGGGGCGCGAGTGGTGTCATAACATACGCGACGAAGGGGCCAGCTCGGGCCCCCTCGATGTGTGCGTGCCTGCGCCGTCGCGCGGGGGTTAGCCGCGCGGCAGGCCGAGCCCGCGCGTGGCGATGATGTTCCGCTGGATCTCGGAACTCCCGCCGCCGATCGTGCCGGGGATCGTGGTGATGTAGCGCTGCGTGAACGCGGTCTTTGCGGGCGCGTACTCGTCGTCCTCGTCCCACAGGTTGGCGTAGAGGCCGAACGTCTTCATACCCGTCCGGGCCAGCTTCTGCCGGGACTCCGAGATGAACATCTTCGCCGTCGAGGCCTCGTAGTTCGGGATCACTCCCGCGTTCTGCATCGAGATGATCCGGAACGAGAAGTTCGCGCCGACCTCGGCCTCGAGGTAGCGGTCCGTGATCTCGCCGCGTACCGAGGGGAGCATCCGCACCTTGTCGGCGTCCCTGCCGTGCGCGAACTCGATCAGCTGCCCGATCTGGCGGCGCAGCGTGACGGCGCCGCTGATGTTCGAGCGCTCGTAGTCGAGCAGCGTCATGCCGACGTACCAGCCGCGGTCGACCTCGCCGAGCACGTTGGTGGCGGGGGTGCGGACGTCCTCGAAGAACGTCTCGTTGAAGCCGTGCTGCCACGCCATGTTGATGAGCGGCCGGAGGTTGAGCCCCGGTGTGTGGATGTCGTCGATCAGCAGGAACGAGATGCCGCGGTGCTTCGGCGCGTCCGGGTTGGTGCGGACGAGCGCGAAGATCGCGTCGGAGTAGTGCGCGTTCGACGTCCAGATCTTCTGGCCGTTGATCACGTACTCGTCGCCGTCGCGGATGGCGCGCGTCTGCAGCGAGCCAAGGTCCGAGCCCGCGCCGGGCTCGGAGTAGCCCTGCGCCCACACGGTCTCACCGGAGAGGATGTCCGGGAGGTACTTCTCCTTCTGCTCCTCGGTGCCGTGGACGATCATCGTCGGTCCGAGGAGGCTGACGCCGGAGCCGCCGACGATCGGTGCGCCGGCCTCGGCCATCTCCTGGTTGTAGATGAACTGCTCCATGGGCGAGAGGCCCGCGCCGCCGTACTCCTCGGGCCAGTGAGGGGCGAACCAGCCGTGGTCGGCGACCGCGTCGGTCCAGTCCTCGGCCGCGCTCTTGCGCTCGGCATCATCCGAGGCACGGTCGGCGATCCAGCCGCCCTCGTAGCCCTCCTCGGTGCCTTCGTCACGCATGCGGCGGTAGAGCTCCGGGAGGTGCTCGTCGATCAGGGCCTGCACTTCCTGCCGGAATGTGGCCTGCTCAGGTGTGTCGCTCCAGTCCATGGGTCACCTCCTGCGGTAGCAACGGCAACATAGCATGCGTTATGAGGCGCAGCGCCCCTCAGCAGGCGCTACGCAGGCACCTGCAGGTGACGCACGAGGAAGGCCCCGGCCTCGGCGTACGACTCGGGCGGCACGTCGCCGTGGTCGCCCTCGTACCAGCGCAGCGTCTTCGGTTCGCCGAAGGCCTCCTGCAGCCGCTCGCCCGCGCCCTCACCGACCACGGTGTCGCGCGTGCCGTTGATCACGATCACCTCGCGGCCGGCGGACATGGGGGCGAACACGATCGGGTCGGTGAGGTCGAAGAGCAGGCGCTCGTCAGCCGCGAGGTCGGCGAACTCGGTGCCCTCCACTTCGAAGCCGGAGTACGGCCCCGACCCGCCGATGAAGAACGCGCCGGTGCGGACGCGCTCATCGAGGCCGAAGAAGGGCGCGCCCACGCGCGTGCCCATCGAGACGCCGCAGAAGCCGATGGCGTCTGAAAGCACGTCTTCGCGCGAGCACAGGTAGTCGACCGTGCGCATCAGGTCCTGCACATTCTGGATGCGCTGGTCACGCGTGCGAAACAGCAGGTCCGGGCGGTCGCGCATCAGCCGCCCGCGGTTGTCGGCCTGCTCGCGCGACCCGAACCCGGGCGCATCGACGGCAACGGCCATCACGCCGTGCTCGAGCGCCCACTCGACGTCGGCCGGGCGGCCCGCCCACATGTGACGCCCGAGTCCCGTCGAGCCGTGCTGGAGGATGATCGCCGGGAAGGGGCCGCCCTCGGCCGGGTAGGTCACAGTCGCCGTCACGCGGTCGTCGTGCGTCGTCTGGAAGGTGACGCGCTCGCGGGCGAGGCTGTCGACGGGTTCGAACGCGCCGCCGCGCATCGCCATGACGGCCTCGGACTCGCTCGTGGGCAGCAGCGGCAGGGTCCGGTCGTAGCGGTAGAGATGCCGGATCACATTGATATCGACGGCCATCGCGTCCTCCGATCGCGCGCTCGCGTGGCGGCTGCCCACGATACAGGGCGGGCGACCCGTGCACGGCAGCGCCTACTTGCGGCGCGGGTCCACGAGCTTCCGGAGTCGTCCAAGCTCTTCGCGGGCGGGCGTCTTGGGCAGTCCGCGCAGGTTCAATGGTGGGTCGTAGTGTGCGAACGCCTCCCGCTCGGCGACGTTCAGTTCTCGGACATCGACAGCGACGATCGAGACAGCGAGATGCTCGTGTATCCAGTCAGAAAGGCTGCTGCTCCGCCAGCTTGAGCGGGGGTCCGGGTGTTCGGCAGCGAAGGACCCGACTGTCATCATGATCGCGGCGAGGGTCACCCGGAACGTCGACCTCCCGTTGCCGTTGATATGGTTGCGGAGCACGCGCTCCACAAAGCTCGCCTCTGTCTGGCCGATATAGATCGGCTGGCCGGGGTCCGGATCCGCGCCGAGCGTCTCGCCGATAAGGCGGCATGCCTCTTCGTCGGCCCACCACGCGTAGATGCCGGGCTGCTTCGCCTCTGGACTGCTGCTGTCGAAGGCGCTCGCCGGCACGGCGCACTCCCGATCACCGAACGCTTCAACAAGGTCAGTCCTGTCCATCTGTTCAACGTCCTGAGGCGGGCGCGGCGCCACTGTCTGTTGGCCGCGCGTTCCGGCATCAGCATCTGTTCGACCGGGGCCGCCGTGATCATCCGGCTGGAACGCTCCGTTCCGCATGGCAGCTACCCCGTGAGGGTCGCCCTTGTCTTGGTAGCCGCTTACGTAGAGGCGGCGGTAGTCGTCGTGGGGGTCTAACAGCATGACCGGCGGGCCTCCTCGGCTGAGGTCACGGGCGCGTGCTCGACCCGCCTTCTGAGTTGTGAGGTTCGCGCGGAGGACGGTTCCGTCGGCGGCCAGGATGTGGATCCCCTCGGGCTTGAGGTCGGCCATCGAGTCCTCCGATCGCGTGCTCTCGCGTGGCGGCTGCCCACGATACAGCGCCCGGCGAACCCTCGGCGCCGCGTCACCGTCGACGCGTCTCACAAGCGACGCGACGGCCCTTGCCGCGTGTATGCTCCGCGCACGGGGGACTCCCATGACCGACACCATGCCGCTCGACGATGTGCGCGTGCTCGACCTGACGCGCCACGCGGCAGGCCCGTTCGCCACGCGACTGCTCGCCGACTACGGCGCCGACGTGATCAAGATCGAGCCGCCCGAGGGCGACCCCGCGCGCCACCTCCCGCCGTTCATGGGCGACGAGCCGGGGCCCGACCGCAGCGGCATGTTCCTGTTCCTCAACACCAACAAGCGCAGCGTGGTGCTGGACCTCAAGACCGACGAGGGCCGCGAGCGCTTCCTCGATCTCGCCAGGGGCGCCGACGTGGTGGTCGAGAACTTCATGCCCGGCACGCTCGAGCGGCTGGGGATCGGCTACGAGACGCTGCACGACGTGAACCCGCGGCTCGTGCTGACCTCGATCTCCAACTTCGGGCAGACCGGGCCGTACCGCGACTGGGCCGGGACCGACCTCACGCTGTATGCCATGGGCGGGCCAATGCTCGCCTCCGGCGAGGCCAGCTACGAGCCGGTCAAGACCGCCGGGCGCATGACCAGCTACCACACGGGCCTGGTCGGCGCCCTCGCCACCGCCGTCGCCATCCGCGGCGCGGAGCTGCGCGGCGAGGGCGAGCACGTCGACGTCAACCTCTACGAGACGGCGATGCACTCGATCGACATCCGGCTCGCGCGGCTGATGATGTACCAGTACAGCGGGCAGTATGTATCGCGGCCGACGCTTGCGGCCGGCGTCGGCAGCGGGGTATACCCCTGCGCCGACGGCTTCTTCCTGATGTCCAACGGCCCGCAGCGCATTCACACCGCGCTACGGATGATGGGCTACGAGTCGCTGCTCGATACGCCCGAGTGGTCGACCGTCGAGGCGTGCTCCCACGTCGACCGCATCGACGAGTTCAACGCGCTCGCGTTCCCGTGGCTGCTGTCGCACACGCGCTCGGAAATCCGCAAGGCGTGCGAGGACCACGGCGTGATGGCCGGGCCCATCAACTCCATCGCCGACATGTTCGAGGACGAGAACTTCCGCTACCGCGAGTTCTTCCAGACCATCGACCACCCCGAGACCGGGCCGATCGAGTACCCCGGCTACCATTTCCGGCTGCACCGCCCCGAGGGCCCGATGCCGGAGCGGCGTCGCGCGCCGCTGCTGGGCGAGCACACCGACGAGGTGCTGGCCGAGCTCCCGCGCGAGCGCCCCGCCCCCGCCGCCTTGCCGGGTCGTGGCGCGGGCTGGACCTCGAAGGATCTGCCGCTGAAGGGCGTGCGCATCGTCGACTTCACGGTCGTGCTCGCCGGACCGTACGGCGCGATGCAGATGGCCGACTGGGGCGCGGAGGTCATCCGCGTCGAGTCGACGCAGCACTTCGCCTCTGCGACGCGGGGATTGCTGGCGCGGCCGCCGCAGGAGTTCGTCGACGCGATGGCGCAGGCGGGCGCGGGCATCGGCTACCCCGACAACACCGCGGGCGAGCGCCCGTGGAACCGCGGCTCCGTCTTCAATAGCCACGCCCGCAACAAGCTCTCGATGACCGTCGACCTCACCCGGCCCGAGGGCCAGGAGGTGCTGCACCGCCTCGTCGAGATGTCAGACGGGCTGATGGAGAACAACCTCCCGCCGAACATCGAGCGCCAGGGCGTGAGCTGGGACGTGCTCTCGGCCGTGAACCCGAACCTCGTGATGGTGCGCATCCCGGCGTTCGGCATCGATGGGCCGTACCGGGGCTACCGCACGTACGGGAACCACATGGAGGCGATCGCGGGGCACCCGGCGATCCGCAGCTACCCCGGCCTCAGCCTGGAGTACGCACCGCTCGGTGTGCCCTCGGACGCGGCGTCGGGAATGGGGAACGCGTACGCGTTCATGATGGGACTGCGCCAGCGCGAGCGGACCGGCAAGGGGCTGCTCGTCGAGGTGGCGACGGCGGAGAACTTCGTGCCGCTCATCGGCGAGTTCGTCATGGACTACTCGATGAACGGCCGGCTCTGGGAGCAGATGGGCAACGACCACTGGTGGCTCGCCCCGCACAACGTCTATCGCTGCCGCGGAGACGACGCCTGGGTCACCATCTCGATCACGAACGAGGCGCAGTGGCCGCTGCTGTGCGAGGCGATCCGCCGCGAGGACCTGGTCGACGACCCGCGCTTCGCCGACATGGCCGCCCGCTACCAGAACCGCCGCGAACTCGACGCGATCGTCGGCCAGTGGACGGAGAACCTCGACCCGCGCTGGGTGGCGCAGCGCATGCAGTACGCGGGCATCCCGGCGGGCGTCGTGATGTCGGAAGCCGACGCCTACGAGGACCCCCACCTGGACGAGCGGGGGTTCTTCCAGGAGATCACGCACCCCGAGGCGGGAACGCACCGCCACGTGGGGCCGGCGTGGACCGCGAGCGGTACGGACCACCCACCGCCTCGCCACGGGCCCCTGCTGGGCCAGGACAACGAGTACGTCTACAAGGAGCTACTCGGCTTCTCGGACGCCGACTACCGGCGCTTCGAGGAGATGGGGCACATCGGCGACGAGTTCATCCCCTCGATCCCGTAAGGGGGCCGACTGGACGGCGCTATTCCGGACCGTCGCCGTGCGACGGTCGGAGGGTCTGCCTGGGGTGGGTGTGTATGGCGCGCCTGAGAGGATTTGAACCTCTGACCTCGGCCTCCGCAGGGCCGCGCTCTATCCCCTGAGCTACAGGCGCGCGATTCGAGATGACTGGTGCCGAAGGTGAGATTTGAACTCACACGGGGTTAAACCCCACTGCGTCCTGAACGCAGCGCGTCTGCCATTCCGCCACTTCGGCACGGTACGTGGGGCCGCCAGACCGCAGGCGTGTGGCTGCGCTCCACGTGCACCCTAGTATACTGCACGACCCCCGCACCCAATCCAGAGAGCGCGCTTCATTTCGAAGGACTCGGACATGTTTACGAACGTCGCATCTGCGCTGCGCATCAGTGGACTCGTCACACTTGTTGCAGCCCTCGCAATCGGCGTGCTCGCCGCGGCCTGCAGCTCAGACGATGAGCCCGAGCCGACGCCCACCGCGACGCAGGCGCCCGTGGCCGCCACGCAAGCCCCGGCGACGGCCACCCCCACGCCGACCCCGCCACCACCGACCGCCACGCCCACCCCCACCTCGACCGAGGCCCCCGCCACGCCCACCGCGACGCCGGAGCCGACTCCCGCGCCCACGCTCGAGGACTTCGTGGTCACGCCCGCAACCACGGGCAAGGACCTGACCGACCGCCTCACCGAGGAGGAGCGAGAGTGCATGAAGGAGGCGTTCGGCGAGTTCGTCTACGCCGCCATGCAGGGCCTGCCACTCCTCGCAGTCGGTGGTGACGTCAGCCAGGCGGCGCCGCTCTTCGCCTGCCTCGAGATCGAGAGCGTCGTGCGCGTCGGCATCGCGTTCACGTCCGCTGCGGCGGGCGGGTGGACCGCGGACACAACCGAGTGCATGGTCCAGATCGGCCTGGAGCAGCCCGCCGCGATCCTGGGAGGCCTGGGCCTGTCGCCGGCCGGCGATGCGGACACCGCGGCTGCCGCCTCCCCGAGCGTTCTCGGACTCTACGACTGCCTGACGGACCAGGAGCGCGTCGACTATCTCCTGAGATTCCAGGAGGTGATCGATGTCCTCACGACCGCCGAGTACGACCTGATCGGCGCGATTCCCGAGGCCGACGCCGCCTGCATCCGGGACGCTGTGACCGATGACGAGTACGCCCGGATCCTCACCGGCACGGTTCACGAGGCGTTCGACGTGTCGGACGCGGTAGCGGACTGCATGTCGGATGAGGCCTACGTCCGGAGCTTCGTCACCATTACCGAGACGACGATCGGCGAGTTGACCGATGCGTCCCGGGCCTGCATGGAACAGTTCGCCCGCGACCATCCGCACTACACGGCGCTCATCAACGCCCACGCATACGAGTTCCCAACGGATCCGACGGAGCTGGCGGAAATCGCAAGCGACGGTCTCAAGACCTGGGGCTGCTTGACCCCCGACGAGATCCAGCGGTCGCAGGCGCTGTCCACCTCCGCGCTCGCGCAGCAGTAGCGCCCTCGCCTCCTTGAGGCGACGACGAATCACGGACCGGCCCGCCCCCGGCGCCGGGGCGGCGGCGGGCGGCCCCTGGCGTACTGGGGGCGGCGCCGAATGCGGGACCGGCCCGCGCTGGGCGCGGGCCGGTCGGCGTTCGCGGATCCATCGACGCCACGGCGGGGAACCCGCCGACGCCTGATCGCCGGCCCCGCGTGAGCACGTGTCTTGCAGGCAGCCGGCGCGGGTCCGGCCCTCGCAGCAACAGCCGATAACGAGCCGCATGCCGTCCCCTGGGTGCGTGCGAGCGCAGGTCGAGCCGCGCAGCATGCGAACAGGCCGTCGCGGTGAGAGGACTTCGAGGCGCGGAGACAACAGCGCCACGATCGTGAGCACCGTCGCCCATCCCGGTTGGTGGCTCGCTCGGCAAAAGCCATGGACATGCCGGTTCTGCTGGGCCTCGCGGGCGGCGAGCATCGCTCGCTTACTGATACTGAGTCTCTTTACGGCTCCCGCTGCTCGTGGTACGGTCTGCCGCTATGTGAGACGGCATCTCAATCCACGTCTAGTGCTAGTCCGGCTGCAAGGGGGTCGATGCGTGCGAGACATCATGGGACTGCGGACACTCTGGACCGCGTTGCTGGTCGCGCTTGCGATCACCATCGCGGCGGCCTGTACGGGCGGGGACGACGATACCGGTGATGGCGATACCGGCGATGCCGCCGATGCCACTGCCGAGACTACGCAGGTGGCCGCCCCCGGGGAACGCCTCAAGATCGTTGCCTCGACGGGCATCATCGCCCACTTCGCCGAGCAGATCGCCGGGGACGACGCCGACGTCACGTCCGTGATCCCGCCGGGCGCGGATGCTCACTCCTTCAACCCGACCACCGAGGCCATCCGGAACGTCGCAGCCGCCGACCTCGTGATCGTCAACGGCTATAACCTCGAGGAAAGCACGCTGGGCACCATCTTCGAGCAACTCCGCGACGACGCCACGCTCGTCATCGCCACCGCTGGTATCGCCCCCCTTGAAGGCGGCGGCCATCACCACGACGACGAAGACGGCCACGATGACGAAGAGGGCCACGACGACGAAGAGGGCCACGACGACGAAGACGGCCACGACGACGAAGAGGGCCACGACGACGAAGAGGGCCACGACGACGAAGAGGGCCACGACGACGAAGAAGGCCACGACGACGAAGACGGCCACGACGACGAAGAGGGCCACGACGACGAAGAAGGCCACGACGACGAAGAAGGCCACGACGACGAAGACGGCCACGACGACGAAGAAGGCCACGACGACGAGAAGATCAAGGTGGCCGCGGAGCACGAGTTCGCCGTCGCAGATGGCGACCCGCACATGTGGCTGACCGTCCCGAACGCGATGGCCTACGTGCGCAACATCGCCAACGCCATCGTCGCCGCGGACCCGGACAACGCGGCCGCCTACCGCGAGCGTGAGGAGGCCTACCTGGCCGAGCTACAGGAGCTCGACGAGGAGGTCCGGGCTGCAATCCTCAGCATCCCGGAGGAGAGCCGGGTGCTGATCGTCTACCACGACGCATTCCAGTACCTCACCGCCGAGTACGGGCTCGAGCTCGCCGCCACCCTGCTGCCGGGCAACCCCTCGCAGCAGGCAAGCGCCGCAGCCGTCGCCGAGGTCATCGAGATCGTCGGGGACCGCCAGGTTGGCGCCGTCTACCGCGAGCCGCAGTTCGCCGCGGAGGCCATTGAGGCAATCGCGGAGGAGGTGGGCGTGCGCGTGCTGACGCTCTACTCTGCGGCGTTCACCGATGAGGTGGACACCTACATCAAGCTCATGCGCGCCAACGCGAACGCCCTTGTCGACGGGCTTGGCGGCGGGGGGTAGCGATCGCCGAACGGGGCGACCGGTGGCCAGTCGGCCAGACGGATACGACTGCCGCTGCCGGCCACCTTGCCGACCGTTCGACCCGACCAGCCAGGTGCTGTGTTGAGGGAGAGCGGTCGGCGGGGGATCCCGCTGGCGCTGAGGCTCCGTGTGTAGCGGTCGGCGACTGGGCCGAGCAGCCGCAGGAGCTCGATGTCGTGGTAGCCCTCGCGCGATGTGCAGGGCGGCGTGCTCGTGCGGACTGCTACGCGCGGTTGGGCAAGCGACCCGGGTCTGGGGATCCAGCCACCGTCGCCGGAGTGGGCCAGCATGCTGGTTGACGCTCGCCCACACATGGACTCGGCCCCACATCTGGTGCTGCCGCCGGGTGCGGCAACATTCATCCTGGTGTCTGGCGTGAATGCGCTGGGCCCGGAGTTGGAGAACCGGCTGCGGCCCAGGTGATCCCGAGGATGCACAGGCGAGTCGGTAGTGGTGGGCCTAACTTGACGGTAGGCAGTACCACCTTCGAGGTGCTGTTCAGCCTGTAGCCGTTCGTAGCCCATGCGGGATTGGGACAATTCATGGAAGGGATCGCCCCTCGGCAGGTCGTCGAACAC
>MKWU01003438.1_pt1 | contig 20918 bp, 21 predicted proteins | sample 809101 | NCBI WGS metagenome assembly MKWU01 (sample SAMN05860141, study PRJNA318959) | sponge metagenome | host: Aplysina aerophoba | place: Slovenia: Piran, Adriatic Sea, Gulf of Piran | collected 2013-05-07
TTTCAACAACTGCGTTGATTAGCAATTCCGTATCCACTTTAACGGCATAGCGGGTCTTGTGCTTGATATGTTCCCAAAGCTCCTTAAACTCTGGTTTAAGGATGTATTCCTTCCGCAAAGTAGCAGTACCGCGCGCCCGAGCATTCATAGGTGGCGGGGCTAACCCCTGATCCCCATATTCCTCACGTATCTCCGTCTGGTAGCCTTGCACATAACTCGTGTAACTTTCATTTGCGATAACGGTGAGAACATTCACACTACCGTCATAATTACGTTCTCCTGTTTGATCCACTGCTAACCGAACACCACGTCCGATTTCTTGTCGTTTCTTCACTTCAGAAACCGTCTGGTTCAGAGTACATATCTGGAAAACATTCGGACTATCCCAACCTTCACGGAGTGCGGAGTGGGAAAAGATAAAACAGGTCGGTTCATCAAAGGACATGAGCCGTTCCTTATCTTTCATAATCAAGTCGTAAGCTTCAGCGTCTTTCTGCGACTCACCGGTCTTGCTATCCTCGTAAATGATGGCACCGCTGCGTGTCTGTCGCTGTGCAAAGTAGGAGGCTTGCACAGCTTCAACGTCTATATCTCTCCAGCTGTCGTGTTTCTCTTTCAACTCATTAAAGCACTTTTTGAACAAACGACGAATAACGCCCGTCTCCTGTGCGTAATTATCAACTTTGTCGATGAAAAAGAGCGACAGTACCTTGATATTGGACGACTTGAGCTGTTCCTGTTTGTCAAAATGTGTTTCTATCGTTCGACGGATCTGTGCTTCAAAAATGGCTTCTTTATCCTCGCCTCTTGATTCCCCTTTTTCAACTTTCACGCCATTGGTAAACTGAACAAACTCGGTGAACGGATCTATCTCTTCAACAATGTAACCACTATACTCTGGACGGTTTGTTTTCTCGGTGAGGTCGTCACCGAACTTCACGGTTAAGATCTGTTCCTTTACCGTTCCGTCTCGCATGAGTTTATGAACAGATAACCGAGATGTCAGGCTGTTCTTCGTACTTTGAGTGGTGTTCACTCGGATAAAAGGCTGATTCGTATCATCTTCCTGCTGAACACCATAAACCTGTATCCGTTTAACCAATCCTTGTTGATATGCGTTAGCCGGCGTTAGGCGATAGACGAGATTGTATGGAATCCGATGTGTTGCGCTATAGCGAATGGCAAAAAGTGGGTTGAGCGCGGCGAGTGCTTGCACACGTAACTCGCTCACCATGTTCTGCGGTTCATCGAGAACCAAGATCGGGCGCGTCGCCTGAATTAGGTGAATGGGGATTTCACCCTGAAACCAGTCCGTTGCTTGAAAAATCACGTTTGACGCTTTATTGAACGAGTCGATCGTCATAACGAAGATCTCGACACCGTCTGAAAGCGAGAATTGGCGTACTTGCGATAATTTTGACGAATCATACGAGTGGTACTGGTAAGGTGGGTTGTCGTAAAGTTGTCGCAAGTGGGATTGCGTGATTTCCAGCGTCTTGATGACTCCCTCTCGAACAGCAACAGACGGGACAACAATGATAAATTTTCGCAATCCGTAACGACGATATAGTTCTAAAATCGTCCGCAGATAGACATAAGTTTTACCAGTGCCGGTCTCCATTTCGACAGAAAAGTTGGGAAACTGAACACTTGTTTGTTCACCGAGCAAGGGAATATCTGCTTTGATATACTCAAAGGTTTCGTCTATAGGTAAGTCGTTATCTGCTTGTACCTGCTGCAAGTTTTCGAGGATAACGTCATTGCTGATTGCGAGATGATTGGGGACGGCGGCAAGCCCTTCTCTGTCTAAGTTAAATCCCTCTGTGACGAAGTGCTGTCCGTGAAACAATTTTGCTACGGATTCAATAGCCTGTAATTGGAACTGTTGATTAGATTCAAACTTAAACTTCACTGATAGCATCCTTAATTAAGTCCATGATTTGCAGAGCGTCCATACCTCTATACAGACGCAAAGCCAAGAAATCAGCTCCTGGTTGATCAAAATCGGTTCGCCGCCCCTTTTCCTTTAGCAATTCGTACGGTACGCCTCCAGCAAAGTAAAGTGTATGCATTTTTTTAGGATTAAAATTTTGCACACGTTCATTAATCAACCCTCGCAAATAAAAGTCTTTCGGGCTTTCACCAGCCTTGAATGATGTGGTATAAGGACCAATAAAATCAAAGAGTCTACAGATGACAGCCTGTAAGGGGCTATATGGAAATGAAGATCGAACTTCAAAATTGATTATTTTACCGTTTACTTGAATTTCTATGTCTACATGAGCGTCGTATCCATCAAACGCCCGATTGGAAACACTAACTTCGTGTCCGAAAACGGATCGTAAATGGTTAGCAATGAGTTTTTCAGACAAAACACCGAGATAACGCGTATTTGATAATCTGATACCACTCCGCGGTCTGCCACCTGGATCGTAGATTTGTGCCCCATGCTGCCCTACTTCGGACCGAACTTCGTTGACGAATTCAGCGTCCTCACCTTGCGGATCAATATCAAAAGCAACGAGAGTAAAATAGCGCGTCCCACAATCAACAGTCACCTGTCTTTGTTCCATTTGTATATGATCCTTTACTTCAAATAGTCTTCAAACGGCACTGGAGTGCCAAGTTAGATGCCTGTGTATCGTCCAATGCTTTGTCGAGGCATACAAACAAATCGTCAGTGGTGAGTTTAAGTTTGTCTACCTCGTCTTGAAAAAGCTCTGCGTCAAGACAAACGTAGAAAGTCTGTGTTTCATCATTGGAAATAACCTGAAAAATCGTGTTCTTCTCAATACCGTCAACCTGTTCGATTGAACAGTCAAGTTGATAGCCTTCCTTAATTGCGACTTCATAAATCACGTTTTTGGGGATCCACTGATCCACCAGTGGATTGTCCGAAAAGAGTCGCAACTGATTTTCGTAGGACTCAGCGTTACTTTCCTCAACACCGTTCCACTGTCGATAATTTGACTCGGTTAATCTAAAGACTTTAACGCCCAAATCCTCAGACTCACGGAATAAATTATCAGTACGCATCCTATCAAGGAGTCGTTGAATACGCGTCTTACCGATGTCTGAGATTGTCTCATACCCGGCATTCCGAGCAATGGAATTTTCTGGTGTCGGTTCTGGTAATTGAACCATAATAAATCTGCGGTGTCCGTCATCTGCCCGATTAAGTTCCAACACAGCTTGTGCTGTCGTGCAGGAACCCGCAAAGAAATCGACAACGAGTGAATCTGGATCTGTGCCAAAATTAAGCAAATGCTTTATCAAGCCGACGGGTTTAGGGTTGTTCAGAATGTTCGACTCCCCCAAAACCGCACTCAGTTGTTTTTTCCCCTCAACGTTCCGCTCAACTTGCGTGAGCAAGGAACGTGGCAGTCTGTCGCTTTCGTTGAGATACTTCTTGTATCCGACACGCCACTTGCCATTTTTATCTTTACTAAACACCATTTTGTTCTGTGCTTTTGCTTCAAGAAAACGGGATTCCTGCCACTTCCACTGATCGAAAACCTTTGTTCCGTCAGGAAGTTCGATATAATATTGTAACCCTGGGCGCGGGTTTGCTGGACGATTCTGGGGAAAAGAGCGGACTTTGTAAGGTCCGAGTGTCGAATACCACTCATCCTTCTCAGTATACTCCGCCTTCTGTTTGTCGCTCAGCGGAAGTTTAAGTGTAGGAATAGATTGTTTGTTTTTGGCGTAGACGAGGATATACTCATGGTCAACAGCGAAGTGTTTTGCATTGTTTCCGCCCCCGGCGTGGCGTTGCCATACGACCTGCTGAAACATATTCTCTTCGCCGAAAACCTCGTTCATCAGCATACGTAGGTTGTGTATTTCATAGTCATCAATGCTGACGAATATGATGCCGTCATCCCGCAGGAGCTGCCGTGCAAGAAATAGGCGTGGGTACATCATTGACAACCAACTTGAATGATAACGACCACTCTTTTCAACATTGCTTGTGAGGCGATTCCCTTCCTCGTCTTTTTGGGCGGTAAGTTTCAAGTAGGTGTTCAACGGGTCGGTATAGTTATCATTGTAAACGTAATCGCCGCCTCTGTTGTAAGGTGGATCGATATAAATCGCTTTAACTTTTGCAAAATAAGGCTTGTAGAGCAGTTTCAGTACCTCTAAGTTATCACCTTCGATGAAGATGTTCCCTGTAACGTCAAAGTCAACAGATTCTTCTCGGCAGGGAGTGAGTGCCGCTCGCGTCGGTGTTTGCAATAACTGAATAGCATCGCGCTTCCCAGTCCACGCAAAACGATAGCGTTCAGCTCCATCCTCTACGTCTTCTCCTAAGAGTTTTTGGAATTTGGGAACATCCAGTTTGCCTTCCGTAAAGAACTCCGGGAACATTTTTTTTAGAGTTTCTAACCGTTCGTCCAATGCAGACGGTGTAGATTGTTCGACTTTTTCTAAATTCGCCATAAAATCCCTTTTCAAACCAATTGTGCCATGAAGACCCAATAGTACATGTAATGCTACTGTTTTACATGCCCAATAAATTTCCATACCCCGCTTTTTTTAGTTCCTCTAAAGCAACAGGGATAAGCCATAGCCATTTTTTTTCTGGTACTTGGATCCTAATAAACCAGCTAGTCTATCTGTTCTGGGACCTACACCTCCACCGTCATACATTTTAGATAGAGCTGCCGTCTTAATCCAAGCGTCTCTTCCTTGTACAGAGGATACGACTTGAAGAATTTCGATCTTTAACAGATCAACCATATCCCGTCTGGAAAGTTTCCTTGAGAACAGATAAAGCATAAAAGTGAGTAGTGCACAAATAGCACTTATAACCGAAGCCCAAGCACTAAGGAGGGCGGAATCTTTTAAATTCGCAATTATTTCTTCCATTTAAATAGGATTTCCCAACCCCAGTCTATTTATCCCCCTACGAAGGTAGGAGGGTGGCAGACATACCGAGCGGTACGCTTCGTAGTGCCACCCAAAACTGGATTTATAAAGTGTATCAGATTTGCGAAAATTAAGCAAGTCGCTATTGCTAAGATTTAAAACGAATCGGCTGTGATACGGCAGTCTGCGCGTCGGTGTAGAGTACCTGCAACGCCTGCAGATACGCCATGCGCGCCTGTTTGATGCCTTCCGGATCGCCATTAGCGCGCGCTTTCTTGAGCTTCTCAAAACGCATCAACAGGTCACGATTCGCATTTTCTAAGATTGTCCAGTCCGTTTCAGAAATCATTTATTAGTACTCAGTACGATTTTTTCTGCGAAAAAATCTTTCAGTCGTCAGTTGTCAGTTAAAAGAAAGACGCTCTATATCAAGTTTCCCTCTTAACTGATAACTGAGTACTGATAACTGACAACTCCTAAGCTATTGGCGGTTTGTCGTGCATGCGGAAGACGGCATTGAGGCCTTCTGTCAATACCTCTTGCGTTGTCATGTCCTTCTCAGCACAGAGTATTTTCAGCTGTTGGTAGACATCGGGTGGAAAATAACCACCGATGTGTTTCTTTTTGGCTGCCTTTTTCGGTTTGGCGGAGACCTCGGTCGGCTGAGCCGCAACGACTTCGATGTGCGGTTTCGGTTGCAGTTCGTTTGGATCGACATTAAAGGTTTCTGCGAGATTCGGTTTCTTTGGCATGCTATACCCCCATCTCTGCTGATATGTACGTGTACAGGTCTCGGATTTCACGACTGGCTTTCCCGCGCGGTTCGTATTCCTGTGCCGTGAGTCCGGCGTTATAGGAATCGCTAAACGCGACGCGGTCACCGACGTTGCAGGGTGCGCAGGGGACATCAAACACTTTTACGGCTTCTCGTGCCTGTTCTGCGCGATCGCCTCTCGATGGTACGGCGTTAAAGACGATCCGAGCGGGTACGTTCGCGAGACGGACAACGTTGATTGTTGACGTAATGGCGTGTAGGTCGATGAGTGCGGGTTTGCATGGGATCAGTGCCATCTCTGCGACGCTTGCGGCATCCAGGGCTGCGGTTTCGGTGTGCGGTGCGGTATCCAAGATAGCGAGCGTCGCGCCACCGTCTTTGGCACGGCTCAAGACTTCTGCCAATCGTGCCGGAGGCGAAGTCACGACGAAAGGCGTATCGCCTTCGCGATGGTCGTTCCATTTCGCCGCGGAGGCTTGCGGGTCGAGATCGATAAGTATGGTCGTATGCCCGGCGCGTTCAGCGGCGACAGCGAGGTGAATCGCGAGGGTGGTTTTACCGGTGCCGCCTTTTCTGCTCAGGACTGCTAACGTCTTCATATTTTTTTCCTTTAGGTTGCAATGTTGATATGTTGCAAGGTTGCAGGATTTCAAGGTTGATAGATTGCAAGGTTGCAGGATTTCAAACTATCAACACTTCAATAAACGTTAGCTTCGCGGGTTCGGTTTCAGATTCCGGTTAACCGCTGGACGAGATAACCGCAGAACATCCAAAACAGGCATAAGAGGACTGCCATGGTTAAAAAGAGGGTGCCAATATACATCCATCTCGGTAGTTCAGCCTTCCGCAGCCAAACGACAGTCCTTTGACCTGCAAGGTCAAGTACCCATACAACAATGATGATATGTAAAAACAAACTCAGTTGCGACATAACTTTTCCCTACTGGATACCCAGCGGTTTGGCATAGCGTATCGCTTTGTATCCATCGAAGAGTGCATCGTCTTCCCAGATGGGCGCGTAGCCTGACTTTTCAAAAAGACTCCTTGAGGCGGTGTTGTCCTCCCGGATGTCGGCATGGATCGCTGGGCAGTTGCGTTCTCGGAGCTCGGTTTCAATGCGGTGTAGCATCTGCGCTGCGTGTCCGCGCCGTCTGTAGGCAGGTAGCACCCCGATGCGCGAGATATAGGCGTTAGTGTCATCTGCTTCTATCCAGACCTGCCCGTAGACGATGTAGCCGATGACACGATCGAGTGTGTCGCGGTAGGCGTAGACCTCGCCATAGATTTTTTCTGCATCCGCGATCCGTTGGTAGCATCTCTCGGAGAAACAGATTTCATCTATTTTGAAGCAGATATTCGGTGGTGTTTTCACGAGTTTCAAATCAGCGGTTACGTGTTGCGCCATGATTTTTCTTTTCTCCTTTGGGTACGTGCTAACGCTTTCTGGAACCCTTCTGGTCCCAGCGCTTTGATTTTGGCGATGGCGTACTGGACGGCTGCGTCTCGCTCTGTTGCCGGCGGTATCTCGATGGAGCTACCGGTGGTCTGCTCGGAAACGAACCACTGGTCTGTTCGGAACTGTCCGGGCAGCCGATGTACGACGATCGATGCCCAGTCTAAGCCTGTACCGCTGACAAGGTACGCCGGTGAAACTTTCTGGGCGTAGTGGTAGAACCCCTCCTTGACGGAGATTTCAAAGTCGATTTCTTGATACGTGAACGCTGTCATTCTGTAACGATTTCTCCTTAGACTTGCAACCCTGATAGGTTGAATTTATGCAATCCTTCAATCCTGCAAGGTTGCAAGGTTGCAGGATTTCAAGACGATTTACGATGCGCCTTTGCGTTCGGGCAGGAAACGAAGTGCGATTCCCGCCCTCGCTCGATTTTACCTGCATCCGTGCCAACCACCAGAATTTTCGGATCGAACGGGTGAGACCCGCCGTTCAGTTTCCCCCAGAAGATACGCATACCGCAGGACTCGCACCGCGAATTCGGCAGTTTAGCGACATCTGGCGGATCATACTTGTGGGCGATGTCGCGCAGGATTGTCAGGATGTCGGCGGCTGGCACCCCGTAACCTTTCTCAAGATATTCGAGTTTCACGCCACGCCACGAGTAATTCCACATCCAGTGGTCTTTGATTAGATCGTTTCGGAGTTGGTCGGTTTCATGGCATCCGCGCTCGGTCAGCTTATCCCTCATGGTTTTCCTCTCCTTGAAACAGCCATTGCACCGTGATGTCTACTCGGTATTCAACGGACTTTCCGTACTTGTAATCCGTATTGTAAGTCGTTTCCCCGAATTCCCGATCCGATATCCGGGTGGAGAACGCAACCTCTTTCCCATTGTCTTGCGTATAAGAACTCATGGCACTCCAAGGTTTCCAACGTAGATCCTTGCCGGTATAGCTGCGCTTCTCGTTATCCCAAGACTGGATCCATGAAAACAATTCGGAGGTATTCGCTTTTCGCGTGAGCATCGCCTTCGCAGCTTGGGGACTCTCTGCCTCGAAATAACCGTCATAGATGTCGGTGGTTTCGGGTTTCCACTTGTCCTCGTAGCGATGGACTGTGATTTTTCCGTGGAACCTCATTCCGCCCCCTCCTTGGCATCTAATTCTTCCATATACTTATACGCCATATTTGCCAAGACCCACAATTTGACATTTCTGGAGATTGCAGTGTATTTGTCAAATATCTGCATAATCTCGGCTTTCATTTCTTCGATCTGCGCTTGTTCCTCATCCGAGTATTCCACTTTCGCCAACTCGCCTGTGACAATGCCCATCGCAGACTTGATACGACCATAGTCGACGGCTTGCTTCTTAAAAGCATTGTCTGCACTGGAAGGCTTCATCTCGTCGAGTACCAACTTCTTAATCCAGTGTGCACCTGCCTCTATTTTCTCAAGCATATCCGCATAATGCTCGGCAATCCGAATGAGCTCGCCATCCGATTTTCCGTCAGGAATATCCTGCGTCGAATGCATCACTGTTGCGGGCGTATCACCGACATCCAGCCAAAGCGTGCAATCCGCATCAACAGCGAAACAGAACTTCTCCATATCGATACCGGGGTACTTCTCCTGCACCGCGGTAACCATCTTATAGTGCGCGTCAATGACGGCTTGCCCCAGTTGCTCCCGCTTTTTTCGCTGGGCGTTTAGCATCCGTTGCGCGAACGCTTGCACATAATCGACAGATGATTCTATGTGCGTTTTTAGCTGCTGCAGCTGATAGGTTTCGTTTTCGTATTTTGAAACCTTATCGGTGTAAAGCATACTGCCGAGGAGATTTTTCCCGAAGGCACGGCTGACAGCGCGCCCAAAACTTTTGAGGCAGTTTTTGTATTTCTCCTCATAAGTATTTTCGGCTAAGTCTTGTCCGAAAACGTAAGTCTCGAATGCCTGTTTCGCCGCTCTATATGCCTTGTGGCATTCCGCCTGTGCAGCGTTGAGTTCCCGCTTTTTCTTGCCGAGCTCGCGACACATCTTCATGAATTCGGGGTCACGAACGGAGATAAGTTGATCGAGTTCTGCGAGTTTCTTCAGTGATAGATCGCTCACATCTTTCTCGTACTTATGCTTACAGTAGGGTTCGATCTCGGTGTTCCAATCCAAATCTTTGTGGTTTTCTACCTTCTTCTGGAGTGCCCAGTAGTATTCCCACTTGTCTTCCTTGGACTTAGATCGGACTTTGACAACGCTGCCGTCTGTCATCTCGCGAACGTTGGAGTCCAAGATTTCTTTCAAACTGGACTGCCATTCTTCTGAAATCGGGAACGGTGCATCCAATGTCCCATCGTCAATTGACGATGCCACTTCATCGCGCCATCTGCGGACGTTCGCTTCGGATGTGTGCCACACCTCCGCAAGCGCGATGTTGGCAAGCTTGAAGTATTTCGGCAGCAGTAGGAGCTGTTTGCATGCCTTCCGTTTATCGGTTTTCGTCCAGATTTGACCGAGCGAGGTATCTACCGACGGGTCGAACTGGAAGTTGTCGGTATGTAGCGTTTCGAGGTAGTCCTCGAAGGTGCCGCTTCGGATTTCGACATAGACCCTATCAAGGTTGATGTTTTTCGCGGCAGTGGTACGGTGGAAGCCGGCAGCACATATATAAAGTGCATCGGTTTTTCCGTCGAAAACGGCTTTCGGCAGCGCAAGCCGCCGGTAGCAGATGATGGGGTACGTCGGTAGGTAACCCTGCGTGCGCATGGAGTCCTCAAGCGATTCAACATACCCCACATCAAGGGGACGGTTGTTGAGTTCGTGGGGAACGTAAATATCAAGTGGGCTTTCCCAGCGAAGTTGCTGTTGATTTTTTTCTGACACGGTAATTTCTCCTGTTGACTGTCAGCCCCGCGACTGCTACAATAGCAAACGCGAAACCGGGGAATAGTTGTCAGTTAACAGTTGTCAGTTGTCAGTTAAAGAGAGTGCTGGTTCACCCCAAGCATCTTTAACTGAAAACTGGTTACTGGTTACTGGTAACTAAAATTGGTTTTGTACGGGAGCGTTCACGCGCTCCCTTTTCTGTTTTGTCATCGTAACTGGCGGAGCTGGTCACGAATGATACCTTGAAAAGCCATCGCAATGAAAATCACGAAAAGAATAGCGAATGCTGCTAACATGGTTCCTCCTTTAAGGGTTGTCAGTTATCAGTACGATTTTTTCTGCGAAAAAATCTTTCAGTTCAGGGTTGGAGCTCCTGAAACACGGTTACGCGAGATTTGCCGGTGATCTCCGCGATTTCATCTATGGTGAGATCTCGCGCACGCATTTCCTGTATGTCCATTCCTACTCCCCTCTCGCTTTTCTGTGAACGGCACGACGGTGCGTGCCTACTACTTTCTCGCTTTTCTGTGAACGGCACGCGGTGCGTGCCTACTACTATCTTGCTTTTCTGTGAACGGCACGCGGTGCGTGCCTACTACTATCTTGAATGATTTCGTCAACGCCGGCGCATTTTTCGCAGGTGAACGGCTCACCGGATTGCGCGCGCCAGCGGTGCATGGCTTCTGCGATCTCGGTGGATACTTCAAATATCTCGTTGCATTCGGCGCACTTGAGTTGTGTTGTCATAGGTTCGGTTTACGGCAGATAAGACACAAACTATGAAGTTTGTGCTACATTCAGTTATCAGTATCCTTCAAAAGAGTCTCGGATCGTCCTCGTGGTACACGTCCTCGCAATAAGGATCGTGCTCGTCGTATAATTCTTCGCACGAAACGCGTTTGCCGTCAATCTCCTCATAAAAAAAATCATCAATATTCTCGATGACGCTGCGGATGGCGTTTATCTCCCATAGCACCGAGTCCAGGGAATCTGGGTGACGCGGCGTGCGGCTGCTGATATCCAAGTTGAGTTCGTATTGGACTTTCGCTATGAACCACGACGGGTACGCAACCTCTGCGGTTTTCTCAACGTACGTATCAAGCAGTTTATCGCGGGTGAGTGCCCATTCCTGGAGTGTTACTTCGAGAATCGGTTTCATTCATCCGTTTCCTTGATGTCGTCCATTGTGACGTTGGTGTTGATTTCGCGTGCGTCCGGGAAAACCATTCGCCTGTAGGCAATGAGCTGCTCAATAAAATCGGTGAGGAGCTCCGGCTCACGGAAACTAAAGCGTGAAGCGTATTGCGTTCCCGGTACCTTGCAGTAGAGGTGCACCTCGCTGGGTGTGTCTCCATCACCAGCGGCAGCGATAGAGATACCGTTTCCGATCGGCACCCCTTCCGGATTGTCAAAGTGGTGTTTCTCGACACCGTTATCGTTTTTCTGCTTAGGCGGTAGACGGTTTCCGTTATTTTTGCTCATTTTGAAAGTACCTCACAATCGGGGCATATACCGTTAGGCAGCGTGGTAGGGTTAAAGTCTGCTGGCAGCCGATCGCTATCTATCTCAGACAGGAACCCGTCTGCGCAGACAAGGGTATGGTCGTCTGTCATATTGAGTATGACCTCGCCACAGCCGGTACAGCGTTTGTGGCCTGTTGGTAAAATAAAAATTTCGTGTAATTGTTCCATAAAATAGTTGCTCATCCTTTTTTCAAGAGTCGGTGCGGTTAGGAAACCGCACCTACCGGGCTTTGGGTTGTCAGTTGGCGCGGGCAGATAAGGATACGGTCTTGGGAGGCGCCGATCTGTTTGCCGTTGTCCTGTAGGCGGAACCCCTGTTTTTTGAAACGCACGCCGGCGGGGCTGTCCCATATCCGCAGGAAAACCTTTGTCGGCGAAACCCAGCACTCGCCGGACGGTGTGATCCCGCCTTCAGAGAAAAGAGTCATGTGCCGGTGTCCCCTGAAATTCTCCGCATATTCGGTGTGAAGATGTTCTGCGTGCATGTGTCGTTTCCTGTAAAAGATTGCACAGGCTAACAGCCTATGCTACACAGTAGATGCCAAGTTAATACGAGTTATCAACAATTCCAAAATTAAAACCACTTATCATACGTGCAAAGTTATGCACAATTTTAGGGGCTTGTGCAAAATGGGGTCACTTTTGTGACCTGTTTTTGCACACTTGTGCAAAATGGGGTCACTTTTGTGACCTGTTTTTGCACAGTTGATGATGCCGTAACCGCTGAAAACCCAGACGGTTAGCGGGTTCAGGCGATTTTTGCGATTTTTCTAATTCTTTCTTTAACGAATTCTTCTTAAGAATATATATTTAACGAAGGCCCGCGCGATTAACAAGGCAAGAAAGATGTTCTAAATTATCTCCTCATCACGTAAAAATTTGCCGGTTTCTTCAAAATGTTCCCGGAAAATTCTACGCATCGATTTCACTTCTTCGTCGGACATGGTGCGATCCAATTTAACTTTAACCAGTTCCCGCTGTTTTTTGATAAATTCCCGTTCAGCCTGCTCATAAGCTCGCTGTTCTCTTCCGGCTTCCGCTTCCGCCATCGCAGTGACGACAGGCTCCGAAATCCCCTGTATCGTGCTGGGACGCTTGACTTTGAAAAGCCCCGTTTTCTGTAAAGTCTTGAAGCTTCGGAGCATCGTCAGCATCGAGTCGGTTCCGAGCGTTGTCCCGATGTCTTCAATCTCTTCGAGTCGGGTGAGGTGTCCCTCCACGGATAGGTTAAGCGTGATGTACCAGAAATGCCGCTGCGCGAACTTCCCTAATTTCTGTTCCACGGCTATCTTGACGAACTCGCGGGGCAGTATCCCGAAAACTTTATTGGCGAACGGGTGGCGCGGCAATTCTATGTCGGGATCAGCGTTCTGCTTTCTTTGTATACTTGCATCCCTCGCCGCGAGTGGCACGTGGGGCGCGTTCCCCTTCATTCCGTAGGTGCCTTTTTCGCGGACGTAAATTCCGACATCCTGAAATTTGCTGAGGCAATAGTGCCCTTCCCGCTTTGAAAATTTCAAGAGATCCGCGATTTCTTGGATGCCCAAATTTTGATAGAATTCGCCCGAAAAGGGATTGCAATTCACGGTGATGTAGCTATAAAACCGCATCTCTAATTTACTGAAATTATCTTCAATAGCGATTTTAAAGACATCGCGATGCAAGCGCCCATAAGGCAATGCACCATAAGGGTGTGCCATAAAGTAACCTATCGTTTGCGTACAACAATAAACAATATAAGGATGCAGTGATACAGATGCAAAGCGCGTGCAAAAGCAGCACTGCATCCATCTAAACACAGATAAAAAAGTGGTATTGCGTCGGTGTCTCGCTCCGCCAGTGGCGACGAAACTGTGTATCAAACCGAAGCTCCCTACTGGTATAGGGTGGATTGGAGAAAGCATCCCCAGAGAAGGGGATTACCAGTGCTTTCTCCGCACCGACGCTTAGATTTGACGGGCGATAAACGCCCAGAACGGCTATTGAAAACCATTCTTAGTAGTTAATTATACCTGACTTTAGAAGAAAAAGTCAAGTAAAAATTATGTGCCTCTTCATTAACACAAACAACGGTAAATCATTTCAATTTTCCGCTATTCATGTTATGATAGAGTTGGCAATACCACTTGCCTTTGGTTATTGGTATTGCTGGAGGCTCGCGAGGGAAAAAGTTTCGCGGCTGGATCCCTCGTGATCCTCGTTTTTGATGTATAATACCAAAATCTGGGGTCTATACAAAATGAATATAGACCGATTATATTGGTATTATATCATTTTTTGTAAATTAATACCACTCTTTATCATAACGCTTTTGTCGAACTATCGAACATATTTAAAAACGCTATATAAAATAAGTATAGTATAAATTAAGTATTTTTTGCAAGTAAAAAGTTTTCAGTGAGGGGTACTATGCCGAGTTTAACGAAGGAAGGTCTTATTGATGGTGCTAAACAGGCGGTCATGGACGGTCTGTCGTTTGACGCATATTGCGAGTTGATCGCGAAGGTCATCATCTCCGGTCAGACGGTTGACCAAGTGAAAGTGTTGTTGAAGTCGCACGGGCTTGATGTGTATTTTGGGACGGAAGGGAATCAGATGTTTGTCAGTGAAATCCGGGCGCAGTACGTTGACGAGAACGACCTGTTCCGGACGGTTATCAAGCGGATCTATGAGGCATGGGACGCAACGCAGAATCAATGGCATCTCAAGAAGGTGGCGTATATTTTTTGCGAGCCGGCGTATCCAGTACCCTCGGACGATCCTGCGGTGGCTGTCGAGACTCGGCACGGCTGGGTGATTCCGCCGGACTGGAAGTTTGACACGGAGGTTTGGGTGTACACGCGGAAGCCGGTAGACGAGGAAACGGACGACCCTGACAGCGAGGTGATGGTTATCAAGTGACACAACAAGTGACACAAACTATGAAGTTTGTGCTACAAAAGAGAAGTTTGTGCTACAAATCTTTATTTTTTTATCGTTGAACAACAAATTACCTCCGCAAGCGCGTCAAATGGCCCCTTGTTGTTTAATTTTAAAATTTTTAAACATTTTAAATTGTTTAAGGGTGCCACCCGACCACGCCACATCTACATTCTCAGAGTTAAAGGTAAAAGGAATTGTGATTAAAGGTAAAAACTTTTGTGATTAAAGGTAAAAGGAATTGTGATTAAAGGTAAAAGGAATTGTGATTAAGGTGTGGCTAAAGGTAAAAACTTTTGTGATTAAGCAGATAGGGCTATTGTCATGAACGGAATAAAGGGTAAAAAATGGATATTTAAGGTTAAAGGTAAAAACTTTTGTGATTAAAGGTAAGATTTTATTTGAAAAGTTTTCACCTTTATGGTAAAATATGATGAAAATGCTGAGAAAACAGTGAAAAAGTGGCAGAATTACGGGTTTTTCTATTCATTTATTTGTCAGACAGCTGAAACTTGAGTGCTTATCCCAAAAACTTATACCTTAATCCCAAAAACGTTCACCTTTAGAGAGGGAACCCATGAACCTATTAGAACGTGACGAATTCATCAAGGCATCCCCGGCGATCCAGATTCAGGGGAACATCACCCACTTACAACGCCGCGCATGGAATGTCTTACTCGCGAACGCATACGACGAGTTGCCGAACAGAGATATTCATCGCGTGAGTATCGTTGAACTCGCTGACAAACTCGGGTTCAACAGCAGGAATCAAGAGCATCTTAAGGATATGCTAAAGGCACTGACCGAGTGCTTGGTCGAATGGAATACTTTGGGTAAAGACAAAAATCAGGTCTGGGGCGTTGCTGCGCTTTTAGCCTCCGCGGAGATCGAGAACGGCATCTGCACATACGCCTTCGCACCACACTTGAGATTGAAACTCTATAACCCGCGCGTTTACGCGAAGCTCAACTTAAGATTGCAGAACCGATTTTCGGATAGGCACGCCTTAATTCTCTGGGAGCTCTGTTTCGACTATTTCGATACTGCCCGCGATCATGGCGAAACCCCGTTTATAGTGCTCGAAAAGTTCAGGGAGCTCATGGGTGTGGCGGACGCTAAATATCCAGCCTTCAAAACGTTGAACCAGTGCGTCATCAAACCGGCAGTCAAAGAGATTAACGCGTTGACCAACTTTTTCGTCGAAGTTGAGCAGAAACGTAAGGGGCGTAAGATCGCCTTTTTGAAGTTCAAGATTTCGCGGTTAAGAGAAATCCTATCCGTTGAAGCTACACAGGAGTCCCTATTTTCGGACCTTGAAGACCTTCCCGGCGTTGCGAATGTATTAATCCAAGCCGGTGTCGCGCGCCGAGAGGCACTCAAGATCGCTAAAAAAGAATGGAAAGCCGTAGCTGCAGCAGATGTGCCACTGGAAGGCTACCGCGATTTTGAGGCGTACATTAAGGAGAAGATAGGGCTTGCGAAACAGGCGACCGGTGTGAAAAATATCGGTGGATTCATCGTCAACGCCGTCCGGGAAAACTATCAGGATCCGACCTTCCAAGCGCAGCTTGCGGAACGCCAGCAGCGAGAAAAAGAAGGACTGCTCAACGCCCTCGAATCCGAGACTCTGGAGAAGCGGAACGCACTGCTCCGCCAAGCCGTCCGCACGCATCCGGAACTGCTTGAACAGGCGAGTGAAAGCATCCAGTCGCACGTTGTGCGTAAGCGGCTGAATAATTATGCGTCCATCGAAGAGGCTTACCGAGACGGCGGGATGGTCACAGCCGAGATCAACGCCATCCTCGCAGAAGAATTCTGTGCGGATCTGCTCGCCCCGCTTTATGCGGTCTACGAGACGGAGAAGGCGGGGATAGTTAATAGTTAACAGTTAACAGTACGATTTTTTCTGCGAAAAAATCTTTCAGTTTTCAGTTAAGAGACGCTAACAGTTACGAACCGAGTTTACCCTTCATTTCAAATCTTTTAAAATCAAATAATTTCAAAAAAAAACAAAAAAAATTTGACTTAAATCTTAATTTTATCGTATAATTTTAAACGTTGAGGGAATTATTCTCCTCCAACGAAAACAAAAACACCCGGAACACGCGCTCGCATTGCGTTTCAGGACGTAGGGAATCTTGAAATGGGATGCAATCGGCGCGTGTTCCGGGTTAAAGTCCCCCCTTTTTTCCGCGTTTCCCCGCTTTTTTATTCCTTCGTTTTCCAATATTTTCCAATATTTTCAATTTTTTTCTTGACAAAATGTATCCAAAATGTTTTAATTCTCGTTAAATCAAAAAAAGATGAATTTTTAATTTGACAAATCTTTTTTTATCTTGTATAATTAAAATAATGTAGTCATTAAAAATGCTAATCTTTTTACGAACGGGGGGTTTCGCATGCCAAAACGCGTCAGTTCAAAACAACTCTTGATCGCATGTCAGATGTCGTTTGAAGGTAAAGGCAACCGCGAAATCGCAGAGACGCTCGGTTTCAGCGAGACGACAGTATCCGGTTGGCGTAAGTTGAAAATCTGGCAAGAATTCGAGGCGGAACTCATTGATGCCTACAAACAGCAGGCACTCAGCCTCGGAAGTGCAACCCTTTCGTAAGTGGAGCATTAATGACACAACAGCGCGGGGTTTGCACGTTATGCGACCGCGCGAAAAAGGTTAGTTTACGAATGTAAGAATGGGTTTATTTCCCTGAATCCATTCGTATTGTTAGAATGGAAGTCACGCTGAAAAAGCGTGAACTTAACACACTATTTTCTACTTATATTTTGGAGGAAAATAAAGTATGTCAAATCGATTGACATTTTCCTTAGCAAGTTTAGTTTTAATAATGGCAGTGGCATTGTGTTTTCCTGTTGGTGCTGCTGAGATAAATGGTAATGCAGCTGTGTCTATTCCTACTGAGGTTGTTGTGCCAGCGAAAGGTTTTGCGATCATTGCTCGAGTAGGCGCTCTTGATGCTACTGCTGAGGTTAGCGGGACAAGCAACGGTATTAGGGCTGGTGATGATCTTGATATACTTGGTGATAACTATCGGGTCGCAACCGGTATGCCTGACTTAGCGAGATTCTTTGCGGTTGGCGGTACGATTACACTGCTCGGAAATAAAGCCCGAGCTGCTGATGCAAACGCTAGTCCTGCTGTTGATGCTTTACCAGCCGCTGTAGCAAAAAGCGTCGTCATTAGTGAGATTATGTGGGCACGCGACGGTACTGGGGCATCTGCCGATAAGCAGTGGATTGAGTTGTACAATACTACAGGTGCTGATATAACGGTTACCCTGCCTGATGCCGCTTTTGCCTCTAACTCACATTGGGCGCTCGTGTTCACTCCGCAGCGTCCGGTAGCCGCAACAGGTGATGGACTATCTGGATCAGTGGATACTGGTGGTACAGCGAAGGTTCCTGATAGAGATGATATGATTATTGTTGATCAGGTGAGTAATATTAGTGTTAGCCCCTGGAGTATTGAGGGTCGCGGTCAGAGCGGAATGACTATTGTGACTACTCCCGCAGTCGCTACACCTGTCATCTCCATGTATCGTACCATTGATTACGCTAAAGTTGAGGAGGGTGATTCCACTAAGAAGGCTGATCGTGATAAGCAGTTGGCAGATTTTCCTGACGGCCATAAGGGCAGTAGTTGGAAGCAGTCTAACGCTATTAACGTCTTTGAACCCGCCCATATTGGTACACCGGGTGCCAAGCATTTCAAGTCTGTTGCTGCGCACGGCGAAACGAAGGTCCCACGTGAATCGGTTGTTATTACCGAGGTAGGTAACAGCAGTGATGATAAGTATGATTGGATTGAACTCACTGCGCTCAAGAATCAAAACCTCAAGGATTATGAGTTGCAAGTTGTCTACAATGATGATAAGGATGCTAGACAAATCATGGTGCTTGCGCAATTCGAAGATAGAGTCCTGGAAAAGGATAAAATCTTGCTCGTGCTTCAGAGTGATCCTACGAAGGATGATCATCCAATTGCTGCCGGTAGAAAATGGGGCGTAGCAGAGGCAGATCGTGATAAGACAGGAACTGACTCTGTGTATTGGATTGATTCCAAACTCAAAATCCCGAATGCGGCAGGCAAAATGCTCTTCATCCTCCGCGAAGCGAAGGATAAGAAAGACCATGACAAAATTGTTGATCTCGCCGGCAACCTTTTCATCACAGATCTAAGTGCCGATTACAGCACCAACTTGTGGCCCCTCCGCGAAGCGGCTGCAGGTAACGGTAACGTAATAAAAGATGAGGATGAGAATTTCGATGACCGTACTCAGTCCTATCAACGGGACGATAGAGGCAGCGGTATCGGTGAAAATGATTGGAGTGTGCGTGGTTACACCGGCATCGGTTACAAACGTCGTATTTCAGACCTGGGTGGAACTCCCGGATTTGATAATGGTTCTCTGAAAGAGAAGTCATCTGACCTTACAGATGCATCTGTCAGCATCTCCGAGATTATGTATCAGACCGGCAGAAATCTGCCACAGTGGATTGAACTCTACAACAGTTCAAAGACACAGGCTGTCAATCTCAACGGTTGGAAACTCAAGATTGAGAACTATGATGATGATGATGTTGATATCCGCACACCTGCGGTAACCATCCAGTTTGGCGCAACCATCATTCCTCCGAATCAGCCCGTCCTTATCGTGAGCAAAACAGGCGGACAGATTAGCAGGGACGTTGATGTGGATCACCGTGTTATTGGTCTTTACGATACTAAATCAATAAGAGACGACTTAGAGGCAACTGACCGTCGTCCTCAGGTGCTCAGCACAATGGCGTTCAAACTGACGTTGATGCAGAAAGATCATAAAGATGGTGATGATCCCGTTGACGTAGCCGGTAACCTCGATGCCGATGGCACAGCGATGTGGACGCTCCCAGCAGAGGATGCAGACGGTAGAAGTTCTATCATCCGTCGTTATAATATAGGTCCCGTCCCCAGTGATGGAAAAAATAGAGGTATGGCGCAAGACGGCACAATGCCTGTTTGGAGCGGTGCAGGTGGACTCGGAGACGCTGGTGGTCTGGGTAATGCCGGCTGGGTACTCGCTTCTGCGAGTGATCGTGAGTATCAAAACACCTATTACGGCCATAGAGACGATATAGGGACACCGGGTTTCCGGGCAGGTGGAGCACTTCCCGCCTCCTTATCGAAGTTCCGTCCGGAACGGATGAAAGATACCGGTCAAATCGTTGTCCGTTGGGTCACCGAATCTGAGTTGAACAACGCAGGATTCAATATCCTCCGTAGCGAAAAACGAGACGGTGAATTCACGAAGCTTAACACGAAATTGATCGCAGGTCAAGGCACGACGAGTGAGCGTACGGCTTACGAGTATGCCGATACATCTGCGAAACCCAATGTCGTTTATTACTATCAGATCCAAGATGTCTCCTTAGAGGGTCAGGTCACAACTTTGCGGACCACGCACCTTCGGGGTAACGTCTCGGCGGCTGGTAAACTCACAACGACATGGGGTGAATTAAAAGCGTTGCAATAAGCAACAACTCGGTTATTCAGGGATAATTTTCTATAGCCGAACTAACCTAACGCAATGGCGGTGGATTCCCTGTCCACCGCTTTGCACTTTTAATAGTTGTTGGTTATAAGTTATAAGTTATAAGTTAAGAGCGGCTAACAGTTGGGTGTGGTTTGTGATGGATGCCACGCCTTTTTTGTTTTATAAGATAGCGGTTTTCGCGTAGAATCCGGTGCGGTTAGGAAACCGCACCTACCGGGTCTGGGGTCTTAAGTATTTCGGTAATGGACGGGCAATAAATTGCCCTACTACAAACGGGCAGGTTCGTAGTCGTGCGATTCATCGCACGTTCCGAAAAAATTGCAAGCGAAAATTAGAAAAAAAAGGATATAAAATGAAGCGTACACTTGAACGTATTTTATACCTCGCGCTCCTTCTACTGTTTAGTGTTTCGGGCTGTGATGAAGCGTCTATGCATGAAGTTATCGACGACATCACGACGGATGTGGACTTGTATGCCGGCATGGTGCTAATCCCCGCTGGCGAGGTAGAATTGGGCGCGCCTGTCTCAGAAGTCTTGCCAAGTGCCTTTGAGCGTGGTATCCTCTATCCACAACAAACCGTCTTTGTTGATGATTTTTATATTGACACACACGAGGTAACCGTCGCTGAATTTCAAGAATTTGTAGATGCGCTCGGCTACGAGAATGTGAAAAAATACTCATGGAACTGGTACGACGGCAGCACACCGGAGCATCCAGTCTTCGCTTCCTACGAAGCAGCGCAGGCTTATGCGGAATGGGCAGGTAAACGGCTACCGACAGATTTTGAGTGGGAGAAAGCCGCACGTGGTGGTTTGGTTGGAAAGCGATATCCTTGGGGCGATGACGCGGCAACACCAGATCATGCACATTTCATCTTACAAGGGGCACCGCTACCGGGAAAACCCTATACCGTGCCGGTCGGAAGTTATCCACCGAACGGATGCGG
>MKWU01003439.1_pt1 | contig 20910 bp, 7 predicted proteins | sample 809101 | NCBI WGS metagenome assembly MKWU01 (sample SAMN05860141, study PRJNA318959) | sponge metagenome | host: Aplysina aerophoba | place: Slovenia: Piran, Adriatic Sea, Gulf of Piran | collected 2013-05-07
TGCCAGGGTAGCCCGCATGGGCACCGTAGGCGTCAGTCTGGAAAAAAGCGTTCAACAGCAATTCAGGGCGGCGTCTGCATGCATCATCATAGAAGTGGTGGTACAGGCGGATAGTGGAAGTGTGCATGGCCCCCATGCTGCTCCAGATTCCCAGGTCATGTAGCGCATTGAGCAAACCTTGTTGGGACTGCTGGAATCCCCCCTGTTTATCCGGCTGCCAGGCCAGGGTGTCATAGTTGTCACCCTGGGTGGTGAAACGGAATGCCAGGGCATACTTCTCGCCATTCTGGTCGTAGATTTTCAGCTGGTCCGGGAAGTCTTCAGGCTTCAGGGGAAGACTCTTGAGTGGCACCAGGTACATGCCCCCTGGCTCGGGAATTTCACTGTGCCAGCCCAGACCCGGATGGTCGCTGGCAAATTTTTGCGCCGCCTGTTCTGCTGCAAAGGTGCTCAGTGGTTCACCCTCGCGCTGAAGCTTCATGTGAACACAGTCTTCTTTTTCTGTATGCACCAGAGTACGGCCACCGCGTCGTTTCCAGGTGGCAAAGGTCTCAGACTCTGGCAGCCAGAGCGGCAGGCTTTTGTCGTTCAGCTGCTGTTGCAGGTCCAGAAAATGCCTGTCCATCTGTGCGCGTAATTCCTGCCCCTCATGCGCGCGGGGCAGTTGAAAGGCTTTTGCCTTCATCAGCTGGATGCGCGCCTGGTCCGGTACTACACCGGTTCTGCGACTACAGTGTTTTTCCAGTGCCGGGTCGTGAAGGGCGGCAGGATCCAGGTAGAGAGGCGGGACTTGCAGTGTTTCTCCCAGTCCCCCGGTGCCGCCGTTATCCAGTATTGCCTTGTTGCAGTGTTCAGGCAGCTGTTCGCGCTGCTTGAGCCAGTCCGTCAGTACCAGAGCCCAGGGTTGTTTGTCCATGACAGAGCCTGGGGCCGGGGATCCAGTGCTATCTTCAGTGCCCGGGCTGTAGCATGCAGACAGCCGCTCGTGCTCACTCAGTGGAAGATATGCACAAGGCTGCTTGCTGGTATTGACACTGACACTGGCACTGGCGGTCCGCCATTCAGGGTGGTCTGCCAGGATGGGTTCGGGTATGGGGGTAAGATCACCCGGACTGCGACTGAGGTACTCGGTGCACAGTTGTGGGGTTCTTTCACTTTCCGGCAAGCGGTGCAGCCACCCGGGCTGCGCTTTCAGCGATTCCCACAGGTCATGGGTATCAAGAAATTTGCACGACAGTTGATATTTTGAGTTTGGAAGCGCTTTGCTGAGACGCTCTTTTGTGTGCAGATGTTCGGGGATAGTTTCTATACCCGGGGGGTACCTGTGTTTCAATGCGAGGTCGACGCGCGCCGCGCTTTGGTGGCTCGGGCGTATCCACTCCAGTGCCGTGCCGGCGACCTCCAATGCCAGGTCGCAGAGTTTGCTGTACTCCGGATCCGCTACGTCTTTGAACAAGGCAATGATATCGTTGCGCGGGCGACCGTTGTCATACTGCCTGAGGGCCTGGCAACGTAACTCGAAGGTGAGTTCGTCTGCTCTGCTGCAGCAAGCCCAGCTGACATCTCTGTTGATGGCTTCCTCCATCGTTTCCAGACGGACAGCCAGCTCGGGAGACATTTCTGAAATAGTGCGCAGAACCGCATTACGCCTGTTCCGGGGCATCTTGTTCAGCAAGGGTTTGAGTACCTGTTCTGTTTTCATTTCTTCAGGCAGAAATTCAAAAAGGCAGGGCCCATAACAGAGGACCTGCCAGGTCTGGGCGGGTGGCAGCGTTGACATCAGACGTTCCAGCCGTGCTTCTGGCAGACAGCGTCTCAGCCGATAGCCCAGCGAGGCCTCTACAGCACACAGATGATTGGCCAGCTCCTGATCGCTGATTTGAATCAACCCGGGACGGCCATGGAAGTCGGCATTCCGGCGTGCCATGTGGTCCAGAAGATCGCAATTGGTGATCGTTTTGTTGCCGTAGATAACCTCCAGCATCTGCTGGTCAAGGCGCGCTATTTCCTGATGACGCTGGGCCAGCGTCTGGCTCATGGGCTCGCTTGCCAGCGTCCCGCCTGGTTCCAACTGTGATGCCGATGGAGGCGGAGAGGTATCCATGGACGTGATAACGCGGTCCTGAAGCGCTGTCGTGTTCGCAGGGGCATGATGCTGCCTTTCTTGCTCTCGTGGCTGCACACGAGAGGGCTGTGCCTGCTGAGCGCGTGACCGGGTGGCGGGTGGTGTACAGGATTCAGGAGAAGAAACGGGAGAAGAAACCGAAGAAGATGTTCTTTTCATGACGCTACGTCCTTTGTGGCGTTTTCGGATTGCGTTTTGCACCCATGGGTTCTGGATAGCATACCACTTCAATCTTTCACTTCACCTCCTGTCGTAAGTTCCCTGCCTTTTTTTGTACTCGCCCGCCGGTTGCGACACAGTCGCGTCCCGCCTGCCTGTTACGTCTCCATGGGCTCGTGGTGCGGCCCACCCAGCCGGTTGGCCAGACCAATGGCCATCACATAAAGGCCGCGTACCAGATAGAACAAGGGCAGATCACCGTTTTCGGTGCCCAGGCTTTCGCCCGCAGCTTCGGTGTAGTCATGGTCCTCCCCATAACGCAAGCCTTGCGCCGGATGCCCGGGGTAGAGCTCGGTGGAGGGGCGACCGTCTGTGTTCAGGTGTACCGAGAAACTGTCACTGTTTATTGGCTGGCCGTTCTGCTCTTGTTTGGCACTTCAGTAGGCAGTAGATAATTTTCCTGGCGGTCAGGTGGAGGCATTCGGAACCGGTCTTTTCGTCGATCCCCTTGCACGTTTCCGCAAACAGCTCCTTTAGCAGGAGAGGGGGATTTGGCAGGCCACTGAACAAGGTGTCACAGCCTTCTTCAATGAATGCCACCAGACCCGCAACAGATTTTGCGTTTGGATAATGATAAGTCGGGTCTTCGGCGCGGTGCAGCCGTATGTGGCGCAGGAGCCCGCCGAGAATGTTTTGGGCTATGGCGTTGACAAAAGAAGCCCGCTGACCGTAGTCGGGTGCAGTCAATTGGACATCAGGTGACGTGATACAGGTCTGGATGAAGGGGTAGAAGAGATATAGTCAATTCTGGTATTTGAGACCAGAATCAGGATGTCGTCTATCCTGGTCTCAAACACCAGAAATGATCATAACTCGTTCAGGTTGTACTTCAGGTCATCCAGGGCACCCTTGATATCCAGGTAGTCCTGGTAGCGATGGTAGACCGGCTCGAAGCGCTCCCCCTTGCCTACTTGACCCAGGGACCACATGTGCCACAGACGATGGGCACCAGGGATAGACATATCCAGACTGGGTCTGGGTACTGCAGTGGCGGTCGGAAGCTGCCCGCCTGGCTCTGATGCCGCTGAATCCGGAGGGGACGGATCCACAGGCGCGACAGAGCGCTGCTCAAGCTTTGTCTGATCCACGGGGGGGTGCTGCCTCCCCTGCACGTGTGGGGGCTGTGCCTGCTGTGCGCGTGGCTGGGCGGCTGGCAGTGTACCGGGTCCAGTAGAAGGAACCGGAGGAAAAACAGAAGAATATGTATTGTCCATGATGCTACGTCCTTTGTGGCGTTTTCGGATTGCGTCCTTCACCCACTGGCTCTGGCGAAAAAATCCTTATAATCTTTGACCTTGCCTCCTGTCGTCAGTTCCCCGTCTGTCAGTAGAGAGACCAGAGGATGCGGCAACTCTATTCATGGCGGGAGTGGCTAAACAGGCTCATGGTGCGGCCCACCCAGCCTGTTGGCCAGGCCAATGGCCATCACATAAAGGCCGCGTACCAGATAGAACAAGGGCATCTTGCCGTTGTTGGCTCCCAGATTTTCGCCCTGTGCCTCTGTGTAGTGCTCCCCGTAGAGGATGTCTTGACAGGGCTGGCCTGGATACAGCTCGGCTGAGGGGTGGCCGTCTGTGGCCAGGTGTTTGGCAAAGCAGTCGCTATCCGTTTCTTGTCTGGCACTCCAATAAATGATTTCCCTGGCGGTCAGGTGCAGCCATTGGGCGTAGACATCCCTCCGTTCCCCGTCAGCCGCTGGAAACAGATCTCTGATCCGGGTGTGGTCATCCAGCAGGCCGCCCAGCAAAGTGTTACAGCCGTCCTCAATGAACTTCCCCAGTTCAGCGACTGTCGTTGTGTTTTTATAGTGCCAGCTCGGGTCGCAGGTGCGGTGCAGCCGCATGTAGTGCAGCAGCCCGCCGAAAATGTTCTGGGCTATGGCGTTGACAAAAGACGCCCGCTGGCCGTAATCGGGTGCAGTCAAGACCGCATCAGACGATGTGATATAGGTCTCTATAAAGGGATAGAACTCCAGGTCCCCCAGGTCGCGCAGTCCGGACTGGCCCCAGTCTGATTGATCAGTGGCCCAGGTGTTCCACAGATGCAGGATACCAGGGTAGCCGGCATCGGAACTCGGTTCTTCCGGGCGGAACAAGGCGGTCAACAGCAATTCCGGGCGGGAGGCGTCGTCAACATCATAAAAGTGGTGATACAGGCGGATGGTGGAAGTGTGCATGGCCCCCATGCTGCTCCAGATGCCCAGGTCATGGAGCGCATTGAGCAGTCCCTGGTGGGATTGCTGCAATCGGCCCTGCTCATCCGGCTGCCAGGCCAGGGTGTCGTAGTTGTCGCCTTGGGTGGTAAAGCGAAACGCCAGGACGTAATCCTCGTCATCGTAGTTGTAGCGTTTCAGCTTGTCCGGAAACGCCCGGGACGCAAGGGGAAGCTTGTCGAGCGGCACCAGGTATATGTCCCCGGGGTCGGGAATTTCACTGTGCCAGCCCAGTTGCGGGTGGCTGCGCGCAAAACTTTGTACCGCCTGTTCTGCTGCAAAGGTGTTCAGCGACTCGCCCTCGCGCTGAAGCTTCATGTGGATGCAGTCTTCTTTGTCGCTGTGCACCAGGGTGCGGCCACCGCGTCGTTTCCAGGCCCCACAGGTCTCAGGCTCCGGCAGCCAGAACGGCAGGCTCTTGTCTTCCAGCTGCTGCTGCAAGTGCTGGAAGTGCCTGTCCATCTGTTCGAGCAATTCCTGTCTCTCATGGGTGCGGGGCAGTTGAAAGGGGGCGGCACTCATCAGCTGGATGCGTGCCAGGTCTGGCAGCACACCGGCCCTGCGGCTGCAGTTGGCTTCCTGTACCGGATCGAGAAGGGCGTCAGCATCCAGCTGCAGGGGCGGGACTTTCAGCGTCTGTGCCAGCCCGCCGGTGCCGCCGTTATCCCGTATTGCCTTGCGATAGTTTTCGGGCAGCTTGTCAGCCTGGTTGTGCCAGTGCGCCAGTACCAGAGCCCAGGGTTGTACCTTCATTTGCGCGCTGGAGGCCGGAGATCCCGCGCTATCCCCAGTCGCCGGGCCGTAGCATGAAGGCAACCGCTTGTGCAGCTCCAGGGGAAGGTATGCACAAGGCCGCTCACTGGCGGTCTGCCATTCAGGATGCTGTGCCAGGATGGGGGCGGGGATGGGGTCCAGATCACCCGGAAAGCGACTGAGGTAGTGGTGACACAGTTCTTCGGTTCGCTCGTGTTCAGGCAGGCGGTAGAGCCACCCGTGTTGTTCTTTCAGTGCGTCCCACAGGTTCCAGTCATCAAGAAGGGCGCGCGACAGACAAGAGTGTGAGTTGGGAAGTGCTCTGCTGAGACGATCTGTTGTGTACAGCTTTCGGGGGATAGCCTCTATGCCCGGGGCCTGTCTGTGCTTGAGTGCCTGTTCTACGCGGGCCAGGCTTTTGTGGCTTGGGCGAATATATGCCAGAGCCATGCCGGAATGCTCCAGGGCCCGGTCGCAGAGTGTGCTGTACTCTGGATCTTCCATGTCCTGGAACAAGCCAATGGCGTGTACACGTTGTTGCACCGCCAGACAACGCAGCGCGAAGGTGAGTTCGTTGGCCCGCGTTGCGCAAGCCTTGTGGACACTCCTTTTGATAGCGTCCTCGATGGTTTCCAGACGGCGGGCCAGCGCGGGAGTCTGTTGTGCAATATGGTCAAGAAGCTCATGACGATGCGGTTCGGGCAGCTTGTCCAGCAAGGGTTTGAGTACCTGTTCTGTTTTCATGGCCTCAGGCAGACAACTGAAAAGATGGGGCCGGCAGCGCAGAACCCGCTCGACAACGGCGGGTGTTTGCATCAGGGGTTTGAGTTGTGAATCTGGCAGACAGGCGATCAGCCGACGGGCATGGGGAGCCTCGGCAGTACACAGATGATTCTCCAGCTCCTGATCCTTGATTTGCACCACCCCGGGATGAAAAAAGAACATCGCATTACGGCGTGCCATGTGATCCAGAATCTTGCAGTCGGTGACCCGTGCATGACCGTAGACAAGCTCCAGCGCCCATCGATCAAGGCGTTCTATTTCCTTGTGATGCTGGGCCAGCGTCTGGCCCATCGGTTCTGTCCGGGGCCTGGTTTCTGGCATTGCTGTCAGCGAAGGTGGGGAGGCCGTATCCCCGGGGGTGATGGCGCGGTCTTCAAGAGCTCTCTTGGGTGACAGCTGCTGCGGGCCCAGCTCCTGCGGCACAGCAGGCGGCTGTGGCAGGGCGGCCCCGGCTGTCCAGGTGCTCACAGGGGATGAGATAAAAGGAGAAGCAAGGGAGGCAGGAAGCCTGTTCATGGTTTTACGTCCGGTGCAGTTCTTCAATCTGCCTCTCCAGAATTTTGCCCGGGAAGCAGGTTTCTGGTGGCTTGGACGTCACTTGCTGTTTGAAGTTCACGACCCAGTCGCGTTCTGTTGGCTTGTCAGGTGTCCATGGACTCATGTTGCGGCTCGCTCAGCCATTGCCGTGACCCAGTGCGCGGCAAGCCCCGTCCTTCAGGACGGGGAGGATGTCAACGGGTGAATGCTGCGCGCAGTGATGTTCCCCTTGCGGCACGGCCGTGCAAGTGGTGGCTCCTTCTGTTGTGCTGTCGGCAAGGGGCGGCCTGTGTTTAGCGGTGACAGCGCTGCCTGCCTGATGATCAGGACAGGGGCGCGTCCCGGCGGCTTTCAGGTCTCCATGGGATCTGGTTCTTGTGGTTCTTGTGGTTCTTGTGGTTCGCCGAGCCGGTCTGTCAGCCCGGCGGCCAGCACATAAAGACCACGTACCAGGGAGAACAAGGGCAGCTTGCCGTGCCTGCGCCCCAGATGTTCACCATCCTTTTCGGTGAAGTCCTCGCTGTAGGAAATATTCTGCCTGGGGTGTGCAGGGTAGAGTCTTTCCGAGGGCCGACCTTTTTGTTCAAGATCTTCGGCAAGGCAGTCTGTATCCGGTACTTGTTGAGCGCTCCAGTAGATAATTTCCTCGGCAGTTCGATATAACCATTCGAGATAGACGTTTTGGTCTCCCGCGCCAGTGTCTGCAAACAGATGCTCGAGTTTGGTGTTGTCAGACAGTAATCCTTCAAGAAAATCGTTGCAGCCTTCCTCAACAAGCTGCGCCATAGCCGCTATGGCCCGTTCGTTTGTGTGGTGGTAATCAGGGGCTGCGACACGGTGTAATCGCATGGCGTGCAGGACCCCACCCAGAATGTTCTGGGCTATGGCGTTGACAAAAGAAGCTCGCTGTCCATGGCCGGGCAAGGCCCCCTGGGCATCTTCACATTGGCGGAAGCTGTCGATGCAGGGATAGAATTCAACCCTGCCCAGATCACGCAGTCCGGACAAACTCCAGCTCGACTGGTCGGTGGCCCTGGTGTTCCACAGGTACAGGCTGTCAGGATAGAGTTTGTTGGGGTCAAAAAGAGCGCTCAGTAGCAGTGCGGGACCAGGTGCCCCGCAAGCAGTCCGGTGCTGCAGCTTGACGGTGGAAGTGTGTAATGCCCCCAGACTGCTCCAGACGCCCAGATCATGGAAGGTTTTCAGCAACCCTTGTCTGGCCTGCTCCCAGCCTTTCAGGTCGGGATCCGGTTGCCAGGCCCGGGTTTCATAGCTTTCGTCCTGGGTTGTGAAGCCGGAGGCCAGCACACAGCGGCGGCCTTTGTACTCATGTATTTCCAGGCTGTCGGCAAAGTCCTGTAATTCCGCCGGCAGCGTATCGAGAGGAACCATCTGTAAACAAAAGCGTTTGGGAATTTCGCTACGCAACCTCAATGCAAGGTCCGATCTTTCCAGGAAGGCCAGTACTCCCTGTTCGGCGGTCAGCGCCTTTGTGTCCTCGCCCTTGCGTTGAAACTTCATGTGAATACAGGCGTTGTTCCCCTTTCTCACCAGGGTGCACGCGTCCTGCCGGGTCCAGTCGTTACCGGGTTCGTCAGAGGGCAGGGGCAGGCACGCGAGCTTTTCCTCGGACAGGAGTGTTGATAGATTCCGGGCCTGCTGGTCCATCGCCTCGTGCAGCTGGGCACCCAGGGCCGCGTTGCGTAACTGAAAGTGTCTGGCAAACATCAGCTTGTTGTGTACCTGAGCGGGCAGCCAGGCGGCCCGGCGCGTGCAATGGTGTTCCTGAACCGGGTCCAGCAGGGCCTCTGGATGAATTTTGAACGCTGGGGCATTGAATTGTTCCGCCAGCCCCTCGGTGCCTCCGTTGTCCCACATCATTTGCTTGTACTTGTGCGGAATATGGCCCCAGCGGTTGTTGTGCAGCAGAGCCCAGGGGGCATTGGGATCCAGCTCCAATTGCATGCGTGCGCCCGTTGTCATCAGTCCTTTGTCTTTAACCAGTTTCTCCAGGGGCAATGTCGGGTATTCACCGGGAAATAGATCGCCCTGGTCAGCAAGAGGCAAGTAAAGACTGGCGTCCCAGAAGCGGGCCTCCCTCTCCGGGTCTTGGCTGAAAGCCTCCAGGGATACATTGCTTGCAGGGTATTGATTGGCAAATTCACGGCACAGCTCCCAGGTGCGCTCATCCTCTGGAAGAGCCAGAAGCCAGTCTGGCCTTTGTTTCAGCGTACCCCACAGATTCCACTGTGAGAGAAAGTGTGGCGAGAGTTCTGCTCCTACGATGCCGAAAGAGTAAATCGGTGTTTTTTGCAGTACCTGCTGGAGTCGCTCATGGGTGAACAGCCTTTCTGGAATATTGTCGATGCGAGGCACTTGCCTGTGTGCCACAGCGGCATCTACTCGCTCAGGCGTGATGTAGGCGTCTTCGATATAGTTCAAAGCGCATCCTGACCGAGTCAGCGCCAGGTCGCACAGGAGTTCATAGCGCTGGTCGTCCATCCTGTCGCTTTCGTCGTCCGTCTCCAGGTCACGCAGGTCGCACAGCACTGAAGGGGCATGCAACACAGCCAGCCTTTGTAGACCAGCGGTGACTTTTTCTGGAGGCAGTCGCAGTACAGCCTGAGGACGAACCCGGATAATGTCCTTCAATGGTGCCAGGCGCAGAGCCAGTTGAAAATCGTTGTCTACGACTATTTGCAACAATCGGTTGTACTGCTCTCCCGACGTGGAATCCAGCAGTGAATGGACAGCAGATGCTTTTGCTTCTTGCGGTACGTCGTCAAGATATATATAAAAATCAGGACGGTGATAGAGACAGATTTTTGTCAGCGCGGGCTGTGAAATCAGGTAGATGATCAGTCCCTCAGGGAGAAGGTCAAGAGCTGAAGGTATCAGATGCCCGTTTTTCAGCAGAGCCTCGGCCAGCTCTTGCTCGTTGATCTGTAGCCAGCGCGGATCTCTGAGAACCGGAGTATGGTGGCTTATCATGTGCAATAACAACTCGCAGTCAGTCACGGGGGTTTGGGTATGCAGATGGCCCAGCATACGCAGATTGAGTTGTTCGCTACGCAGGCTGTCGGCTGTAGACGGGCTTCCTGCCTGGGCGCTGGCAGCGCTGATGGCGTCTTGCTTGATGAGCGTAGCTGCGTGTTCTATCTGATGGCGCTCGGCGGCGCTCAGCCGCTGGCTGGCGTCCGATGCGGGTTGCCGCAGCGTTTCCCCTGCTGCGGTTGTGGTGGCCTGGGCGGAACGCGAGTCCAGTGAGGGGCCTTCTGTCTGCCGGGCGCCGACGCCACCGGAGCCGTCGTCGCTGCTTCTCAATTGGGGTTGGGCTGGCGTACTTGTTACGGAGCTATCACTTTGGTTCTCGTCGCTGCCGGAGGACGGGCTTCCTGTCAACGTCCTGAAAACAGATCGAATCATGTGCATGAGTTATGTTCCCTTACGGCACGGCCGGTTAAGTGGTGGCTCCTTGTGTTGTGTTGTCGGCAGGGGGCGGCCTGTGTTTAGCGGTGACAGCTCTGTCTGTCTGAAGATCAGGACCGGGGCGCGTCCCGGCGGCTTTCAGGTTTCCATGGGGGCTGGTTGTTGTGATGCGCTGAGCCGGTCCGCCAGCCCGGCGGCCAGCACATAAAGACCACGCACCAGAAAGAACAAGGGCAGCTTGCTGTTGTTGGCGCCCAGGTTTTCCCCCTTTTCCTCAGTGAAATGCTCTCCGTAAGGCGTGTTCTGCCCAGGGTGGCCGGGGTAGAGTTCGGCACTGGGCCGACCGTCCTTGTTCAGGTGTTGAGAGAAACAGTCATCGTCCTTGTGATCTTGTCTCGCACTCCAGTAGATGATCTCTTCGGCGGTCCGGCGCAGCCATTCGGGATAGACCTCTCCAAGCCCTTGTTGGGTTTGTTCAAACAGGTCCTGGAGCCGGACGTTGTTCTTGTCACCCAGCAGGCCGTTCAGCAGAGCCTCGCAGCTGTCCTCAATGAACAGGGAAAGGTCCGCTACAGCCTGAGTTTTCTGGTAGTGGTAATCAGGGTCTGCGGCGCGGTGCAGTCGCATGTAGTGGAGCAGCCCACCGAAAATGTTCTGGGCTATGGCGTTGACAAAAGAAGCCCGCTGACAGTAGTCAGGGACCATGAATTTGGCATCAGCCGATGCTGCATAAGTGTGAATAAAGCCGTAGCGTTCCTGATCTCCCAGATCACGCAAGCCGGACAAGCCCCAATCTGATGTTTGCGTCGCTTGTGTATTCCACAAGTGCAGGGTGCCGGGGTAGAGCTCTCCCGGCCGGAAAAATTCGCTCAACAGTAGCTCAGGCCTTGAGCTCTCTATCTCGAGAAAATGGTGGTAGAGACAGATAGTCGATGTGTGCACAGCTCCCAGACTGCTCCAGACACCCAGGTCGTGACAGGCGCGCAGCAGCCCTTGTCGGGCCTGCTCAAGGCCTCCTTGCTTGTCGGGCTGCCAGGCCAGGGTGTCGTAGTCGTCGTTTTCGGTAGTGAAAAAGAATGCCAGCGCATACTGGCGGCCCTCGTAGCTGTAGGTTTCCAGGGCATCGGGGAACCTGTTTTGATCGACTGGCAGTGCCTCCAGTGGCACCAGTTGCACCCCTTGGGATTGGGGAATTTCACTGTGCCAGCCCAGAGTAGTGTGAGCGCGTGCAAAATCCTGGGCGGCCGACTCGGCGGCAAAGCTGTTCAAGCTTTCGCCTTGTCGCTGAAGCTTCATGTGAAGACAGCCGTCTTCGTCCGTGCGCGCCAGGGTCCGGCCGCCGCGTAGTTCCCAGTTGCCGGTCGGGATGAAGGTGAGCAGCTGTCTTGTTTCGATCTCCTGTCGCAAAGCCTGGGCCTGGCTGACCATCTGCTGGTGCAACTGAATGCCGAGTGCTGCATTACGCGGCCGGAAATGGTCACAGAACATCAGTTTCAGGGCGACCTGCCCCGGCAGCCAGGCGGCCCGGCGGCTGCAGTGCTGTTCCTGCACCGGGTCCAGCAGAGCCTGGGGGAGAAGAGAAAACGGCGGTGCACCGAATGCGTCTGCCAGCCCCGCCGTGCCGCCGTTATTCCAGATCAGTTTTTTATAGGAACCAGGAAGCTTGTGCCATGCACCGTCAAGCAGCAGAGCCCAGGGCTGCATTTTGTCTTTTGGTCGCGGTTGCCAAGCGTCATGATTCTTTTGACTTTCGTCGTTCATAAGAAGGCTGAGCCTTGCCGCGTGGACTCTGTTGGAGCCAGCCCACTGCTGGTTTGCCAGGGGCAGGTACAGGCCAGGCTCCCAGAAATCCTTGTCCCACTCTGGGTGCAGGTTGCGGATGCTGGTCGGTATCGAGGGACACTGTGCTCTTGTAGGATCCTGGGCAACATAGGCACGGCACAGCGCATCGGTGCGTTCATGCTCCGGGAGGTAGTCCAACCACTCTTTCTTTTTTATCAGGGTATCCCACAGATTCCACTGGCTGAAAAAGGCGGATGATAGCTTGTCCTCATCCATGCTGAATTTGGAGCTTGAGCCGTTCTGGATCACCAGCTTGAGGCGTTCCTCATTGAAAAGCGGCTGGGGAATAGCCATGGGATGCGGGGGGTTAGTGTCCCTGACTGCCTTGTCGACCCGCTCAGCGGTTCGGTCGCTGTCGTCCATGTATTCCAGCGCAGCTCCTGAAGAGGACAGTGCCAGGTCACAGAGTTTTTGATAATCGCTGTCGTTGAGGATTCCTTTCAACTCTTCCAGTGAAGCAGGACGTTGTTGCACGGCTTCTTCACAGATCCCGATCTGGTCCTGCGGCGGTACCAAAGGCAGAAGATCCGTCAGTCTGTGAGGGCAGATCCGGATAATCTCCCGAGCTGAAGTCAGAGACAGCGCCAAATCCAGACTTTCATTTATAACCGCGCGCAGCAGGTGGTGGCGTTTGTTTCCCTCGAGATCGGCCAGCAATTGAGTAACCGCCACCCGTGTTTTCAGTTCCTGCGGTGCCCGGGAAAACAAGTAATATTGATGGCGAATCAATTCCCTGGCCATCTGAGGATCGGGCATCAGGCGAAAGATAAGGTTCAGGGGAATCGCCTTGTTGAGCAGCCCTGCCAGCTCTGGCCTTTGCTGCAGGATGGCAGTGTTCAGTGCTTGCGGACTGACTTGAAACATGTCTGGTGCTTCCTTGAAGCAGCAATGACGGCTGATCATGTGCAACGCGAGCTCGCAGTCGTCTACGGGCGTATCGGTGCACAGGTGGCCCAGCATGCGTTGATCAAGTTGCGCGATCAGCAGGTTCTCGTCTGCAATCTGGCTTTCAGGCAGGCTGGCGGCACGTAGGCTGGCGATGTCCTTGATCAGCGCAGGCAGGGTTTCTGGTTGATGGCGCTCGGCGGCGTTCGGCTCCTGTCTGGCATCCGGTGCAGGTACCAGCAGAGATTCCCTTTCTGTGGCAGCGATGGAACGGGAGTCCAGCGAGGCGTGTTCCGTCTGTTGGGGATCGACGGCATCAGAGCCGCTTGTGTTGCTGCTCAACCGGGGTTGGGCCGGCGTACTTGTTACGGAGTTATCACTTTGGTTCTCGTCGCTGCCGGAGGACGGGCTTCCTGTCAACGTCCTGAAAACAGAGCGAATAAAGTACATAAGTGATGTTCCCCTTGCGGCACGGCCGTTTAAGTGGTGGCTCCTTGTGTTGTGTTGTCGGCAGGGGGCGGCCTGTGTTTAGCGGTGACAGCTCTGTCTGTCTGAAGATCAGGACCGGGGCGCGTCCCGGCGGCTTTCAGGTTTCCATGGGGTCTGGTTGTTGTGATGCGCTGAGTCGGTCCGCCAGCCCGGCGGCCAGCACATAAAGACCACGCACCAGAAAGAACAAGGACAGCTTGCCGTGTTCGGTGCCCAGACTTTCGCCGCAGGCTTCGGTGTAGTCATCCTGCTCCCCGAGGCCATAACGGACGTTTTGCCACGGGTGACCAGGGTAGAGACGGGGGGAGGGTCTGCCGTTTTCGTTCAGGTGTCTGGCAAAACAATCGCTGTTGTTGTCCTGTCTGGCACTCCAGTAGATGATTTCCTCGGCGGTCCGGCGCAGCCATTCGGGATAGACCTCTCCAAGCCCTTGCCAGGTTTGTTCAAACAGGTCCTGGAGCCGGACGCTGTTCTTGTCACCCAGCAGGCCGTTCAGCAGAGCCTCACAGCTGTCCTCAATGAACCGGGCCAGGTCCGCTACGGCCTGCGTTTTCTGGTAGTGGTAATCAGGATCTGCGGCGCGGTGCAGTCGCATGTAGTGCAGCAGTCCGCCGAAAATGTTCTGGGCTATGGCGTTGACAAAAGAAGCTCGCTGACAGTAGTCAGGGACCATGAATTTGGCATCAGCTGATGCTGCATAAGTGTGAATAAAGCCGTAGCGTTCCTGATCTCCCAGATCACGCAAGCCGGACAAACCCCAATCTGATGTTTGCGTCGCTTGTGTATTCCACAAGTGCAGGGTGCCGGGGAAGCCCTCTCCCGGCTGGAAAAATTCGCTCAACAGTAGCTCAGGCCTTGAGCCCTCTGTCTCGTAAAAATGGTGGTAGAGACAGATAGTTGAGGTGTGCACAGCTCCCAGACTGCTCCAGACACCCAGGTCGTGGCAGGCGCGCAGCAGCCCTTGTTGGGCTTGCTCAAGGCCTCCTTGCTTGTCGGGCTGCCAGGCCAGGGTGTCGTAGTTGTCGTTTTCGGTAGTGAAAAAGAATGCCAGCGCATACTGGCGGCCCTCGTGGCTGTAGGTTTGCAGGGCATCGGGGAACCTGTTTTGATCGACTGGCAGTTGGTCCAGCGCCACCAGTTGCATCCCCTGGGATTGGGGAATTTCACTGTGCCAGCCCAGGTTGTTGGTCTGTGCAAAATCCTGGGCGGCCGACTCGGCGGCAAAGCTGTTCAAGCTTTCGCCTTGGCGCTGAAGTTTCATGTGAAGACAGCTGTCTTCTTGCGTGCGCACCAGGGTCCGGCCGCCGCGTAGCTCCCAGCTGCCGGTCGGGATGAAGGTGGGCAGCTGTCTTGTTTCGATCTGCTGTCGCAAAGCCTGGGCCTTGCTGACCATCTGCTGGTGCAACTGAGTGCCAAGTTCTGCATTACGCGGCCGGAAAGGGTCACAGAACGTCAGTTTCAGGGCGACCTGACCCGGCAGCCAGGCGGCCCGGCGGCTGCAGTGCTGTTCCTGCACCGGGTCCAGCAGAGCCTGGGGGAGTATACAAAACGGTGGCGCACCGAATGCGCCTGCCAGCCCCGCCGTACCGCCGTTATTCCAGATCAGTTTTTTATAGGCACCAGGAAGCTTGTGCCATGCACCGTCGAGCAGTAGGGCCCAGGGCTGCATTTTGTCTCCTGGCAGCGGTTGCCAGGCGTCATGATGTTTATGACTTTTGTCGTTCATAAGGAGGCTGAGCCTCGCCGCCTGGACTCTGTTGGAATAAGTACCCTGCTGTTTCTTCAGAGGCAGGTACAGGCCCGGCTCCCAAAAAGCCTTCTTCCACTCTGGGTGCAGGTTGCGAATGCTGGTCGGTATCGAGGGACATAGTGCCCTTGCAGGATGCTGGGCAACGTACGCAGAGCACAGCGCATCAGTGCGTTCATGCTCCGGGAGGTAGTTCAACCACTCTTCCTTTTGGGTAAGGGTATCCCACAGGTTCCACTGGCTGAAAAAGGCGGATGATCGCTTTTCCTCATCCATCATGAAGTTGAATATTGAGCTGTTTTTGATCACCAGCTTGAGGCGTTCCTCAGTGAAAAGCGGCTGGGGGATAGCCATGAGACGCGGGGAGATCTTGTCCCTTACTGCCTTGTCAACCCGCTCAGTGGTTCGGTCGCTGTCGTCCATGTATTCCAGCGCAGCGCCGGAAATGGACAGTGCCAGGTCACAGAGGTTTTGATAATCACTGTCGTTGACGATTCTTTTCACTTCTTCCAGTAACGAAAAGTCCTGTTGCACGGCTTCTCTACAGAGCCCGATCTGGTCCGGGGGCTGTACCAAAGGCAGAAGATCCACCAGTCTGTGAGGGCTGATCTGGACAATCTCCTGCGGTGAAGCCAGAGACAGTGCCAACTCCAGGTTTTCATTTGTAATTGCGCGCAGCAGGGACCAGCGATTGTCTTTCGTTACACCGGCCAGCAATGGAGCAACCACCGCCCATGTCTGTAGTTCCTGCGGCGCCCGGGAAAACAAGTAACAATGATGGCGAATCAATTCCTTGGCCAGGAGAGGAAAGGTCAGCAGGTGACTGATAAGGTCCTCGGAGATCGTATTGCTGAGCAGCCCCGTCAGCTCTGGCCTTTTTTGCAGGATGGCCGTGCTCAGTGCTTCCGGACTGACTTGAAGCATGCCTGGTGTATTCATCAAGAAGCAATGACGGCTGATCATGTGCAAAGCGAGCTCGCAGTCGTCTACGGGCGTATCGGTGCACAGGTGGCCCAGCAGGCGTTGATCAAGTTGCGCGAGCAGCCTGTTCTCGTCTGCAATCTGGCATTCAGGCAGGCTGGCGGCACGTTGGGTGGCGATGTCCTCAATCAGCGCAGCTGAAGTTGTTGTGTGGGGCTGGCTGCTGCTGTCTGACGCCAGTGGCAGCGGTGACTTCAGGTGCGTGGGCACCCTGGGCACAATGGTGCGGTTGGAACCCGGACCGAGTGGCGAATCTCCCGGTTGCTGAGGCTCGGATACTGCGGTGCTGTTGTGTGCCAGCCAAGGTTGCACGGTAACCTCGGTAACGGCCACAGGCACAGGCCTGTGTTTTTTTTGCGGAGGCGGTGAGCCCCGCCATTCAAGCGGAGCCGGGGTGATCGAGCGAGGAGTGAGCATGGCGGTAATTGTTTTTTCCTTGTTCCTTGTTCAGCCCTCTTCGTGTGTTGTCTGGCTTGATAAACGCGAGGGCTCTCCTGTTTCGACCCCATTGCAGGCTGGAAGTTCACGAGCCCGTCGCGTCCCGGTGGTTTCAGGTCTCCATAGGTTCTGGTTGTTGTGATCCGCTGAGCCGGTCCGCCAGCCCGGCGGCCAGCACATAAAGACCGCGCATCAGGAAGAACAAGGGCATCTTGCTGTTGTTGGCGCCCAGGTTCTCACCATCGGCTTCGGTATAGTGCGGTCCGTAGGTGGCGTCCTGCCAGGGGTGGTCTGGGTAGAGGTCGGCGCAGGGCCGTCCTTGCTGTTTCAGATGTTCAGCAAAGCAGTCGCCGCCTTCTTGTTGTTTGGCACTCCAGTAAATGATTTCTTCGGCGGTCCGGCGCAGCCATTCGGGATACACCTCCTCGACCCCTTCTTGTGTTGCCGCAAACAGCTCCTTGAGTGAGACAGGCTTGCCGAGCAGGCCATGGAGCAAATTGTCGCAGCCCTGCTCAATAAATTGAGACAGCGCCGTCACGGCTTGCGCGTCTTTGTAGTGGTAACCCGGATCTGCGGCGCGGTGTAGCCGCATGTAGTGCAGCAGCCCGCCGAAAATGTTCTGGGCTATGGCGTTGACAAAAGAAGCACGCTGTCCATAGCCGGGAAGGGCCCAGTGGGCATCGGGACATGTGAGGAAAGAGGCGATGGCATGATAGAACTCCAGGTCGCCCAGATCACGGAGTCCGGACAGCCCCCAGTCCGATTGCTGACTGGCCTTGGTGTTCCATAGACGCAGAATACCAGGGTAGGTCGCCCCACGCCTGAAAAAAGCACTGAGCAGCAGTTCAGGACGTGCGTTCTTGTCAAGAAATTGGTGGTACAGGCAGATAGTGGAGGTATGCAGCGCTCCCATGCTGCTCCAGATACCCAGGTCATGGAAGGCTTTAAGTAGCCCAAGCCTGGCTTGCTCAAGGTTCCCCTGGTCATCCGGCTGCCAGGCCAGGGTGTCATAGCTGGCGTCTTTGGTTGTAAAACAGAACGCCAGTGCGCACTGACGCCCATCGTGTTCAAAGGTTTCCAGCGCATCGGGACAGTCTCGCGCGGCGGGCGGCAGCTCATCGAGCGGCACCAGCCAGATTTCGCCAGCCTGTGGGATTTCACTGCGCAAGCCCAGCTCCTCCTGATGCCTACGCGCAAAGTCCTGCACAGTCTTTTCTGCGACCAGCGTCGCCAGGCTCTCGCCTTGACGGTGAAGCTTGATGTGAAGAAGTCCGTTGTCTTGTTCTGTGCGCACCAGTGTACGTCCCCCCCGGCGTTGCCAGCGGCCGTCGCCAGCAAGGTGAGCCAGGGGCCAGAGGGGCAGCGTCTGATGCGCGACAGCCTGTTGCAGGGTCAGTGCATCCTCAGCCAGTTGTTGGCGCAACTGTGCCCCCAGCCTGGCGTTGTGCAGCTGAAAATGACGAGAGAACATCAACTTGGTGTGCACCTGCTCCGGCAGCCAGGCGGCGCGGCGGGTGCAATGTCCTTCCTGGATGGGATCGAGCAGGGCCTTCGGGTCGATTGTGAAGGGCGGGGCCTTGAATTCATCGGCCAGTCCTTCGGTGCCGCCATTGCGCCAGATTTTTTCCCTGTATGAGAGAGGGAGATTTTTCCAGGCGCCGGTGAGCAGCAGGGCCCAGGGGGCCGTGCCGTTGTGTGTCTGGCTCTGCCCGGGCACACCGGGTTGAGAGAAAAACGACTCCTCCTGATTGACAAGGGGTGCGTAGCGGTCGGGAGCGTCTGCATCAGCATTCCACTCCGGGTGCAGGTTTTGTACTGCTTCGGGTATATGCATGCTGCCCTTGCTGGCAGGGTTGCCGGCGACAAATTCGCAGCACAGCGCCTCTGTGCGTTCATGCTCGGGGAGCCATTGCAGCCAGTCTTGTTTTTGTTTCAGCGTATCCCACAGACCCCAGTGCGTGAGAAAGGCTGATGACAGCTTCTGTCTCCTGAAATCCAGGCGTGCGTTCGACATGTTTTTCAGTGCCTGTTGGAGTCGTGTGCAGGTGTGGTATTGCACGGGAATAGAGGCAATATGGGGGCCCTCTGCGTGCGCCACAGCCTTATCCACCCGCTCAGGGGTGCGGTAGTCTTCTTCGATCAGGCCCAGCGCTCTTCCCGATTGGGACAGAGCCAGATCACACAGCTGTTCATAGATCGGGTCGTCCAGCCCCTGGCGACGCAGTTCGGGCAAAACATCAACGTCAAGAGATACCGCCAGCTCCAGCACAGCGGAGTCGAGGTGCGCCCCTGGCAGTTGCAGTACTGCCTCTGGACAGGCTCTGATGATGTCCTCTATGGGTGCCAGTGACAGGGCCAGTTGCAGATCATGCTCCGAGATTTTTCTCAGGAGGCTGTGCCGTACCGTCGGGGAACTGTCCCTGAGCACGGGAGCCAGTATCGCCTCCCTTTTTTGTTCGTCGGACAATGTGACAAAGAAAGAAGGGTCCGTGTCCAGGGCTATTGCTGCGAAAGCGGGGCGGGTCATCAGGCGTTGGATGAGTGGCTCGGGGAGGACATTGTTCAGGGCCGACAGGATCAGATGACTGTCTTTCATCAGTGCCTCGACCAGAATTTGGTCGCTGACCTGAATCATGTCCGGCCTTTCGAAAAGGGGGGCCTGGCGGCTGATCATGTGCAGCAGCAAGTCGCAGTCCTGCACGGGGGTGTTGGTGCACATGTGGCCCAGCATCCGCTCATCGAGCAAGAGGGTACGCCAGTTGTCGGCCGGAAGCGGGGTTCCATGCCGGGCAAGAATATGCTCAAGGGCGACTTGCTCAATAGCTGCCGCAGTAGTTTGTGTATGAGATTGACCGGTGATGCCAGCCCGGGGTGTGCCGTTTGATGCAGGCGTCAGCAGGGTTTGTGTCTCCATGGCCGTAACCCCGTGACTCAAGCCTGAATGCGATGAGAACTCCCCTGCTGCGGCTGTGGTGGCCTGGGCGGAACGGGAGTCCAGTGAGGGGCCTTCTGTCTGCTGGGCACCGACGCCACCGGAGCCGTTGTCGTTGCTTCTCAATTGGGGTTGGGCTGGCGTACTTGTTACGGAGCTATCACTTTGGTTATCGTCGCTGCCAGAGGACAGGCTTCCTGTCAACGTCCTGAAAACAGAGCGAATCATGTGCATGAGTGATGTTCCCCTTGCGGCACGGCCATTTTTGATGGTGGCTCCTTTCGTGTGCTGTCGGCAGGGAGCGGCCTGTGTTTAGCAGTGACAGCGCTGTCTGCCTGAAGGTCAGGACCGGGGCGCGCCCCGGCGGCTTTCAGGTCGCCATGGGGGCTGGTTGTTGTGGTTCGCCCAGCCGGTCTGCCAGCCCGGCGGCCAGCACGTAAAGACCACGCACCAGATAGAACAAGGGAAGCTTGCTGTTGCAGGCTCCCAGATTCTCGCCACCGGCTTCGGTGAAATGCTCGCCGTAAGGGGTATTGACCTGCGGGTGTCCCGGGTAGAGGGCTGGCGAGGGACGGCGGTCTTTGTTCAGGTGCTGAGCAAAGCAGTCACTTTTGCCTTCTTGTTCGGCTTCTTGTCCGACGTATTGCTGGGCACTCCAGTAGATGATTTCCCTGGCGGTGTTGTGCAGCCATTGGGGATAGACCTCCTCGCCTCGCTCGACAGTCGCTGCAAACAGATGCTTGAGCTGGGTGCCGTCATTGAGCAGGCCTTTGAGCAGGGTGGTGCAGCCTTCCTCAATGAACTTTTCCAGATCGGCGACCGAGTCTGCGGTTTTATAGTGCCAGGCCGGATCTTCGGCGCGGTGCAGCCGCATGTAATGCAGCAGCCCGCCAAGAATATTCTGGGCTATCGCATTGACAAAAGAAGCCCGCTGACCGTAGTCGGGCGGCACCCATTGGGCATCAGGCGAGGTGATATAGGTCTCAATGAAGGGGTAGAGCTCCTGGTCCCCCAGGTCACGCAGCCCGGACTGGCCCCAATCCGACTGATTCGTGGCCTTGGTGTCCCATAGACGCAGAATGCCTGGATAGGTTGCATTGGCACCTTGTGTGTCATATCGAAAAAAAGCATTCAGCAGCAATTCAGGACGGGACCTGCTTTCCTCATCAAAGAACTGGTGATACAGGCAGATGGTGGACGTGTGTACCGCCCCCAGACTGCTCCAGATTCCCAGGTCATGCAGGGCATCCAGCAACCCTTGTCGGGACTTTTGGCATCCGCCTGCTTCGTCCGGCTGCCAGGCCAGGGTGTCGTAGCTGTCGTCCCGGGTGGTGAAGCGAAATGCCAGGGCGTAATCCTTGCCGTCGTAGTTGTAGATTTCGAGCTGGTCGGGGAACTCCCCTGGTTCCACCGGCAGCTGGTCGAGCGGTACCAGGTGCATGCCTTCGGGGCAGGGGATTTCGCTGTGCCAGCCGAGGCCCGGATGGGTGCGCGCGAAATCCTGTGCGGCTTGCTCTGCCGCAAAGGTGGCCAGTGAC
>MKWU01003441.1_pt1 | contig 20894 bp, 14 predicted proteins | sample 809101 | NCBI WGS metagenome assembly MKWU01 (sample SAMN05860141, study PRJNA318959) | sponge metagenome | host: Aplysina aerophoba | place: Slovenia: Piran, Adriatic Sea, Gulf of Piran | collected 2013-05-07
CTGAGGCTGTCGGCGGCCTGCAGCGCAATCCGTCGCTCCGACTCGAAACCCATCAGGTAGCCCAGCAGCAGCATCCGGAAATACACGCCCGGCGGCAGCGACGGCCGGCCCAGAGCCTGATCGTAGAAGCGGCTGCAAACGCGTTCTACAAAGTCGTCGAAGCCGGCCTGGTCGAGCACCTCGGAGAGCTTCTCGAAGAACGGTGTCGTCGGAGCCTCGGGCCGGTCGTCCGCAGTCAGGAATAGCGGGATCTGCACCTGCTTACGTGTTCCCATCGCCATACAACATTTTCCCATTGTTTTGGCGTCAGATGGTGTCGAATTCGCGACGGTCGACTTTATCCACGGGCTGGTAAGGCGATCAAGGGTCATCGTCGGATTCTTCTCGTCTGGTGGCTAGCGGTGACCGAAATCACCCCAGACCCCGAGGTGATCCGACAGGCGTGTTCCGCCGGCACACTTTTTGTGCCAGATTCCGAGGCTGTCTTGCACCAGGTCTGGGGTGTACGCGATGTGATCAATCAATGTCTGTTCCCCGTCCAACTTTCCTGCGGTCGCAAACTCGAAGCCTTCGAACGCCCGCAAGAGCGCATCGTGCACTTTATGCGGCACCCATGTCCGCGGAATTCTCTGGTTGAAGTCTCCCAGAATGACGGTTCTCGACTTCACGAATTGGCAGCGCAACTTCTCGAATCCCGCCAGCCAGCTTTTGTGGTCTTGCCAGGGCTTGCGGTCCTTGCTCCCGGTATTGACGTGCGGATGGCTCCAAGGGATGCAGACACCAACGACGGTCAGGCAAGCTCCCGAAGGTGTTTCTGTGACGCCCGCCACGAACCTGCCCTCCGGAAACTCTTCCGAACCGATGGCATGGGTGTGGGGAGTCCACGGCAACTTGCTCCACAGCAGCACCTTCCGGCGGCCTTTGCGGAGGGGGTAGCCCCAATCTGGGCCAGCGTCGATGACATGGCCTTCATCCGGGAGGATCCCCGCGAACCCTTCCGTCACGCACAGGACGTCGTAGTCGGTAGCGTTGAGTTTGTCGCTGATGATATTGCCACGGGGGCTGCCTGGCTTGGCCCACTCGGTGTTCCAAGTACCGATTCGGATGGTGGGCGGGTCGTTGCTTTCCTTCATTTGATCGCGGTGGAGTTGGCTCCAACGGATTGTAACGACCCCTGTCGGGCGGCATTGCAGCGATCCAGCAACGACTTGCCGATTCAGGCGTTCGTCTGGCGGCCGGGCAATTTCGCTTTTCTTCCGCGTTTGCATCGGCGATGCAGATTTTTGAGGGAGGGGTCCTTGGAACTTGCTTGCGGATACAAGCTATGGCATCATATGGAGGCGAACAAAATACGAATATATGTCTTGCGCCACTGTACCGCCAAAGGATATCCGCGCGCTTGAGGCCTTGGTCCGAGAGCGTGGATTTGGCTGGACCCTGCCGAAGCGGGGAAAGCTCCGCCGTTCGCCTGTGCCGAGCGGGATCGGGTGGGTGGATTCCCGCCTTGGAGGCGGCCTTCCTCGCGGCGCGATCAGCGAGGTGACCGGGCCGTGCTCGTCCGGGCGCACGGGCTTGGTGCTGGCCGCGCTCGCTCGGACGACCCAGGCCGGCGGAATTGCGGCGTACATCGACACGACCGATTGCCTGGATCCTCGCTCAGCCGGGCAGGCCGGAGTGGTTTTGGAGAGGCTGCTGTGGATTCGTTGCGGCGCGGGGGAGAACGCCCGTCGCGATCAGGGCAAGCGGAGACTCTCGCGCATGGACGAAGCATGGCAAACGGCGAACTTGGTCGTCTCGGCAGGAGGTTTCGGTGTAGTCGCGATCGACCTCGGAGGGCTCTCGATGCGCCAGCTGGGGGGCTTGCAGGGGCGGACATGGGCGCGGCTCAAGCATGCGGTGGAGGACACGCCCACGGCGTTGATCGTGCTGGCCGAGAAGCATGTGGCTGGGAGCGCTGCGGATGTGGTGCTGGAACTGTGCCGGGAGCGAACCGAGTGGCACGGCCTGCTGGGAGGAATCGGTATTCGCGTGCAAGTCGCTCGACACAGGGCACGTGGGGCGGACAGCACGGGCTTGGAGGGTGAGGCATGACGGCTCGACCTTCCGGCAGGGGGGCACGTGGCACCTCCCTGTACGCTTCCGTGTACGTTCCGGACTTCCCGGTTGCGGTGCTGCGGGCGGGAGAGAAGTGCTTGCGGCCAACGGTGGTCACTTGCGGCGAGCCCCCCAACCAGCTTGTCTACGCCGCCGATGCTTCCGCCCGGAAATGCGGCGTTCGTGAGGGAATGGCACTGGCCGCGGCGCAGGCGCGCTACGGCGCCGTGGGGGCAGGGCAGCCGCTGCAGGTCCTCTGCCGTGACATGGAGGCGGAACGCAGGGCCCAGGTTCGGCTGCTCAAGCTGGCGGAGATGTCGACCCCTGTCTTCGAGGATGTTGCGCCGGGACTGCTGTCGCTCGACTTCACAGGCTTGCCGGATCCGTACGCCTCGGCAACGGCACTGGTCTCGGGAGCGGCCCGGCTCGGCCTGAAAGCCAATGTCGGCGTTGCCCGGAACCATTTTGTCGCCTTGTGCGCGGCGCGCACGCAGCCGGGCGTGACCCATGTGTACCCGGGGCAGGAGGCTGGCTTCCTGCAGGAGTTGCCCCTCGACACACTGCCGCTGGATGGCAAGGATCTCCAGATCCTTGAGCGCTGGGGTGTGTGCAAGATCGGGGAACTGGCACTGCTGCCGAGAGACCAGATGGCCGAGCGTTTCGGGGAGCGCGGAGCCCGCATGGTGCGGCTGGCCCGTGGTGAGGAAGACTCGGTGCTGCGGGTCTGCCGGCCGGAGCCCCGGTTGGACCTGAGCCGGGATTTCGATTGGGAGATCGGGGAAATCGAACCGCTGGCATTCGCAATGTCCGACATGCTCGAGCGGCTGTGCTTGCGATTACAGAGCCTGGACCAGGCGGCAGCCAGCCTGACCACACGCTTGCGGCTCGTCGAGGGCGGGGTGTTCCAGAGAACGATCAATCTGCCCTATCCGCTGTGCGATTCGCGCACCCTGCTGACTTTGGTGCGCATCGATTTGACGGCGCACCCTCCGGGAGGCGCGGTCGATGGCGTGCGCGTTTCGGCCGAGCCCGCCGAGCGCCGTAGGGTGCAGTCGTCCCTGTTCGCGCCGGACTTGCCCGATGCGGAGAATCTGGCGGTGACCTTGGCGCGCCTGGCCTGCTTGGTGGGGGAGGAGCGGGTTGGCGCCCCGACGGTTCTGGATACTCACCGGCCCGGAGCGGCGGCGCTTGAAACGTTCCGTCCGGCGTCGGAAGGGGGCGTGGCAGGGCGGAAGACGGAGGCCGAACCGTCCCTCGCAGCTGTTACTGACAGGCCGGCCGTGCCGAGCCCCGCGAAACTTCGGCATCAGCATCGTGAATTCCGTTCTCCACAGCGCGTCCCCCCATCGAGAAGCTCTTTGGTTTTCCGCTGCTTTCGCCCGTCCCGTCCGGCGGAGGTGGGCTTGCGCGGGGATCGTCCCTCCCGGGTCGAAGCGTGGGAGGTCCGGGGACTCGTGACAGCGTGCGCCGGGCCCTGGCGTGTCTCGGGCGAATGGTGGACGCCGGACGGCTGGCAGTACCAGGAGTGGGATGTTGAAGTCGGAGGGCGCTTGTACCGGGCCTGTTGCGAGAGAACGACGGGGGAGTGGTTCCTTGCAGGAGAGTACGACTAGCCGCGAGTGGCGGGGAAACGCGGATGTACGTCGAACTCCACAGCGCGTCGGGCTTCAGTTTCCTCGAAGGGGCATCGGATCCGGAGGATCTGCTGGGAGAGGCCGCGAACTTGGGCTACGAGGCCTTGGCATTGTGCGACCGCGATTCCGTTTCCGGGGCGCCTCGCTTCTTCCAGGCCGCTCGCGCAGCTGGCGTGCGGGCGCTGGTCGGTTGCGAGATCTCTCTTGACCAGCCGGATGTCAGGAAGGGAACACCCAATGCGGTCCTGGATCGGCGCCTGACCGTCTTGGTCGAGAGCCGCGAAGGCTACCGGAATCTCTGCCGACTGCTCACCCGCGTGAACCTGCGCGCGCCCAAGGGAGAGGGCCGCGCCCGCTGGGAGGACATCGAAGAGCACGCCTCCGGGCTGGTCGCGCTGCTTCACGATCTCCGTGACGAAGGCGAGGTGCGAGGCATCTTCGGTGATGGGAGCGTCTATGTCGAATTGCAGCGCCACATGCTGCGCGAGCAGGAGCGCGCCAACCGTGACCGGATTGAATTCGCTCGCTTGCACCGCTTGCCGCTGCTCGCCACGAACGGAGTCCGCTACGACACAGCAGACCGCAAGCATCTCTACGATGCGCTTGCCTGCCTGCGGTTCAAGCGCAAACTCGACGACGCCGGTCGGCTGCTCGATGCCAGCGCCGAACGCTATCTCAAGCCTCCACGGCAGATGGAACAGCTCTTCGCCGATATCCCGGAGGCGGTGGCACACGCATCCGAGCTCGCACAGCGCCTCGACTTCACACTTGAGGATCTGGGGTACAAGTTTCCGCAGTACCCGTTGCCGCCGGGCGAGACACCCACGTCCTTCCTGCGCGGGGTGACCTTGCGCGGAGCGTCCGAGCGCTACCGCGGCTCTCCCTGCCGCGAACGGGCGTTCCGCCAGATCGACCGCGAACTTGCGCTCATTGCCAAGCTGGGCCTCGAAGGCTACTTCCTGATCGTCTGGGAGTTGGTTGAATTCGCCCGTCGGCACGGCATCCTTTGCCAGGGAAGGGGATCGGCAGCCAACTCGGCCGTCTGTTATTCGCTCGGCATCACCGCCGTTGACCCTGTCGGCATGGACCTGCTCTTCGAGAGGTTTCTCTCTGAAGAGCGCAGCGAATGGCCCGACATCGACATCGACCTGCCGTCCGGCGACCAGCGCGAGCGCGTGATCCAGCATGTCTACGAGCGCTATGGGGAGCGTGGGGCTGGCATGACGGCGAACGTGATCACCTACCGTGGCAAGAGTGCCGTGCGCGAGATGGGCAAGGTGCTTGGATTCCCCGAAGAGGTGATCGGACGACTGGCGAAGTCGATCAACGGATTCGAATATGTCGACAGCCACGACGACCTGCTCAACCAGGCGCGCGAGGCCGGGCTTGACCGCAACGACCCGCGAGTTGCGCACTGGCTGCGGCTCTGCCTCGAAGTCCGGGGGCTGCCGCGTCATCTTGGCCAGCACTCCGGCGGCATCGTCATTTGCCAAGGGGACCTTGATGCCGTCGTCCCGCTCGAAAACGCGCGTATGCCAGGACGCGTTGTTGTGCAGTGGGACAAGGAAGATTGCGCCGATCTCGGCATTGTCAAGGTGGACCTGCTGGGCCTGGGCATGATGGCGGTGCTCGAGGAGGCAACCGCGGTGATCCGGGCGCGCGGAGGCTCGTTTGACCTTGCCCGGATTCCTGCCGACGATCCCGAGACCTACCGGATGATCCAGAGCGCTGACACGGTCGGCGTCTTCCAGATCGAGAGCCGCGCCCAGATGGCGACGCTGCCGCGGATCCGTCCGGCCTGCTTCTACGACCTGGTTGTCGAAGTGGCGATCATCCGCCCGGGACCGATCACGGGCAACATGGTGCACCCGTACATCAACCGCCGCCTGGGGCGTGAGCCCGTCCGCTACGCGCATCCGTCGCTCGAGCCGATCCTCAAGCGCACGCTGGGAGTGCCGCTCTTTCAGGAGCAGCTTCTCCGGATAGCGATGACCGCTGCGGGTTTCACGGGCGGTCAAGCCGAGCAGCTCCGTCGCGCGATGGGCTTCAAGCGCTCGGTCGAACGCATGGGGGAGATCGAGGCCCGGCTGCGCCGTGGCCTGGCGAGCAACGGTATCGAGGGAGCCGCAGCCGACGAGATCGTGCGGTCTATCTCGTCTTTCGCGCTCTACGGCTTTCCTGAGTCCCACTCGGCGAGCTTCGCGCTGCTCGCCTATGCAAGCTCGTACCTCAAGGCGCACTACCCGGCCGAGTTTCTCGCGGCCCTGCTGAACTGCCAGCCAATGGGGTTTTACTCCCCCGCCGTGCTGGTGAAGGACGCGCAGAGGCACGGCGTGCGCGTGCAGCCGATTGATGTCAACGAATCGGTCATGCGCTGCGCGGTCGGCGATACGCATGCCAAGGCGTTGCGCGCTGCGCCGGGCGCAGCCTCAAGTGTCCGCTTGGGCCTCATGTACGTGGGGGCGCTGCGAGCCGAGACAGCCAACGGGATCGTGGATGAGCGCATCCGGACGGGTTGTTTCCGATCGATCGGGGAGTTCGTCCGGCGCGTCCGCCTGCAAAAGAACGAACTCGACGCGCTGGCGGAGATCGGAGCGTTCAATTCGCTGGGAGAAGAGATGCACCGACGCGAGGCGCTGTGGCAGGTTGAGAGTGTTTGGCGCCCGAAGGGACCGCTCTTCGAGGGGCAGGATGACGTGTTGCCTGATCCGGGCCCGCTCGCCCCAATGAGCCCGCTGGAGCGCCTCCAGGCGGATTACCGTGCCTCGGGCCTGACGGTCGGAAAGCATCCCATGCACTACATACGCGGGCAGACTGCGGGGCTAGGCATTCTTTCATCGCGCGAAGTCGAAGCTGCCCCCGATGGCCAGCGCGTGCGTGTCGCCGGGGCGGTGATCACCCGGCAGCGGCCAGGGACCGCGAAGGGATTTTGCTTCGTGACGCTTGAGGACGAGACAGGAGTCGCGAACCTGATCTTGACCCCGCAGATCTTCCAGACCTATCGGCTCACGGTGATGAACGAGCCCTTCCTGCTGGCAGAGGGACTCTTGCAGAATACCGAGGGCACGGCCGCCGTGAAGGTCGACGCGCTGAGGCCTCTGACCGTGCCGGCATTGGGTATCGAGTCGCACGACTTCCATTGACGAAGATCCGCTGGCGCGATCCCACAGGCCGCCAAGCGCCCGCGAGCCGGTGCTATCATCAGCCCGGAGGCTACCGCAATGAATCGCAGAAGTTTTCTCGGTGGCGCCCTGGCGGGCACACCAGCCCTCGCGGCTGCCGGCGCTGCTTCGCCGCGCGGCGATGTGCCCACGCGGGTCTTCGGGAAGACCGGGGAGAGCCTGACCGTCATCGGCCAGGCCGGTGGCCGATTCCCGCTTTGTACCTTTGACGAGGCGAAGTCGATCGTCCAGCGTGCGTATGACCTCGGCATCAACTACTTCGACAACGCCCACAGCTACTGGGGCGGCCGCTCCGAGGAAGTCTTCGGGGCGGTCCTGCCACCAGTTCGCAAGGATGTCTTCATCACCACCAAGAGCACCGACCGGACGCGGAAGGGGGCGGAAGCCGAACTGCGCCTTTCGCTGAAGCGGCTCAAGACCGACTATGTCGACTTGTGGCAGATCCACGCTGTCGGCGAAATGGACCAAGTCGACCAGATTTTCGGTCCCGGTGGAGCGATCGAGGCCTTCGAAGCTGCGAAGAAGGCGGGACTCTGCCGTTTCATCGGCTTCACCGGCCATCGAGACCCCAACGTGCACATGGCGATGCTGGATCGGTACGACGACTATGACACCATCTTGATGCCGCTCCACCCGGCCGATCCCTCGTATCTGAGTTTCGAGAACATGGTGCTGCCCGAAGCCAGGAAGCGCGGCTTGGGCATCCAGGGAATGAAGAGCCTTGCCAACGCCAAGCTGCTGCAGTCTCTCAGCGTCAGGCAGTGCATCCAGTACGTCCTGAGTCTACCCATTCACTGCCTTGCCGTCGGCTGCACCACAATCGGCCAGATCGAGGACGACGTACGGATCGCGCGCGAGTTCCGCCAATATGACGGCAAGGAGATGACCGCGATACGCGACCGAGCCAAGAAGCTCGCCGGTGCAGGTCTTGAAGACTGGAAGCGCGACCTGCAACAGGCGTCAAACCGTCCAGAATACACGGGAGCCTAGCCATTGAATGCGACCGCTTGCGAACTAACAGAGGCTTGCGCGTCGAATCCAGCCGCCTGTAAGCCCGACGTCGCTCCCCTGTCCCGCCGCGCGTTGCTGGCCGGGCTCGTAGCCGCGAAGGCCGCTCTTCCGGCAGCGCCTACCGTTGGCCTCAGCTTCGGCTCGTACGCCCTGTGGATGCTGACGTGGGAAGACTCGCTCGAACTGATCGCCCGCACGGGCTACGACGGGGTGGAACTCGCTCTCATGCCGGATTGGCCGACGGAACCGAAACTGCTTTCCGCGAGGGACCGACTGCGGATCCGGTCGAGACTCCTGGACCTCGGGTTGGCCCTGCCGGCGCTGCTCGAAAACCTTAGGGCGCTGGATCCGGTTCGAACGCCGGCGGAAAACCTGGAGCGCCTCCGGCGGGCGATTGACCTCGGGGCTGAGTTGGCACCGGGGAAGCCGCCGCTCTTCGAAACGGTGCTGGGACGCAACCCAGGGAAATGGGACGAGATCAAGCACGAATTGGCTGATGCCGTGGGCGAGTGGGCGCGCGTGGCGGCCGACGCCGACACGGTCATCTGCTTCAAGCCGCATGCGAACCATGCTGTGAACAACGTCGACCGTAGCCTTTGGCTTGTCAGTCAGGTGGGCAGCCCGCACTTCCGGTGTACCTATGACTACAGCCACCTCTGGCTCGCAGGGCACGATCTCGTCGAATCGCTGGATGCGTTACTACCAGTAAGCCCCTACGTGCACCTGAAAGACGCGAGAGGGACTTCGGAAGACTATCGCTTCCTGCTGCCCGGGGATGGCGAGACGGACTACGTGACGATGTTCCGCCGCATGCGTCAGGCTGGATACCGGGGATACGCCAACGTCGAGATCAGCGCCCAGATCCACAAGCTGCCGGAATTCGAGCCGATCGCTGCGGCCAGAATCTGCTACGACCGCATGGCGTCCGCTTTCGAGGAGGCTCAGCTACTACGTCCGTGAGACGTGCGGGAGCGGTAGCGAAGGCATCGAGTTCGAACGATCGACCTTCCAGCGGAGCGGGGCACTTCGGCTAGCCATCTTCGAGCGGCACGCCAATCATCGGCTTCGATCCAGCGGCTAGAAGATGGTCGCTGTTGCAAATCACCAATCTGCTTGGCGTGCATTCCGGGCCGCAAGCCAGCAACCTCTTTGAGGAAGAAACTCTAACTTCTCCAATCACCATTGGTCTCAGCTGAAGCATCGCTCCCGACGGATTGCTGTTCGACGACTGGACACATCGGAAGCTACTGGGGCGCCAGAGACGGTCTCCAAATCACCGACACACAGTGTTGGCTGGCTTGAAACACAATAGGGCTTTCCCTGGATCTCGGGGAACAACTTCCCCCGCCCAGCGGCCCGCACTGGACCGCGGGGCTGCCCCTGTGCTGCTCCGAGCCGGGCTCGGAGCACGGGTTCCGGCCCGGGTTGGCCTTGGCTATGAGTGCTGGCTTGGAGGAGGGCGTCCGAAGAAACCTCGCTAGTGAATGATCGCCTGTCCGAACCCAGGCTGATGTTGGGGCATTGGTAGCACCAATGAACAACGGGGCGCGACTGCCGGAACCGCGCCCGCACAGCAAGTAAGCAGCTGATGGCGGGTTTCTCGGCTGGATGATCCATTAGATCGTCGGACAGACCGCGCTCGGGGTTTGAGTCGGCCTGGCCGTCGACCCGCCGGGCTGTGTCTACTTCCTGATGTCACTCAACTCAAGACAATCCCACATCTCTTCTCATGGAGGCAATCTCCGTCTCGCGGTAGGGCGCTGCAAACCCCAACCGAAGCTTCTGCAGATCAAGGGCGTCGATGACATGCTTGATCTTGTTCACGACAGAGCGCCGATCCCCGCCGTCAATTCTGGGCTTCCTAGCCAACGCTGCGAGCTTGAATTGCCGCGACTGACCGGCTTGGCGCCACGCGGTTTGTAGCGAGACTCTCGCTGCTGGCTGCCGCGAACTGACGCAGTAGACGGTTCTCCTCAAGGCGGGGCTTTCCAGCGCCGGAACGGATCAAGCACCAGATTCCGTGCTTGGTAGCAGGCTGGGCAGTTCGCCCACATCCGAACAGTAAGACCAATGCCTTACAGAGATTCGCGACAGATCATTCCCAAAGTGGCAGGAAATCGGACCGTAGATCCGAATTCAAACACTCTGGGGCTTTCATAATGCTGTCATTATGCTAGCTTGCTATGAGCAGGAGAACCGTAGGTGAGCCGATGGCTACGATAACAGTGCGCCGACTCGACGACGCAGTGTGGCGGCGATTGAAAGCTCGTGCTGAGGCCAACGGCAGGTCAGTGGAGAGCGAAGTCAGGCGTATCCTTGGCCGTGCAGTTGAGGACGACATGGATTCAAAGAGAAGGTCCTTCTTGGCTCGCGTGGAAGAACTCAGAACGGAAATGACTGCGATGGGTCCACAAACACCCAGCGAGATTCTCATTCGCGAGGACCGGGATCGCGGACACCGGTCCTGACGATGCGGATCGTTGTGGACGCGAGCGTAGCGACGAAATGGTTCGTTCCTGAAACTGACTCGGCGTCTGCGATGCAACTTCTGGACCACTCATACGACCTCTACGCACCCCGCTTGCTAGCGTCGGAGGTCGCGAATACACTGTGGCGAAAGGCCAACTCAGGGTCTCTTGACAACTACCAAGCCGCTCGCATGGCCGCCGCTGTCACGGACCTGCCCCTGACGTGGATGGACGACGAAGCGACATGCGCCGAGGCGTTGAGGATAGCGCTTGAAATTGGCCATCCTGCATACGATTGCACCTATCTCGCGCTCGCGCTTCGCATTGGAGCCAGGATGATCACAGCTGACAAGCGATTCGTCACGGCAGTCGCTGCAACGGAATACAAACCGGCCGTGGTTCTGCTTTGGGATCTCAACGGCCCTGACGCCCACGGTCTGGTCCAGATGCGAGCGTCGTAGCGAGGCCGAACGGTTCAAGATGGTACTTGCGGCGTGAGGCCACGCATAGCGGTCTGGCCCGTGTCGGATGCGGCACCTGGGGATCCTCTCTTCGGGTGGAGCTTCTCGCGCACTCCAGGACCCCCTTCCCGCAGGACGATGTGCTCCTCGGTGTTCGGATGAGGCACTTCGCAACTGCCAGAGGACCGGCATCGTCGGCCAGCAGCAAGAAATCCGCTTCGAACAGAGTTCACCGAACTAGCGACGTCGAAAAAACCTGACCTTCCCGGTCGGGCCGGGCAACTTATTCGGTACGCAACGGTGCGCCGACCCGAACCGCAGTTCGAGGTTGCCAAGCTTCGGGCTGATTCCGACCAAGCAATCGCAGAATTCGATCCGGATCATCATCCGTACCGAGTGAGACAATCCAACCGGAGCGAATTGACGCCGCATGTCTGGCTGCTGTTCGGAGGAGACCTCCGTCAAGTAGGAGCCGACCGTTGCATCTCAAGTGACAGTCAGTTGTCATTCGTCTACCCCTCCGACGGCAGCGAGGATTTCGACGCCCTTCGAAATCCCGGCGGCAGCCTCGCCTTGAAGGTCAACCGTGGCCGACAGATCAGGGCTCGCGCTCGAACTGAAGAAACCAGAGGTTGTGTCAGGCACTGATTCGCTCTTGGCAATCCAAAAGCCGGATGGAAAGCGATGGGTTTCGGTCAGGCCCCCTCCTCTCGGCCGGGTGGCGGTGAACGGACTCGCCAACCACTGCCACCAAAGCCTGCCAAGACCCCAGCCTCGCGGCATTGCGCCGGTTGGCTGGGGCGGTCTCATCGTGGCGCCTAGAAATAGTAGGACAACGAAGCTTGCATGATTCTCGCGGGGCGAGAATTCGCGATCAGTCCTCCCTGAATTCCGTCGAACGAAGCGGCTGCTACGTTGAGATTGCCGAGCTGCGCTGCGTTTAGGGCATTGAATGCGTCGAGGCGAACCTGCAACCTGCGCCTGTTCTCGAACTGGAAGTTCTTCTGCAGGCTCAGATTCATGTTGAACTGCCCCGGCATGTCCAGAATGTTGCGGCCGGAGTCGCCGGGATTGAATGGCTCGAAACCGTGGGCGCTCTGCACACACTCGATGCCGTTGTTGTTCTCGGTGCCGATGCATGGAACGCGCTCGAAGGCGGTAATGTCATACCACGGAAAATCGACGCCCTTGCGGCCATCTGCCGCGCTCGGGTCCTGGTAGCCGTGCCCGATCCGGTTGGGGCGTCGCGACTCGCCCGCATTCAAGTCAATGTTGGAACTGAAGACGGTAAAAGGCTGTCCCGAGTAAGCCCTGACGGTCGACGCCAACTGCCAGCCGCCGATGATGGCCTGCACCGGTCCCCGCAAGTTGGGCAGGAAGTGGCGCCCTCTTCCTATCGGCATCGGATAGCGGGTGGCGATCGTGACCACGTGCCGCTGATCGAAGTTCGATCGGCCGCGATCCAGTTTCAGGTTCCGGTTGTCCAGCGCCCCTCCGGTCCCCACGCGATTGTCGTTGTGCGTCGAGGCGTCGTCGATGGATTTCCCGAAAGTGTAGTTGAGGCGATAGAAGAACCCGCTCCGGCTCCGGCGACGCAACGAAGCCTGCATAGAGTGGAAGGTGGAGTTGGCGCCGAAGGAGTTGTAGTTGAGGTTGTTGAAGCCCTCGATCGGGCGAGGGAAGATATAGTTGCCGTTGGCGCCAATCGTGGCCAGGGCCGGGTCGCGAATTGGCAGATTGAGGTTGTATCGGCGCTGGAGATGGGTGCCCTTGGAACCGACGTAGCCAATCTCAACGACCTGCCCGCCGCCCACGTCGCGCTCCACTGTGAAGTTCCAAGATTGCAGGTATGCCGAGGGCGGATCGGGGTCGAAGGCGTTCACGTTGTTGACCCCTGCTTGCCCCCCAGGGGCTGCCGCTCGACCCTCCGGGAAAGGGTTCTGGATCGTCGGCAGCGGTATGCCGGGCCTGTTGGCTGAATTGAAGGCCTGGTTTAACGTGAACGGGAACCCGCCGGCCAGTTGGCTGCGAACCGGGTTCAACAAGTAACCCTGGTAAAAGATTCCGTACCCGCCGCGGATCACATGCTTGTTGTCCCCGAACGGTCTCCAGGCGAAGCCCAGCCTGGGAGAGATGTTGTTGAAGTCCGGGTCGATCAGCCGGCGGCTCATGCCGACATCCTTTGCTAGCGCAGTGCGGCCCGTGAGACCCTGCGCCTCGAGCAGTTCGGCGAGATTGGGCAGGTCCTTGTCCCCGGCCAGAACCACTTTGTTCAGGTCGGGTCGGTACGTGGACAGGCGGTCGTTCACGTCGTACGGCGGAAGGTCAAACTCATATCGGACACCGAGGTTCAAGGTCAGGTTCCGATTCACCTTCCAGTCGTCGTTGAGGAACGCCCCGAATCCATCGGCGCGCAACGCATTCTGCGTTGTCGAGACCCTGCGATTGGAATTTGTGAGCCGGCCCAGCAGTAGGTCGCCAACCGAATGCTTCGTGAACTTCCGATTGAACACGAAGGTCCCGCGAGCGTTGTTCCACAGCGGCTGATCGTACAAGGTGCGGTTGAAGTCGAAGCCCATCTTGATCGTGTGGGATTGCCTGATCCACGAAAGCCGGCCGGTGAACTGCAGGTCCATGATCTCCTGCTCGTTTGGCGTATTCGCGGCCTGACCCAGCGGCCAGTGGCCGTTGACGTTGACACGCGGGAGACCCACGAGGTGTGCGGGGAGATCCTCCGGCACCGGCAAGCCAATGGTTGCAGGATCGTCGTCGGCGGCGATCGACGTGACGAAGTTGTCCCGCTGGCTGTAGCCGCCGGCGAATTCCAGCACGAGGGTGGGCGAGAACGTATGCGTGTGGCGGACCGAGAGCAGGGACCGGCGGTTGCGGGCGAAGTTTCCCCAAATCGCCAGGGGACTTCCCGCGAACGGGGCCATGTTGTTGTTGAAGCGCTTCTGGTAGCTGGCCGAGAACGTGTCCTTGGGTGAGAAATTCTGATCGAACTTGACCACCATCTGGTGCCAGTCGTCGTCGTCTTGGGCGACGTTGTGGTGATTCAGGCGCAGGTTCAAGGCACTGCGACGGTTCTCGACCTCGGCTGGCACCGGGTAGAGGTTGATCAAGTGGAGCGCGGTCGGATCGTGGAGGGAAGCGGGGATCATCATGTTCGGAAAGCAGCCCTTCTGGTTCTTCGCATTGCAGGCGCCCTTCCTGTCCGGATCATTCAGGTAGAACGGCTGAAGTTGCCCGTCTATCGGCGGTTTCCAGAGATCCACGGAGTTGCTGAAGTCCCCACGGCGCTGGGCTGCGGTCGGGACACGCCCGTAGCGCGTCTGCTGGACCGAGTTGTAGCGACCCTCGTAGCTGAACAGGAAGAAGCTTCTGTTCTTGACGATGGGACCGCTGAGAGTGCCGCCGAACTGGTCGCGACGGAGACGGAGCCTTTCCTGGTCGAACAGCCTCCTCGCATCCATGAACTCGTTCCGTTTGTATTCGAACACTGAGCCATGGAACTGGTTCTGGCCCGATCGCATGGTGATGCCGACGATGCCGCCCGAGAAGCCGCCGTATTCGGCGGAGAAACCGGATGTCTCGACCCGGAACTCCTCGACGGCGTCCAGCGGTGGCCGTACTTGCGCGCCGCCCCCGACAGGGTTACGATTGCTCACGCCATCGACGTAGAAGTTCGTCTGGTCACCGCGGGCGCCGTTGATCGACGCGAACGAGCCAGCCCCGCGCCCCCTGGGCACGACCCCGGGAATCAAGTACGCCAGTTCGGTGAAGTCACGCCCTAGCAAGGGCAGGTCCTGGAGCTCTTCGTAGAGGATCACGTCACCCTTGATGGCTCCTCGCTCTAGATTGATCGCGGGTGCCCCGGAAACGACAGTGACCGATTCCGTGACCACGCCGAGCTCGAGTTCGACGTCGATCCGGACCTGTAGGCCAGTTTCCAGTCGGATCCCCTGCTGGACATAACTCCGGAACCCTTCCGATGTCACGACCAGTTCGTAGTCCCCGGGATTCAAGCTCACCAGGGTGTAATAGCCGGACTCATTGGACTCGGCCGAAGTCTCGATACCCGTCCCGACGTTCCGAATCGTCACCTGGGCACCCGGAATCGCCAGGCTTTGGGAATCGGCGACCACTCCCGTCACGTGCGACAAGGCGACCTGGCCCTGCGCTGGGCTCCCACATACCAGCAAGATAGGAATTGCGAGCAAGAATAGCCCCCAACGTTGGATCGTCATAGCGAAACCTCCTGATTTTCCCCCGCTACACGGATTCCGAAGCTCGGTTCGGAAATTTACCCAACTACCCCGATGAATCCTATGCAGCCATGCTAAGCAATCTAGGTGGAGCCGCACACAATGTCAAGATCGAAACTACAGAATTGGCATGTGTCAAGCAGATTTCATCAATTTCTGGGGGAAAGTGACTCCAATTCTCCGATGTCCATGTGTTGACTGTGCCCCGGCCGGGCTCAAGCATGTCTGGAGACGGCAATGATCGGAAGCCCGAGCCGCCCCCACAGCACGCGCTTTGGTCAGCCTCTTTGGTGATTCGCCTCCACTGGTAGTGCCGTGTCCACCCTGCTGCGCTTGGGCCGCCCAATACAAACTGTCGCCGACCCTCTGCGAGGCGACCGATGCTGCATTCGAGCGAATTGCACTTGCTAGCTTCGAGTTGCGCAGGGCCGATAGTGTGTGGGCACCGAGACGTGCCCGGGCTCGGTATTGGTACTAGGATGGACGTTGAGCAATTCCGGATTGCAACTCGATCGATGAGATTGCCGCTTCTTGCATCCCTGGCACTCGCAGCGTTGATGCCGGTTGTCGTGGCCGGTGAACCGGGCGAGGAGGTGGATGCGCCCTGGAAACAGCATGCAATCGACCAAGGACTCAACGGCGCTGACGGCGTGCGTTTGGATGATGCGGATGGCGATGGCGACTTGGATGTCGCCGTTGGCTGGGAGCAGGCGGGGGCCTCGCGGCTCTACCTGAATCCTGGACCCGGGAAGGGGGCGAAGGAACCTTGGCCCAAGATCGACGTCGGTCCGGCGATGGCAGTCGAAGATGCGGTGATGGCGGACGTTGACTCCGACGGGAGGATGGATGTCATCAGCTCGACCGAGGGGCGCTCCCGCAGTCTGCTGGTGCACTTCGCCCCACAGGTCGGTGCGAAGCTCCAGGCCACGGCGTGGTCGACGCTAGCGTTTCCGAAGGAACTGGCTGGCGATCGGATGTGGATGTTCGCGACGACCTTTGACGTAAACATAGATGGACACCTGGACATCATCGTGGGCGGCAAGGGAAGCAACGCGAAGATCGCTTGGCTTGAGGCTCCGACAGCCAACAAGCGCGACCTAGGATCATGGAACTTCCATGTCATCGGAGACGTCGGGTGGGTGATGTCTCTGGTCGGCGAAGACATGGACGGAGACGGAGATCTGGACATCGTTCTAACGGACCGCCGCACGACCGTCGGGCTGCAAGGCGCACGCTGGCTGGAGAATCCGGGACTCGGGGAAAAACTACGCAAGGAATGGCGGAACCACTTCATCAGCGCGCCGAATGTCGAGGCGATGTTTCTGCGTTTGCACGACCTGGACGGCGATGGCGACCTGGATGTGCTGGTCCCGTTACGCTTGAACGAAGTGAAAGACCCGCAAGACGGGGACTTCTCGGACCCAGCCCGAAACCCGAGCCGGTTGCGCTGGTACGAGAGACTCGACGCCACGGGGCGGAACTGGCGCCGCCACGAGATCGCCTATCCGGCAAATGTGGGCAAGTCCAAGGGTGTCGCGGTGGGCGATGTCGATGGCGATGGTCGACTGGACATCGTGCTGTCGCATGCCTCGGCGAGAGCTCCGATGTCGGGGATCGTCTGGCTCTCGTACGAGCGGTCGGTATTTGACCCTGTTTGGCGGCGGAACGAGATCTCCGGGCCTGTCGGCAGCAAGTACGACCGCCTCGAACTGCTGGACTTGGATGGAGACGGCGACCTGGATGCGCTAACCACCGAAGAGAATTACGGTGAGGGCAGTGCGGGTCTGGGCGTGATCTGGTACGAGAACCCTAGCCCAACCTTGAAAGGCGGCGACGGTAACGAATTTGGGCGCTAACCCGAACTGCATCGCCTCTCAGGCGCCTAGCTCAGGTTGAGCGGGCGTTCCGGTGACTCACAACGACCCATCTTGGCGTGTGGCCGGTGTTAGTTTCCCTGGAGGATCCGGCTATCTCTACGACGTTGACGAGCGCCTGTTCGGCGAGGCCGCCTCTGACGTCGAGCGAATGGCTGGATACGGGCGCATGCCAAGACCGATAGTCGCTTCCTCTGGAATGCAAGGACTTAACGCAGCTTGAATCGCGATGCCCGACCACTGGCACGCGCTCGCGACGATCTGGGGGTGCCAGGCGGGCAGGGACGTCCCCTGCGAGGAGCACTGTACCTATACGTTCCAGACGGGAACGGGGATGGTCGAGGCGGCCCAAGAGTACGACTGGATGGGCCAGATCGGACTCCAGTGCCGAACCAGGCTTCGGGCCAGGTCAGTACAGCGATTCGTTCGAGACGGCGGATTCGGTAACGCCTACCGCGCGGAGCCGAACAGCTGCCGAGGGCGGACCAGCGTCGGCAACGTGCAGGAGGCGTCCGTGCCCGGGGGAGTGGAGTGAAACCTGTACCTCGGCCCCGCGCCTCACCGTACCCTTGACCTCTACCGCTTCAACCAGGGCGGGCACTTCTTCGGGAAGACTTCGACACCGGATGCCGGGAACAACGGTGTGCATCACCTCGACGTGCTCCGGCGGGGCTTGGACAAGCAGGTCCACCGCGGCATGATCCGCTGCGCAGGTGGATTCTTCTTCACGAACCGGCGCTGCGCTGATTTCGCGTACGCCTGGGCTGCAATGCGAGCCGATTTGGATCAATGAGACGGTCCTGACTCGCTATCGCGGGTTTCGTACCCGACGAACAGACTCAGCTTCCCAAACATCGCCTACCCCCCCCGAGGCCGGAGATCTCGGACCTCGACGAGCCCAAGATCAGCCACTTTCAGAACTTCATCTACTGTGTCCGCTCTCGCCAGCGCGAGGATCTGAATTGTAAAATTGAGCATGGCCATCTGTCGCACCGCGCAATGCCACTTGGCCAATGTGCTCTCCGGCTGCTCCCATCTCTCCATGCACTACCGCTACCATCCGCACCCGATACCCTTGGAGCTGTAGGAACTGGCCCAGCCACACCGGAATTCATCCTGCCGAAGGACCTACCTGCAGAGTAGGGGGCTCGGAGATCCGTAGCTCAGCACGAGCAGTTCCTTCTTGGCCCTCGACGCTGCGACGTAAACCAGAGCTCGCTCCATGGTTTCCGCGGACGCCCGGTCCACAACGTCCCCAGCGGCATCCACGCTTCGCTTCAGGGGTACTAGGTTCGCGTTCATGCTGGTGAGCACGATTCGCTCGAACTCAAGACCCTTGACCCGGTGCATTGTCGCGAGCCGCACTCCCTCCTCTTGCCGATCGTCGCTGTCCCTATCAATATGGACAACATCTAGCCCTTGGGCGCGAAGTGCCACTTCGATAGCGGCTCGCTCTACGTTCGTACGCACGACGATAGTGCGCCAAGAAGGCGTAACGGAGGGCGCAAGCCCTCGGTGCAGCCATGCTGCACGAGAGATGAGGGGAGGCCCCCCGGAGCCGCCGTGCAGGCGGAGGCTTCAAACCGCCCACCGCTGCTGCGTTTAAGAGGCGTGGTGGTAGAACAGCCAGTCTAACTGGTGAATGGACAGAGGGTGAAAGTCCCTTGCAGTAAAGGAAAGAGCCAATTCATACTGGCCCGCGAGTCATGCGCAGGCAGCCGTGAGGCGGTCGGTGAAGCGTTGACAGCGGCACGTGTGGGCAGAGCTATGAGCACCGAAAACGCCATCATCTGGAGTGCCGAGGCCGTTACCACAGCCGAAGGCAACACCGGCCGACCCGCATTGGCGAGGGGCGGACGGGCTCCGCGGTGTCTAAGACCTCAAGGCACGCACGTACGTCCAGCACCGGGAACTGGGAGATCTTCACGACGTCCCGGCGGGTCGCCGCCGGGACCGCTGAGGGAAGGCAGATAGCCGAAGCCGAGGATGCACGACGTGAAGAAGTCTGACCCGGGCATAGTAGCGATGAAGGCGGCGAACAAAGGGGCGCGAGCCCTGGCGGAGTCGCTGGAGCGAAGGGCCGGGACCGAGGGGAATCCGGGAGGCGCTAGCACGGGCCGTACGCAGAGGCGGGGGAGCGTGTCACAGGGCGCCGAGCGGATACGGCAAATCATCGAGAGGAAACCACAGGAGAAACTCACTGCGCTGCTGCACCACGTCACGCCGGAGAGCTTGGAGGACGCCTACCGCGGATTGCAGCGGGAAGCGGCCCCCGGGATGGACGGGATGACATGGGAAAAGTACGGGGAGGGGCTGGAAGAGCGACTGCTGGACCTGCACCGACGCGTACACACGGGAGCGTACCGGGCAACTCCGTCACGGCGGGTGAACATTCCGAAGCCGGACGGGGGCACGCGACCGCTAGGAGTGGCCACGCTGGAAGACAAGATCGTCCAGAAGGCCGTTGTGGACACGATCCTGACGCCGATCTACGAGGCGGTATTCCTTGGATGCAGTTATGGGTTCAGGCCGGGACGGGGAGCGCATGACGCGCTCGACGCGCTGGCTTACGCCCTCGACAAGCGCAAGGTCAACTGGATACTGGACGCCGACGTGAGCAAATACTTCGACCGCATCAACCGGGAACAGCTGTTGAGCTTCCTGACAGAGCGGATCGGAGACAGGCGTTTGCTGCGGCTGATAACGAAGTGGCTGAACGCTGGGGTCATGGAAGACTGCCAATGGAGCGACACGGGCAGGGGCACTCCGCAAGGGTCGGTGGTCTCACCGCTGCTGGCGAACGTGTACCTGCACTACGTGCTCGACCAGTGGGTGGTCAGGACGTGGCGGCCAACGGAAACCCGGGGCGAGATGATCATCGTGCGGTACGCCGATGATTTCGTGCTGGGGTTTCAGTACCGCGACGATGCGGAGCGCTTCCTCGCCGCGTTGCGGGCACGGTTCGCGCAATTTGGATTGGAGCTGCACCCGGACAAGACCCGGCTACTGGAGTTCGGAAGGTACGCGGCAGCGAACCGGAAGAAACGAGGGCAGGGGCGACCCGAGACATTCGACTTCCTGGGATTCACGCACTATTGCAGGCGAACCCGGAAAGGCGGTTTCGGACTGGGGCGCAAGCCAATCGCAAAGCGCGTGAAACGCACACTGCAAGCGGTCGGGGGAAAGCTGCGCAAGCGCATGCACGCCGACAAGGTGGCCACGGGGAAATGGCTGGGGCAGGTGCTGAACGGATGGCTGAATTACTACGCCGTCCCGACCAGCTACCGGTCACTGGACCAGTTCACGCGAGCGTTGAAGCGGCACTGGCTGCGAACCCTCCGCAGGAGATCGCAACGAGACCGCCACAGCTGGGACGCCTTGGAGGCACTGTGCGACAAACTATGGCCCGCGACGAGGATCAGACACCCATGGCCGGCACAGAGATTCGCCGTTAAACACCCGAGGTAGGAGCCGTGTGCCCTAACGGGCACGCACGGAACTGTGCGGGGGGTGCGCGGCAACGCGCATCCCTACCGCGAAAGCAGGTGGGAAAAGGCGAGGCAATGACCTCGTCAGGTATGGATCGTAGAGCCGAACGCAAGTGAACCACTGATGAAGTGTCGAAAGCATATGGACGACGTCGAAACCGGGGGGAAGTCGTTACTCCGGGATAAGGTCGGGGGGTGCCTGTTGACTGCCCGATCGGCGTCCGGCATAAAGGTGGCGGGAAGACGATCCGGGCTCTCGTGCGGAACTTGGGAACCTGTCGTGCCGATGCTAAGGGAGACTCGCAAGTGGCAGAACCACAAGCGATTGAGTACCGATGCGGCGCACAGGGGCGGAGTGGCTTGTAGTAGTGAGGAAGGTCCTGTAACGGGGCTGGAGCGAAGGGGCCACCTCAACCG
>MKWU01003442.1_pt1 | contig 20891 bp, 19 predicted proteins | sample 809101 | NCBI WGS metagenome assembly MKWU01 (sample SAMN05860141, study PRJNA318959) | sponge metagenome | host: Aplysina aerophoba | place: Slovenia: Piran, Adriatic Sea, Gulf of Piran | collected 2013-05-07
GCTCGCCAGCGACAGCGTGCGCGCCTGGGAACCGATCCGGATCGAGCTGTCGGCGCGGGACAGCGTTCACATCGCGGCCTTTGCCTGGGGCCCGGACGGAAGCGTCCTGCGCCTGTACCCGCACTATGCCGAGCCGATGCCCGTCGTTCCGGCGAACGGGCAGTTGACCCTTCCCAGGGACCGGCGGTGCCCGATCGAATCGGCGCCTCTCCCCGGCCGGCAAGCCAGCCACGAGGCGATCGTCGTGATCGGGTCGGACAAGCGGCTCGGCTTGGAGAGCCTGGCGCCGCCGTTCTGCCACGATCCGGAGACCCCGGCGCCCGCGAAGCCGGTTTCGGGGGACGCGTTCCTGCGCGCCTTGTCAGAGCTCGATCTCGGCCACGCCACCGTGTCCGTCCTGCCCTATGTGGTGACGCGGTGAGAGCGTGTGATTCGAAATAGGCAAGAGTTTAAGAGGGATAACCGAAGATGCGATCTGTCTTGAGGAGTTCCGCGAGACATGTGCTCCTGGCCGCGGGCGCCGCGATGGCATTCTCGGCGGGCGTGTCTTGCCTTCCTGCAACGGCATCCTCTCAGGTTCGCGACGCGCATGGCGTCGCGGTGATCGCAGGCAATCGGAACTATCGCCACGATCGCGCCACGGACGTCACCTACGCCCATCGAGATGCCGCGGCGTTCCGGCGGTATGTCGTCGAGGTGCTGGGCTACGACCCCGACAGGATCATCTACGTGCGCGATGCCACATTGGGTCGGCTGACGGAAGTGTTCGGCAACGAACGCAACCACCAGGGAGAGCTGTGGAGCATCCTCGATCCCAAGGGTCGATCGGACGTGGTGGTGTTCTATTCGGGTCACGGCGGGCCGGGACTCACGGACAAGAGAGGGTACTTGCTGCCGGTGGAGGCGGGCCCGGACACGGCTGAGATCGGCGGGTATCCGCTCGACCTGCTCTACCGGAACCTCGGCAGGCTGGCAGAGGCCAGATCCGTACGCTTGTTCGTGGATGCGTGTTTCACGGGCGAGAGCCATACGGGGATGCTGATCACAAAGGCCTCTCCGGTCATCGCCCGAGCCGGGCTCCCGGAAAGTGTCGCCGACAAGCTCGTCGTCCTGACGGCGGCTTCTTCCGACCAGCTGGCGAGTTGGGATGACAAGGCCCGGCACGGGCTGTTCACGAAACATCTTCTGGATGCGCTCTACGGCGGCGGCGACCTGGACGACGACGGCCGGGTGACCCTGGCCGAGGCGAAGTCCTATCTCGATGACGAAATGACCAAGGCGGCACGGCGGATGCGGCGGCGGCAGGTCGCAAACCTGATGTCGGCGGTCGATGACGCGGTGCTGTCCGTGAAGCCGCCAGCGGGGTATCCGGCGCGGCGGGAGATTTCCCTGCTGACCCCCGACGGGGTGCCCTTCGAGGATGTGTCGCCCGCGGCGAGCCGGCTTTCCCAACTGCTCGGACGGCCCTTCTCGGTGGAGGCGAAAGAACCCAGCGGTTGGACCGACCTGCATTATGCCGCGGCGGCCAATGCGCCGAAGCTGATAGACGCCCTGGTCGAGGCGGGCATGGCGGCGGATGTTCGATTGCGGGACCGGACGAGCGATCGTCCCAAGTTTGGCGAGAGGCTGGTTCAAACGCTCGCCGCGCTGGGACATAACGAAAATTTCGAGGATTGGAGAGCGGACGGCGAAACGCCGTTGATGATAGCCGCATACTCCAATGCCGGCAATGCAGTGACTGCATTGATGTCCAATGGCGCCGATGTCAATGCTACGAACAAGGATTATCGTGAAAGTCCTGCCTTGAGTTATGCCGTGCAGTCCAATCACGTCGGATTGGTGAAACCATTGATGAATTTGACGCGCATGGAAAACGCCAAGTTTCTTGGCACCGCCTTCAAATTTGGTTCGTATGAGTCGGCGACGGTATTGCTTGAGCGCATTACTAATCCAAATAAGGAGGCCAAGGCGGCTATGCGAGATGCTTTAAGTATCGCGTTCTCTAAACCTTCTCACAAACGGACGCCAGCGCTCATTAATGTCGCTCAAGAAATCCTAGCCTTCCGCATCGACGTAAACCACATCGTATTTAAGTATTACAAAGAAACTTTATTGCATAAAGCGGTGCTCAGTCTTTATCCGGAGGCGGTCCGCGAGCTGCTCAAACATGGTGCCGATGCGAATGCGCGGCAAGTGGATGATATGACCCCGTTGCATTTGGTATCGAGAATGGATTTTCGTGACAAGTACTGGTCCCAATATCCTCAAGAGACAATAGCTGAACTGCTAATTCAACATGGCGCAAATGTAAATGCAAGGGACAGGTGGGGCTTAACCCCTCTTCATTGGCTAGGACTCGGTGCAGAACCCTTAGCCAATTTCACTGGAATGCTTATAAGAGCGGGAGCCGATGTGAATGCGAAGGACAGCGATGGTTACACCCCTTTGGACAAGTGGCGACCAGGAGTTTATGCAGCCAAGAAACTGATCGCAGCCGGTGCTCGCTGTAATCGTACTTGCGAAAAGGAATAGAAATAGGGGACCGACCTCTACGCTCGCCAGCGACAGCGTGCGCGCCTGGGAACCGATCCGGATCGAGCTGTCGGCGCGGGACAGCGTTCACATCGCGGCCTTTGCCTGGGGCCCGGACGGAAGCGTCCTGCGCCTGTACCCGCACTATGCCGAGCCGATGCCCGTCGTTCCGGCGAACGGCCAGTTGACCCTTCCCAGGGACCGGCGGTGCCCGATCGAATCGGCGCCTCTCCCCGACCGGCAAGCCAGCCACGAGGCGATCGTCGTGATCGGGTCGGACAAGCGGCTCGGCTTGGAGAGCCTGGCGCCGCCGTTCTGCCACGATCCGGAGACCCCGGCGCCCGCGAAGCCGGTCTCGGGGGACGCGTTCCTGCGCGCCTTGTCAGAGCTCGATCTCGGCCACGCCACCGTGTCCGTCCTGCCCTACAGGGTGACGCGGTGAGAGCGTGTCACAGGCCGCAGGCGGGGCTACCGGCGGGTCGCTGCGGTCTTCTCGACCGTGACTTCGACGCCGTCGATCAGGATCTGGACGTCCCTGTCCACGGCGAAGCCCATATCCCCGAGCAGGATCGTGAGCCATTCTTCCAGCTTGCCGGGCCCTGCCGAGGATACGTAGGAATACCTGCCGATGCCGGGACCCGTGCCGAACCGGCGGTGGTTCTTGTAGCCGGGGAACTCAGCCGCCATGACGCCGACGATCGCGTCCATCTCAGCCCGGACGAAATCGCGAAGAGTCACGGTATATGCGCGGGTCACGGAACCGTCGCGATAGGGCGCGAGTTGCCGGGCCAGGATCCGAGCCGTAAAGGCGGCGAGAACCGGGGCCGCGCCACTCACCAGCTGCGAAATACACGGGGCGCCGCAGTCGGGAGGAGCCGCGTAGCGTCGCGGCGGAATTGCGAAATCGTTGACAAATTCGTAAGAGAGGAAGTCCCGGACTTCACCCTCGATTGCGACCGCGAGGTTCGCACTTGTCCCGATCCTCCGCACGGCCACGCGAAGCCGCAACAGCACGACCGCCCTGACTTCGGAGAACCTGCCGCTCTCGCGAATATTCCGCAACAGTTGAAGCAGCTGGTTCCGGGTCAGGCGGTCCCCGACATCCAGGCCGAGACGGGCAGCGGCTTCAACCTCGTCGATCGGTCGGAACCAGCTCCGTTTCAGCTGGCCATTCAGCTCCGACATGAAGATCTCGGAGAGCTGGCTGCTACGCTTGACAGAGCTACGATCCCCATCGTCCCGGATGACGAGAATGGGGATTTCAACGGGGCGCGTCTGCGACATGGCTTCGTTTGGGGCGGATAGCGTGGCCGCCGCGAGAGCCATGGAAAAGAGGACGGCAACTGCCGTGGTCCGCGAACCGCGTTTCGGAGCATGTTTCATCGCTGCGTTCCTCACGCCGATACAGTCGTCCGGAAGAGACAATCCCGGCCCCGCGGATTTGGGTCATGGGGCGCCCGCCGCGTCGGCCTCCGCCGCGGGCCCCATCCGGTCCGGATGAACCGCCTCTTCCCGTTCATCGCCGGTTACCCCGAGCGGCACCGATCTTCTCCACGAAAATCCGGTTTCCGCGGATATGGGTGTAGACGTCCTTCTCGGGATCGAGGTTCATCTCGCCGAGCAGGGTCGCGATCCACTCTTCCAGCTTGGCCGCAGTTGCCGTGGTCAGATAGGTGTAGCGACGTACGCCCGGCGTCTGGCTTATGAGGTTGTGGCTCCTGTAGCCCGGAAACTCGCCCGCCATCGCGCCGACGATCGCCAGCGCCTCGCGCCTCTCGAACTCGATGAAGGTGACGGTATAGGGAATGGCGATCCCGTTGCCCGGGTCGGTTTCCGGCTTGCCATAAGGCGCCAGCTTGACCGCGAGCTCCTCGCCCAGCCCGGCGGCGATCTCGACGGCAAGTTGGCGCAGCACGCTCGAACAGTCGATGCCGCACCCGGCGGCTCCTCCATACCCGTCGGGTGGCAGCATTTTCTCCGCCGATTTGCCGCCGAATTTCCCGACCGCCCGGTTCGACAGGATGTCGTGGATCTCGCCGTCGATGTCCACGCGCACCCTGGTGACCGAAGGCCGCCGATTGACCATCGGCCGGGTGCGGAAGAGCACGAGGACGCGGACCTGGTGCTCGGCCCGGCCGCTTCTCGACATCAGCTTGGCGATCTGGATCAATTCGCTCTTGGCCAGGCGGTTCCGGATCTTCCACTTGAGATCGCCGGCGATCGCCTCCTCGTCGATCACGCGGAAGCCGGCGTCGCCCAGGCTGTCCTGCAGCGTGGCGATCACGCCCCTGACGATGTCGTGGCTCCGCTCGACCGTATTGCCCGCGCCGTCGTCGGCGAGGATCAGAACCGGTATGTCGCTGGAGGAATTCCGCCCCGCGGCCGCGTCGGCCGACCACAAACCCAGCGCCCCGGCCAGGCAAAGCACGAATTTCCGGGCGCCCTCCAGGGCCGTTCCCGAAAATCGCCGATGTCGTTCCTGCATACCGATCACTGCGCGGACAGGCAGCGGGAAGGCCCGCCGGACCGGGTTCCGGCGGGCCTTCCGCCCCATTTAATTGAAACGCCGCTTCTCGTCCCTGGAGATGGGGCGTCTCGGTGTCGAGACGATCTCTTCGACGGTGATTTCGTCTTCCTCGATACGCACGTTGACGTCCTTACCCGGGTTGTAGTTCATGTACCGCAGCAGGATGGTGAACCATTCGCCCATCTTGCTGGGTTTCGCCGAGGTGATGTAGGAGTACCGCCGGACGGCCGCCTCCTTGTCGATGAGCGTGTGGGTCTTGTAACCGGGCCACTCGTCCGCCATGACGCCGATGATGCTCTCGGCTTCCGTCGGACTGAAATCGATGAATGCGATCGTATAGTTGGTCTGCATGGTATGGCCGCTGCCGGACCCGCCGCCGCCGCCCCGGTTGTCGCCGGTAACCGCCCGGTCCTGCCCGCCCGAACCGCCTGTCCCTGCCGAGACATCGCGGTAGTGAGCCAGTTTCTGCGCCAGTATCACGCCCAGGCTGGCCGCGATTTCCCGCGCGCGCCCGCCCACGACCTCGTGTAGGCAGAGCTCATTGCACTCCTCCGCCGACGGCGCCGGGTATTCCTGGAGCGGCATCTCGTATTCGTCGATGAATTCGTTGTTGCGGATGTCGTAGATCTCGCCGTTCAGCCGGGTCTGAACGGAACCGATCCCGCTATCGCTGTTCTTGGGCCGGTAGGCGTGGACCCGGAAGGTCACCATGGCGCGCACCTGGTGTCGCGCCTTGCTGCTCTTCGTCATGAGCTTGGCGAGCCGGATCAGCTCGGTCTTCTTGCGACGGTCCTTGATTTTCCAACCCAGATCGACGGCGACCGATTCCTCGTCGATGACCCGGAACCCGGTTCGCTTCATGCTGTTCTTTAGCCGCGCGATCACCCGCTTGTGAATCTCGCTGCTGCGCCGGACGGTGATCTTTTTCTCGTCCTCGCCGACGATGAGAATGGGCACGTCGTTGTACTGCGTTTGAGCCATGGTCGACGAGCAGGCCGAAAGACTCACCGCCAGCGCCAGCGGCAGGGCCAGATTCCTGCAGACGGTCAGGGATCCTATGCGTTGGTCGGACATTTCCCGTTATCTCCTCTTGTTCGAGTGGCCATTGTCGATCGTCCATGGCCGGTGCTGCCACCAAGATGGAAGAGCCAGGCCGGAATTCACGCTACCGTCCCGTCCGCGAGATGCGCCGACGGCCAGACGTTCCTGGCTCATCCTTTCCCCTCGGGGCGTATCATGCCGGGGCCGAAACCCGGCTGCAACGAACCGGGCGGGCCGCGGACGGGCGGCCGGGATCACGGTGTCTTCGACCCCGAAGGGCCCGGGGGTGAGACCGTGCCGAACGATCCCAGGGTCTTCACCTCCCGATCCGGCTGGATCGACAGCACTTCGGGCATTCGAAACAGTTTCATGATCGTCGCTGCGTCGGCTTCGAGCGCGATCATGGGCAGCAACTCGAAGGTTCTTGAGGACTTGCGGATCTCGGGGCCGAGCCGCGCGAGGATACGGCCCGCCACATTCCGCACCGGGCCGGACGGGTCGTCCCCGGCCTCGCCGGGAAGCCCGAACTCCACGATGATTCGCTGACGATCCGGCTCCTGCGTCGCGGGCCCGCCCTGCCCGTTCGGCGTGCAGCTCCACAGCAAGGCCAGAACGGCCGCGGGCGCCAGCCTGCCTATGCGAAACAGGGCGGCAACGGGTGTGACTGTCCTTGCCGGCATCTCGTCATCCTCCGATGGCACGCCACCCTCCGCCCTCGCCAGGGCGTTCCTCTCCCGGCGACGGCTGGCCGGGTCCCGAATCCCGGCCGGGCGGCGCGGTCCCGCCGGAGCGCGCACCGAGTTTCGCCAGCGCGCGCGCAACGTGGAGCGACGGCTTCTCGATTCCATTGTTATGGTCCCGGATCATCCGCCCGCTGACTTGCAGAGCGCTGGCGAGAGCCCGCAGCGAGCGGCGGGGCGCCGCCTGGCGCAGCACGGCGAACGCGCCCGCGACATGCGGTGCCGCCATCGAAGTGCCGCCGAATTCCTTGAAACGCGAGCGTCCGCTGCCCGATCCGGGGACGGAGGAACGGATCTGGACGCCTGGTGCCACCATGTCCAGGATCCGCGCGCTGTTGGAGAACTTGGCCACCCGGCGCCCCTTGTCGATCGCTCCGACGCTGACGATACCCTGGATGCAGGCGGGCGCCGCGATACCGCGCTTCTTTCCTTCATTGCCCGCCGCGGCCACGACGGCCACATGCCGCCTGATGAGCAATCTCACAAGCATGTCGTATCCACGGTGCGTGCAGGGCTGCGAAAAATGTATCGGCATGCCCAGGCTCATATTGACCGCGGCGATGTTGATGCGCCGGGAATGGGAGAGCCGCAGCACCAGTTCCAGCGCCGCGAGAACATTCGAGGTCCGCGCGCCGCCGTCCCGGTTGAAGACGTTGATCGCGATCAGCCCGGCCTCGGGCGCAACGCCCCTCATTCCTTCTCCCCTGCCGAGCACGATTCCCGCGACATGGGTGCCATGCGCATTCACCGGCCGCGCGGCGCCCGAGCCGATCATCTTCTGGCGCCCGTTCGGACACCTGTCGGACGCGCAAGCCTCGAGAATGGGTCGGCCCGCGATGAAGGGGTGTGCGACATCCACGCCGGTATCGATAACCGCGACGAATGTGCCCTTTCCGGTGTAACCGCCATCATGGGCCCTGTCCGCTCCGACCATGCGGCCGCTGTCGGCCAGCGACGGCCTGACCGGCCAGTCCTTGAGAATCGCCACGTTGGGACTATAGTTCCTGGTCGCGTCGAGCGCGGTCGCATCGACGGTCATGGCGACAAACGGGAGGTAGTCGAACCGTCGAATACCCGAGACCTCGCCCCGGCTGGAGACCGCCTTCACGAATGCGTCGCCGGTCACCGCCGTCAGCCCGTCGCCGGTCGGGGCGGCGCTTGGATCCGGGTCCTCTCCGGTGATCGGATGCCAGCCGGTCGCCAGGATCGCCACCTTTTTCTGCTCGGCCACCTCGGACGCCAACAGGTCGTAGTCACTCGCGGATTCCTGTGCCCGAACGGTTCCGGTCCACAGCAAGACCATCGCCGGCAGCAGCAACGCCGCGAGATGGAAATCGACGGTAACCTTGGCCCGCTTCGGGACTATCATGCCTCCACCCTCTTCATCGATACCGGTCGACGCCAGAGTGTCGTCCGGCCCGCATTCTGGAAACCCGGCGATCGCCGACCTGGTTGGACATCGCGACGCCTTCAAAGTCCTCGGACACCCGATTCTCCGGATCGCCTGGCGACAGCCGCGTCAACCACGGCATACGGTCGACGATACCCTTGCATGACGGAGCACGATATTCCGGATATATCTCAGGTTGGGGATCCGCTGTCGTTACTCTCGTCTTTGCCGGAGTATAGCCTACTCGAACCGTTGGCCGACCGCGCGATCGGCGTTGTCCAGCGATCGCCCGATCTCCTTGCCCACGAACGCACCGGCCAGAGTTCCCGCGCCGATGGCGATGTCGTTGCCGGTTCCTTTCCCCACCTTGGAGCCGAGTACACCGCCCACCGCCGCCCCGAGAACGGTGCCGGCCGTTTCCTTGACCCCGGCACTCTGGCATCCGGAAACCGCCAGGATTACCGTCGGTACGAGCAGAATGGCCGTCTTGCGAAGTTTCATGACACTACCTCTCCAGGAAGGAATTCGGGATTGCGGCCTCACCACCAAATCATGTGGAAGCGCTGGAACGATTTTTGCGCGAGCCCGACCGGGCGGCGGCGTCAGACGGGCGAACCATGTCTGGCTCGTCGACCTCGTCCGTCGCAGGATCCATGACGAAGGACACCCGGGTTCCGACGGAATCCCGGCGGCGCCATAACAACGCCATCGGCCCGCACAGCAGCCCGGGTTACCGGCCGCCGGCACCCCTCCCTGCCGGCCCGCTTGCGCGCGGAAAGGCTGCATGGGTGGCCGGAACGCGTCCGGCCATGACGAGGCGGGGGAGCGTCGCGGAATGACCCGTTCGCCGCCACGCTCCAACGCCCCCCACGCCTCCCAAAGTCATGCCCGGGCGCCCTCTGGCGTCGGGCGCGGCGCTTTCGTAGATTCGGCCCGTCCTCGGGGCCATCCGCAGGAGTGGAGATGATCCGTTCGCCGAACCATACCGTCGAGGCCGCCGTGGCCGACGGCGTGTGCACCGTAACCCTGTCGCGACCGCAATCGCTCAACGCGATCGACGGCGACATGGCGACGGCGCTCCATGCGGTGACCGAGGCGGCGGCGGCGGACCGGGCGGTCCGCTGCGTGCTGATCCGCGGCGCGGGCGACCACTTCATGGCCGGCGGCGACATCGCGGCGTTCCGCGCCAGGCTCGCGGAGATTCCCGGTTCGGAGGACCGGCGCGCCCATTTCGAGGCCTTCGTGCACCGCGTCCATCCCACGATCCGGGCGCTGCGGGCGATGCCCAAGCCGGCGGTCGCGGCGGTGCACGGCGCGGTGGCCGGGTTCGGGATGAGCCTGATGTCCGCCTGCGACCTCGCGGTGGCGAGCGAGACCGCCTTCTTCACCCTCGCCTATTGCCATATCGGCGTCAGCCCGGACGGGTCGTCGACCTATACCCTGCCGCGCATTGTCGGGCTCAAGCGCAGCTTCGAGATGGCCTATCTCGGCGAGCGCTTCGGCGCGGAGGAGGCGAGAGCCATGGGGCTGGTCAACCGCGTCGTGCCCGATTCCGGGTTCGACGAGACGGTCGACGGGCTCGCGCGCTGCCTGGCGGCGGGCCCGACCCGCGCCTACGCCAACGCCAAGGCGCTGCTCAACGCCTCCGGCGGGCGCTCGCTCGACGAACAGCTCGACGCCGAAGCCGCCGCCTTCGCCGACTGCGCCGCGGGCGGGGACTTCGCCGAGGGCATCGCCGCCTTCCTCGACAAGCGCACCCCCTCCTTCACCGGACGCTGACGCCCCGTCCCCGGCTCCTCAATGGCCCGCCGGCGGGTCGCGGCGCACCGGCCAGGGCTTGTCGGAGACCACGGCGGGGCGCACCCGCATCTCGTCGGCGATGTCGATCACCATCAGGTCGTAGCCGATCTCGATCCGGCCGTCATACCCCTCGCCGACCTGGGCGAGGGCGGGGCCGATCACGTCGTCGTTGTTGTACATGTGGTAGATCACCCCGAGCCGGGGCCGGGCGGCGGCCAGCACCTCGCCCACCTCGCGCGGCGCGGTGTGGACCTGTTCGGCGATGATGCGGGCAAGCTCGATCGGCCTTCCCGCCTTGTCGGCATAGACCTCGACCGGGGGGAACGCCTCGTGGATCAGCAGGTCGACGCCGCTCGCCTGCTCGATCAGCGCGTCGCATTTCTTGGTGTCGCCGGAGAACACGAACGACCTTCCGGCGTAGTCGATGCGGATGCCGAAGGTGTTGTGCGGCGGGGTATGCACCACCTCGAAGGCGGCCACGCGGATGCCGTCCTCCTCCCACACCGTGCCCTCGCCGTAATCCGTCGCCTCGATCTCGGAGCCCTGGAGGGAGTCGAACACGCGGCGCCGGGTCTCGATGTCCCACTCGTAGATGCCGCGAAGATGGCCGACGATGTCCTCCGTCCCGGGCGGACCCCAGACCCTGAGCGGCCGGCGCCGCCCGTAGGTCCAGCCGCCGATCCAGAACTGGTCCAGCCCGCCGATGTGATCGACATGGTGGTGGGTGAGGAAGACCTTGTCCACCTCGTCGAACGGGATCTCCAGCGAGGTGAAATTGGCCGGCGTCCCCGAACCGACATCGAGCAGCATCTTGTGCCGGCCCGCCTCGACGAACATGCCGGCCGCCGCCTGGCCGCGGCGCGGGAACGGCGTGCCGGTGCCGAGCAGGGTGACCCGCATCGCGCCCGGCTCCAGCGGTTCGCCGGGGTAGAAGACGTGCCGGTTCTCCATCGTTTCTCTCTCCGTCGTTGGCGGGCGGGACATCATAGACGGGCGGCCGCGGGCAGGGAAAAACCGCTCCGGGAGACGGGTTACAGCCCGCTGGACGGCTGTTATCATGCGCGGCGGAATCGGGCCCCCGGTCGCGCGGGCGGGCCGGAAACCCGACGGACAACCACAGGGAGCAGCTATCCGATGAAACCGACCTTTGGATCCCTTGCCGCGGCCGGGGTCGCGGCGCTGACGGCGGCGGCGATCGCCCTGCCCGCCCAGGCGGCGACCGAGCTCAAGGTGACGACGGCGCTCGGAACGAAGCACGACCAGTCGCAGGCCTTCCTCGAGACCTTCGTCAAGAAGATGAAGGAGGACGAGAGCGAGGTTACTCTGAAATACCTCGGCGGACCGGAAGTAACACCGCCCCGCAAGCAGGGCGCGGCGTTGAAGCGGGGTCTCATCGACATCATCATGTCGCCGTCGACCTATTACTCCGCCGCACAGCCCGAAGCGAAGCTGACCGGGATCTCCAACATTCCGCCGCAGGAATGGCGCAAGAACGGCGGCTACGACCTCTTCTCCAAGGCGTGGGCCGACCGGTCGAACGCGATCATCCTCGGATGGGGCAATTTCTACACCACCGAGCAGTTCTCGATCTGGCTGATCGACAAGCCCAAGCTCAGCAAGGAGACCGGGCTTGACATCAGGGGCCTGAAGATGCGGTCGACCGCCCTCTACACGGCCTTCTTCAAGGCGATGGGCGCTATCCCCAAGACGATCGACCCGGCCGAGGTTTACACCGCGCTCGAACGCGGCGCGGTCCAGGGCCTCGCCTGGCCCGAAGGCGGGGTCGCCTTCCGCGGCTGGCAACGCTTCATCAAGTACCGGATCTTCCCCGGCTTCTTCCGGTCGACGACCATGGCGACGATGAACAAGGACAAGTTCGAGAGCCTGTCGAAGAAGGCGCAGGCGCAGATTCTCGCCGCCGGGCTGCATTACGAGAACGCGTCGGGACAGATCCTCAAGGCGAAGGCGAAGATCGACAACGAGAAGATTCGCAAGGCGGGCGTGCAGGACTACCACCTCCCGCCCGAATACGCGAAGATCTACATCAAGACGATCCTGGGCGCGAAATGGGCCGAAGCCGAGGGACAGAAGTTCACGATCCCCTTGAGCGAAATGAGAGCCAAGCTGTACAAGGCGCCCGAAAGCTGATCCGACCCGACCGGTACACCGGACTCCAGACGCCGCCCTCCGGGGCGGCGTCTTTTTTTCCGGGGTAGCGGCTTTCTCCCGCCCCCTCGGCCCCGCTACGCCGGCGCGAGCACCTCGTTGCGCGACGGAATCTCGACCACCTGCTCGGCGGGATCGCGGGCGGTGCCGGGCGGGTCCTCGCCGCGCTCCACCGCATCGATCGCCTCGCGCAGACGGCGGCGGAACATCACCACGCCGCGATCCGAGCTCGCCAGGTGTTCCAGCGCGTGGCGCGCGATCGCGCGCTGGCTCACCTGCGCCTCCCAGTCGTCGGGCGCGCGCTGCCGATCCTCGTAGTCGCGGACGACCGCCTCGTGCGGCGGCTGGAAGATCTTCTTGTCGGGATCGATGCGCTCGACGTGGAAGCCGATCGTGTTCCCGTTGTCGACCGGCACCCACCAGCCGACCATGCGCGCGCGCTCGGTCTCCTCGGGGTCGGTACCGGTCACCTCGGGCGGCGGCACCGACCGCGCGGTCGGCACGAAGACGGTGGAGATCCGCGTCAGCCGGTGGCCGTTGTCGAGATCGCTGGTGCGGATATAGGACACGTGGCGGTCGGAATTCACGTAGTCGTAGCGCGGCGGCACCGCCATCACCTCCGAGAATTCGAAGAGCCCCGGATTCCAGCCATGCAGGATGTTGGTATGGACCGGGTCGACGGCGTTCTCCTGGAGCTGCAGCCAGTTGCACGCCGCGACCTCGCCCCGGCTGTAGTTGCGGTAGGCGAGGTACACCGCCTCCTCGTCCTCCAGGACGTCGTAGCGCGGCAATAGCGGCTTTTTCTCCAGCGGCCCCATATAGGCGAAGACCAGACCCATGTATTCCTCGGCCGGGTACCAGGGCTGGCGGATCTCCTCCCGGTAGCGGCTGTGCGCAGGCTCGCCCGGCTGGTCGAGGCAGCGCCCCTCGCGGTCGTAGAGCCAGCCGTGATAGCAGCAGCGGATGCCGTGCTCCTCGATCCGGCCGTATTCGAGCGAGGTGCCGCGATGCGAGCAATGCGCGCCCAGCACGCCGACCCGCCCCGATCTGTCGCGATAGGCGACCAGCTCCTCGCCCAGGATTCTCAGGAATTTGGGAAGCTCGCCGAGCTCCACCGACAGGCAGACCGGCTGCCAGTAGCGCCGCATCAGCTCGCCCATCGGCGTGCCGAAGGTCACATGGGTGAGTCTCGAATCCTCCTCGGGGACGATCGCGTTTCGGCCGTAGCCCGACCCGTCTGAATCGCTCATCCGCCTCTCTCCTTCCCCCGTCTCACATCAGGCTGGGCAGCCAGAGCGCGACGCCCGGGAAAGCGACCAGGATCAGGATCAGGATCGTGTCGCAGACCAGGAAGGGAAACGCGGCGCCGGCGACCTGGATGATGGTCGTGCCTCTCGGCGCGACCCCCAGCATCACGTAGAGCAGTAATCCGAATGGCGGGGTGGTCCCCGCCATCTCGATCGTGATCAGCACGAACAGCCCGTACCAGATCAGGTCGAAGCCGAGCGCATGCGCCAGCGGGAAGAAGATCGGCACGGTGATCAGCATCATCGAGGTGGCGTCCATGAACATGCCAAGCAGGATCAGGACGAAGAACATCATCAGCAGGATGATCAGCCGGTGGAGCTCGTAGCTCGTCACCCACTCGATCAGCCCCTTGCTGGCCCCGGAGAAGGCCAGCATCTGGCTGAACACGGTCGAGTTCATCAGGATCAGGAACACCATCGCGGCAACCCGGACGGTCGCCTCGACGGCGGTCTTCATCGATTGGTAGGAGAGCGTGCGGAACAGCGCGGCCAGGATCATCACCCCGAGCACGCCGCAGGCCGCGGCCTCGGTCGGCGTGGCGATGCCCAGGATGATAAAGCCGACCACCATGAAGACGACCAGCCCCATCGGCAGGATGTTGGTCGATACCATCCTGACCCGGGTGCCGGGGCTCATATAGGGCACGTCGTAGGCGGGTGCCGAGCCGGGGTTGCGGACGAGCTGGAGCGTGATCATCGCCGCGTAAAGCCCGGCGAGCAGGAAGCCGGGCAGGAAGCCCGCGACCAGCAGCCGGCCCACGTCGATCTCGGCGATGGCGGCGAGCAGCACGCCGAGCGCGGACGGCGGGATGATCATGGCGAGCCCGCCGGTGCCCAGGATCGGCCCCATCGACATCTTCTTGCTGTAGCCGCGCCGATCCATCTCCGGCACCATCAGCGAGCCCAGCATCGCGGTGTTGGCCATCGACGAGCCGGTCAGCGTCGAGAAGATCGACCCGCCGGCCACGGTGAGATAGCAAAGCCGGCCGGGCAGGCGCCCGAAGATCGCATCCAGCCCGTCGAACACCCGGATCGCGAGCCCGGTGTGGAAAAACAGCGAGCCCATCATGATGAACATCGGCACCGGGCCGAGAATGAACCGGGTGATCAGCTGGGTCGAGTTGTCGGCCACCTGGATCAGCCCCGCGGTGCCGGCGAAGATGGTGACGGCGATGAAGTTGGTGGCGATGAACGCGAAGGCGACCGGAACGCCCAGCGCCATGAAGGAAATCACCATGCCGAGCAGAAGGGCGAAGGCCCAGTACCATTCCATGGCCTACACCCCTTCCCGCACGTCCAACCGGCTGCCGTACATGTCGTCCAGCCCGATCAGGAAGCGGAAGAACTCGACCGCCATCAGGAAGAACCCGAACGGCATCGGCAGATAGAGCGTCCAGAGCGGGAAATAGGCGCCGCGATCGTCGAGTTCCTGGAAGAGGAACGCTTCGTACCACAGCTGCACGGAGAAATAGACGAAGGCGAGGCACCCGACGATCGCCACGAGATAGGCGAACCTGGCCACCGCCCGCTTGACCGGCGGAGGCAGGAGCTGGGTGAGGGCATCGACGAAGACATGGCCCTTGATGCGTACGAGCCACGGAGCGGCCAGCATGGTGAACCACAGCAGCCCGTACTCGACCAGCCCGTGGGTGCGGTCCCAGGGAAGCACGGGAAGGCCCCACCCGGCGAGGATGGTCAGCCCGACATCGGCGACGATGACCACGAAGACCGCAAAGATGATCAGCCCCGAACCGGCCTTGAACAGGTTCAACAGCCACAGATGGGCCTTGGCGATGGAGTCCACGAATCCTCCTATCTCCCGCCGCCCCCGGAGATCGGTCTTGGCGGTTGCGCACGGGGAACACTTTAGCGGCCAGAGCGAGGCGGTCCAACCGAGACCCGGGGGCGACGCCGAGCGTGCTTGTCAGCATGGCGGAGCCGTGGCAGCTTCGCCCCGGGCCCGTAGTTCAGCTGGTTAGAACGCGCCGCTCATAACGGCGTTGTCGCAGGTTCAAGTCCTGCCGGGCCCACCACCCCCCAACTACATTGATTCTCAATGGTTTACAGAGACAATTGACCTGACCCCGCCAAGGGTTGGGTCAATCTTGGTCCCGTTGCGGCCGCGACTGCCTTTTTCCTTCATGGTTCGCCCCCCGGCAGGCCCGGCCCACCCCCGACCGCCGAGACCGTAGGGCAGGGTTCAAGCCTCGGCGTCGAAAGTCCGGCTGGTTCGCTTCTCGCTGATTCTCCAGCCGCCGGATTCGCGCACCAGGCGGTTATGCGAGACGCCCACCATATGAACCCCGGAGAGGCGTGCCGGGCCGTCTTGCGTCGCCGGACCGCGGTGGCGGTACACCGTCAGATAGGCGATGCCGGTCGCGTTGTCTTCGTCGATCACCTCGACAAGGACGTTCGAGATCACATGCCGGACGATCAGGTCGCGGGGCCGGTCTCTCATGGCTTCGAGCAATCCCGCCGGCCCGATCGCGTCGCCGCCCGGCCGCAACCAGACGCCGTTCTCGGCCATCAATCCGGCCATGGTCTCGTAATCGCCTTCATCGAGCGCGTTGATGAAGCGGGTCAGCGTCCCGGTGCAGTCCCATTCGATCGCGCGGCGCCGGGCTTCATCCATCGTCATCGCCTCCCGTCCTCACGCAGACGCAGTCATCCGTGGCGATCGCCGCGAACGCCCGATTGCCCGGATCGAAGCCGGCCTGGGGGCCCGCGCGAACCCGGAGCGACCGGCCCCCGCAGGTGACGTCGTAATAGGTGGAATCGCCGAAGAAGGTGCTGCCTTCGACGGTTACTTCCCAGACCGTCGCGTCGGCGCCACCGGCCGGGGGGGAGGCGGTGAGATGAATGAGTTCCGGTCTCAGCGACACGAGCACGCCCTCGTCACGACCCAGCGCCTCGTCGGATGTCGCGCTGACCGGTCCGCACTCCGTCTCGATGCGAAACCGGCCCTCGCCGAGGCGGTCCGCAACGACCCCTTCCAGCAAATTGCTGCTGCCGACGAAGCCCGCGACGAACGGGGACCGGGGCCGGGCGTAGACCTCGCGCGGCGGGCCTTCCTGAAGGATGCGCCCCTTGTTCATCACCGCGATGCGGTCGGACAGCACGATCGCTTCGGACTGATCGTGGGTGACGTAGAGCATCGTGAGGTCGAGCGCGGATTGCAGCCGTTTGAGCTCCTCGCGCATTTCCTCGCGGAGCTTGGCGTCGAGGTTGCTGAGCGGCTCGTCGAGCAACAGGAGCCTCGGTTCCTGGACCAGCGCGCGTGCCACGGCGAGGCGCTGCTGCTGGCCGCCCGAGAGCTGGGTCGAATCCCTCTCCGCGAAGCCGCCGAGCTGGACCATGTCGAGCGCCCAGCCCACCCGGTCCCGGATCTCGGCGCGCGGCCGCCGGCCGATCCGCAGGGGAAATCCGACATTGTCGAACACGTTCATATGCGGCCAGATGGCGTAGGACTGGAAGACCATGCCGATGCCGCGCCTGTCGGGCGGAACGGAGGTGCCGGTCCCGGCGTTGAACAGCTCCGCCCCGTCGAGCGCGATGACGCCGGCGCCCGGCCGCTCGAGCCCGGCGATGCATCTCAGCGCCGTCGTCTTGCCGCAGCCCGACGGGCCGAGCAGCGTGAAGGCCTGGCCGGCGGCGACCGTGAACGTCACGTCGTCGACGGCGGTCACGCGGCCATCGGCGGTCTCGAAGCCCTTGTGCAGGCCGGTGACTTCCAGCACTTCAATTGCTCCGCGTCTCGAACAGCCCCTGCGCCCGGAAAACCCGCTGGACGATCAGCAGCACCGCGCCCGATACCGTGAACATCACCACGCCGAGCGCGGACGCCGCACCGTACTGGCCGGTCTCCCACAGCGTCCAGATGCGGACCGACAGGACAATGTTGCTCGGGCTCGCCAGCATCAGCGGAATGGTCACCTCGCGGAGCACCAGGAGCGCGATCCACAGCGCCGCATAGGCCAGCGAAGACTTGATCAGGGGCACCGCGATGCGCAGCAGGATCTGGATCGTGTTGGCGCCGCACATGCGCGCCGCCTCCTCGATCTCGGCGTGGATCTGGAGCAGCGCGGCGTTGGTCACCCGCGTGCAGTAGGGGATGCGGTAGACCACCAGCGCGGCCACGATCATCGCCATCGTGCCGGATAGCTGCAGTCCGGTGAAACGGCTCAGCGCGATCCCGAAGACGATCAGCGCGAAGGCGAACGCGATCCCCGGAATGACATGCGGCAACATCGCCGCGGTATCGATCAGCTGCCGGCCCGGGAGTCGGGACCGCACGGTGACATAGGACATCACCAGCGAGAAGCCGACCACCAGGGCCGGCGTCGCGGTGATCATGACGATGGTGTTGACCAGGGGCTCCCAGCCGCCGAGCTGGCCCCAGAGGCCGCCATAGGTGGCGAAGGAGATCGCGCCGAGCGCGCTCACCGAGAACTGCGTGAGCGCGGGCAACAGCGACATCCAGACCAGCATCGCCAGCGGCAGCAGCTCGGACAGCGCGACGTAGAACGCAACGAAGCCGACGGCCGCCCAACGCCAGCGCCCGAGATCCACCAATCCGGGGCGGTAGCCCTTGCCCGTGACCACCGCGAAGCGGTGCGCCTTGCGGATCGCGCGACCGTAGAACCAGAGCGCGAAGATGGCGAAGGCCATCATGATCACGCCATACACCGCGGCATAGCCGAGCTCGATCGAGCCGCCGGCCGATCGGACATAGAGGAAGAGCTCGGTGGAGAGGACCGCCGTATCCTCGTCCAGCAACAGCGCGGCGATCTCGTAGAGCGTGACCGCGGTCATGAAATTGTAGATCAGCCCGGCGATGACCGCGGGGCGGATCAGCGGGAAGCTCACGCGGGCGATCGTCAGCCAGCGATTGGCGCCCGACATCTGGGCCGCCTCCTCCAGCGCCGGATCGAGCGCGATCATGCTGCCCGAGATCAGGAAGAACATGGCGGGCGTCAGCATCAGCCCCTGGATGAACACCACCCCGCCGATGCCATAGATGGTGAACGGCGCCTCGGCCGCACCCGCGATCTCCACATACAGGCTGTTGAGCAGCCCGATATCGGGGCTGAGCATCAGGATCCAGCCCATCGCCTTCAGAAAGCCCGGAATCAGGATGCTGATCGCGACCAGGGTGACGACCAGGGACTTGCCGCGCATGTCGGTGCGGTGGACCAGCCAGGCGAGGGGAACGGCGAAAACGATGTTGACGGCGACCGTTCCGATACCGATCAGGAAGCTGTTGATCAGCGCATCGAAGATCACCCCGTCCTCGAACACGTCGGCGTAGTTCTCGAGGGTGAAGCCGGGATCCCCGGGCAGACCCGGCAGCGTGCTCATCCAGACGACGATCGCCATCAGGAGCAGGATGAACAGCGCGACGACCCCGGCGACGATGCCAAGCGACCATTCCCCGGCATCGACGACACCGATGTCCCGGGCTCGCGCCAGCAACGGCCGCCGCAACCCGGCACCGCCCCCTGTCTCGACGATCGACCGTCCCATGAGCGAACTCGGGGAGCGGCGTGCGGACCCCCGGGCTAGCCCGCATTTCTCACCACCAACACGGTCAGGCGCGTCGTCACGAATAATCACCTCATATCAATCACTTGGAAGAAAACGCGAGCATGTGACCGGCGCCTGATCGAGCAAAATAATCACCCTGTAACCACCACGAAGCAAACTCCAGGGTGCTCCAGACCGCTCCAGTCCGTCATCCCCGCTGCGGTCCCCCCAAGATCGTCCCTGTGCCAGTGCCGCCCGAGGCGCCCATCCCGAATCGGATCGTCGCAGCCCGTCTCGACCTCGCCTCACGCGCTGGACAAGCGCCTGGTGCACCCGGCTCCCCATTCCGGTTCCGGGCCGGCAGCACAGCAGCCGCAGGGGCAGTCTAGCGCTCGCGGTCCGCAATGCCAGCATGCGGGCGACGCCGCCCGTAACAGGCCGGCAATCATGGCTGCCGCCAGGCCTGCCGTTCGTAGCCCATCTCGACGCTGCCGGGGCGCACGACCATGCCCGTGCGGAGAACGTGCGCGAGGATATCCGCGCTGGCGGCCCGGTCGAGCAGGCCGGCGGCCGCGTTCTCCACCGCGTGGACGACTTCGCACAGCCTGACGCCCCCGGTTCGGGCGCCCAGCCTTGCGAGCACGACATCCGTGCGCGACGCCCGTTCCCCCTGCCCGTCGGGCCGGGGCGTCCCACCGGCGCCCACCGACCTGCCATCCGCCCCAATCCGCTCTCTGCGCCGCGCTACCGCCCCGGCGCCGGCGGGAGCGAGCGGTTGGCCGGGACCGGGGCGGCCGGGCGGCGCTGCGGAGAGAGCCCCGGCCGTCGCCATCACAGTCGAAGGGGAGTCACGCCATGAGGATTCGCCGGCCGTCACATCGCAGTGCGCACACATTCCTGGTTCATGTATTCGGGCGCGGGCTCGACGGCGAGCGCTACGTGGTCGAGAGGTTCCGCTCCCGGCCGGACGGTCAGATCCACCCTGTCGAGGCCGGGCAGCCGAGGACGAAGAAGGGCGGGCGCAAGCCGCGCCGCAACGTTGTCAGCGCGAGCGAGGTCAAGAAGATGAAGCCCGAGCGGGACGAGATCATCATCTGCACCGCGCTCGACCTGAAGGCCTCCGGGCTCCAGATGTGGGGCATCCAGGCCTCGGGGCTCCTCGCCCTCCGCCACGCGCGCTGAGCGGGGCGCCGGTCATGCCCAGCGGGGATTCCGCGAAGGAGCGTGTCAACGCTGGCCAGCGGCATCGGCACGCCGCGCGGGTTGCGAGCGGTTTGTGTTCGCGGTGCGGCAGGGGCCCACCCCAGCCCGGCCCCCAGATGTGCGGGGGCTGCGGGGGGAAGAGGCGGGGGGCGATCGGGTAAGGTGCCGCCGCGCCGCCGGAGCCGGCGACAAGCGCCGCCGCCGCACGCGGAGCGAAGCGGGCCTCTGCTCGAAGTGCGGCCGCAACCCACCCGAGGACGGCCGTTCGGTCTGCGAGGGCTGCGGCGAAGCGAGGCGCGCGCTCGACCGACGGCGCTACGCCGCGCGCGCGGCCGCCGGTCTCTGTGTGCGCTGCGCGGAGCCGGCGATCGGCGGCTCGTCGCGCTGCGCCCGGCACGCCGCGCTGGAGGCGGAACGGGTCTCGCCCGAGCGCAAGAGAGTCACCAACCGAAAGCGATACGTCCGCCGGCGCGCGAAACGGATTTGTGTGGATTGTGGCGCCTTCGCGGCCGGGGCTGCCCGCTGTCGCGCCTGCGCGTCCCGCTCCAATGCCCGCGCCCCCGCCTGGCACGCCGCGCAGCCGGGGCCGCCGTTCTACACCGTGATCGAGCTGGAGACGGGGATCGACCACGGCACCTATGACACCGAGGCCGAGGCGGCGG
>MKWU01003443.1_pt1 | contig 20885 bp, 23 predicted proteins | sample 809101 | NCBI WGS metagenome assembly MKWU01 (sample SAMN05860141, study PRJNA318959) | sponge metagenome | host: Aplysina aerophoba | place: Slovenia: Piran, Adriatic Sea, Gulf of Piran | collected 2013-05-07
CGGCGCGGGACGCGGCCGGACGCCGGCACACGGCGTCCGTGGGCGTCCAGGTGCGCCCCGCGCCCTCCATTCCGGTGACGGTCGCGGCGAGCCCGGCCGACCCGGTCGCGGGGCAGCCGGGCCCGTTCACGGGGGAGGTCTCGCCGCCGGCCGGGGCCCCCCGCCGTGCGCGACGCGACCGTCGACTTCGGCGACCGGTCGACGATGGCGCTCGGCGCGCTGACCGGACGCCGCTCCGTGGCCCACGCCTACGAACGCCCGGGGAGCTACGCCGTGACCGTGACGGTACGCGACACCGGCGGAGGCCGGCACACGGCGTCGATCGGCGTGACGGTGCGCTCGGCTCCGGGCATTCCGGTGACGGTTGCGGCGAGCCCGGCCGACCCGGTCGCGGGGCAGCCGGTCACGTTCACCGTCGAGGTCTCGCCGCCGGCCGGGGCGCCCGCCGTGCGCGACGCGACCATCGACTTCGGCGACCGGGCGACGATGGCGCTCGGCGCGCTCGCCGGGCGCCGCTCCGTCGCCCACGCCTACGAACGCCCGGGGAGCTACGTGGTGACCGTGACCGTACGAGACGCCGCCGGCCGGAGGCACGAGTCGTCGATCGGGGTGACGGTGCGCCCGGCGCCGGGCATCCCGATCTCGATCACCGCAAGTCCGGTCCAGCCGGTCGTGGGGCAGCCGGTCACGTTCGCCGTCGAGGTTTCGCCACCCGCCGGCGCGCCGGCTGTCCGGGACGTCACGATCGACTTCGGCGACGCAACCAGCACCTCGCTCGGCGCCCTGGCTGGACGCCGCTCCGTCGCCCACGTCTACCGAAGCGAGGGGAGCTACGTGGTGACTGTGACCGCACACGACACCGCCGGCCGGCGGCACGAGTCGTCGATCGGCATCGTCGTCGCCGACGAGTAGGGGTGTGCAGATGGGCTGGGTGACCCTCTCGGGGTATCGTGCCGTCGTGGCGGCTGCTGCGGCCGCGGTGCTGGCGGTGACCGTCCCGCCGCCGCTCCTCGGCGCAGACGACATCCGCATCGCCATCGACCGGGGGCGCGTGACCCTCGTCGCTACCGATGCCCCGCTGGCCGACGTGCTCGCCGTGTGGTCCCGCGCCGGCGGCACGCGCTTCGTCGGCGCCGAGGCGCTGGACCGCGAACTGGTCACCCTCCGCCTCGTTGACTCGCCCGAGGCGGCCGCGATCCAGTTGCTCCTCCGCAGCGCCGCAGGATACGTGGCCGCGCCGCACCGCGACCCCGCCAGCCCCTCGCGCTACGGACTCGTCACGATTCTTGCCCCGCGCCGAGCGCCCGCGGCGCAGTCCACTCGCACAACGAACGCCGCGCCGGAGAGCAACGGTACGGCTCCGCGCACGGCTCCGTCCGTCCCCGCACCGCCCGCCCTGGTGGCGATGGAGGAGCTGCAGCGCCTGCTCGACGCTGCCGACCCGGGCGGCGCGGACGCCGGCGACCGGACGCCTCCCGAACTCCCCGTGCGGACAACGCCCCTCCCAGGGCTGGGAGCCCTTCCCGCCGCGGGTGCCGAACGCCCGCGCAATCCTTGAAAACGAGCCCTGGTGCGGCCCTCGACGGGTGTGGGTCCGCGCGCACGTACCCAGGAGACGCCGCCGCTTGAGCCGCCCGCCGCGGTCCATTCTCGGCGGGTCGCGGTTCTCAAGACGGCGCGACGATGATGCCACTGACTTCCGTATGCGTGCTGACCCTGAACGCGTCGCTCGACCTGAAGACCCAGACCTCCAAGACGTACGGGCCCGCATCGCCGAAACGGAGGGCCGTCGAGAACCGGCGCCTGCCGTCGACGGCACTTCGGTGGCAGGTGGCGGCCGGCGACAAGTACTGGGGGCCCTGCTGCAGGCACACCTCGACCGTGTCGTAGGCGCCATCCGTGACCTGTCCTTGCAGTCGGTATGACTGGTTCGGCCTGAACCGGCTGGGCACCGGTTTGTCGAACAGGACCCCGCGCCAATCTCCCCGCGCGTAGTTCCGCAAGGTAGTCCGCTCCGTCCACAAGAGGGCGGGGTCGTGCCGCGGCTCGATGTCGGTCCGGAGCCGCATCAAGCCTTCGTTCCATTCAAAGAACGAGGGGATGCCCCAAAAGTCTGTCGTGTGACGCTTCTCGCCCATGCGCTTGGCAAAGAAGTTCCAGTAGTCCATCTCCTGTTGCGTAGCCAGCCCCCCAACTGAGAGGACCACCGTGGCTCGCCGCCACTCCGTCTGAGTAGGCCCGATCCGGGCGCCGTACTCCGCGATGATGTCCTCGATCGTCAAGGTGCGCGACCCGCCGATTGACTGCGCGCTGGAGTGTGGCCACCACTGGTCTTCAAAGACGACCAGATCCGGCACCGCAGACGCCGGCTTGAGGCCCATCGCGTAGAAGTGCAGTGGGTGCTGGCTGGGCGTAGTGGCGTGGGCGATTTCGTACACGTCTCCACCGGCCCGTGTGAGGCGCTCCCAAGGCCAATTGAGGACGGCCCCTCCGAAGCTCTCGTGGGGGAACAGAAGCGCCATGTGCGAGAACGGGTAGTGTCCCCTTCGAGTGAATCCGGCCAGCTCTGCCAAGTCGAAGTAGTCTGCCCATTGGTGCATCGTTTCGTGCGTGGAGGTGTAGTTGTCGGCCAGCGCGCCCCGCCTAAAAATGGTGACCGACTGGAGTCGGCCCTGGCTACCGAACTGGGAAGAGTCATCGAACACCGCCTGGCCAATGCCGTGCACCTGGTTCTGAATAGGCCAGTGCATTCCCTGGAAGACGTTCAGCTCGTCCCGCTGGAAGGTAAACGCGAGCTCGTCGAACACATCAGGGAAGTGCTTGTAGAATAGTTTCGTGGCGCTCTCGAAGTTGAACGGGGTGATGGCGGTTTCGGTTCCGTATTTGACATCGTCCATCCTCAGGTTGACCACATGGCTGCTGTATTGGACGCGGGAAGTGAGCCGGCGGACCGGGGAGGACGGCAGGTTGCGCGGAGCGATCCGTACGTGTAGGACATAGCTCTCTTTTGGTGTTTCCAGCTGTCCCACCGCCGTATCGGGAGAATCATAGCCGTAGTACAATCGTGACAGGAGCGTATCGGCTGGCCAAGACCGATTGAAGTGGCTGATCACTTCGCCGTTGATCTCCTCCGTTCCGGTCCGCCTCCAGGTTTCCTCGACGCCATCGTTGCGTTGAAACGTCACCGTCGGCAGATCCCCGACGAGCCTCAGATCGCGAATCCCCACCCGACCGGAGTAGTCCGCCGTCAGGACCGGGGGATCCTGACGAAAGGTGAGCCCCCCCGGCTGCCATGCAGCGAGAGAGTGATCCGCTGCATCCGTGCCACGAGTGGGATGCACTACGCGACACAGTGCCGGGGAGTCTTCCAGCCAGGCTCCGCGACGGACTTGTGCACTCGGCGGCGGTGCCCCCAGAACGAGGAACAGCAACCCCAGAACCCCCGACAGCAGGGCCGGAGCGGCCCGTAATCGCACTAGTGCCATTCGCGTCCGCCTTTCGGTCCACAGCCTCCCAACGGCGTATCGTAGTCCTCGGCGACCAACGGCGACACCATGGTTCGCCCTCCGCCTGTGCAGGGCCATGACCGACGCCCTCAATCGGCGTCGTGTGGGCCGCTCAGGAGCGCTCGATGGCGCTGATCAGTATACGGCCCGCCGGAACGCCCGGACGTCGTTCGTCACGTCCGCCGGGGGGTGCAGCTCCGAAACCGCGCCACCCCCGGCCAAGCCATGCCGAGTCCGAGATGCCGGGCAACCCACGGGCCCTCGAGCCCAACGACTCTCGACGCCGTGCTGTGCCTCCGGCGCCGAGGGGCCTCGCGCCACGGCGCTGAACTCGGCGCGGATTCTGCGCGCGTGCTATGCTGCCGGCGCGCGTGACCATCCATGGCGGGAACCACTCATGGGCTCTTGTTACTGGAGGCCGCCGATGTTCGGAACCCCTTGCAGACGAGCGTTGCTTGCGGTCCTGTTGTTGCCGCTGCCGGCGGGCGCCGCCTCAGCTGACGACAGCAGGAAGAGCTCCCGATTCGACGTAGCGGCCGAGGGTGCGAACCGCGACGCGCGATCCACCGCCTCGTCGTCGGATCCGGACTGGCGTCGGGTGAGTGTCCGGCTGACCGGCGCGCTGGGCGAACTGCGGGGTGGAGACGTCAACGACGGGGTGGCGTTCTGGAGCGCCGCGTTCGAGAGCCTTCTCTACAACGAGGTGGGAGGGTTGCAGCCGGGTGACGGAGGTGAGCCTGCCGCCCTGCGCCGAACCACCGAGTTCGGCGCCGACGTCGTCATCCACCTGACGCCTCGCGTGGCCATAGTGGGAGGCGTCGGGAGACTTGGCGCCTCGAGCGAGGCCGCCATTGAGCACGCGGTCGTGTACGCGCAGCGTCGCGGGATGACACGCAATGCGACCGCGCTTCGCGTGAGCAGTGTCCCGCTGCGGCTGGGTGCCCAGTACACGACACCCGTCGGCCGCCGGGTAAGACTCGCGGTGGAGGGTGGTGCCGGCCTCTACTTCACGGGCCTTTCCTGGCTCCACGAGTTGGACGTCGATGGCCGGCTCAGCAGCTGGGTCAGCGAGACTCGCGGGAACGACATCGGCTGGCATGGCGGTGTCTGGATCGATGTCGGACTCTCCGACCGATTCGGTCTCGTCCTCGGGCTGGAAGCAGTGCGCGCCGACGTCGGGGGCCTTCACGGCTTTCGCGAGGGGACGTTCAGCTACCGATCTCCGACCCGGGACGATGGCGCGCTCACGATGGCAGGACCGAAACCCCCTCAGTTCCTGATCGTCGGGCAGGGCTCGTGGGTGAACGAGAGGTATGGACCCATCACGCCCGTGCGGGAGGCGACAGTCGGCCTCAGCGGCCTCCGGTTCCGTGGCGGTCTGCGCGTCGGCCTGTAGTCCGAGTCGTGTGAATCTTGTCACCCGGCCGAGGAGGGTCAGCGGAGGGTGAGCGAGGTCGTGAGCAGGACCTGACGCGGCGCCCCCGGGTCTGCCCAGGAGAACGTCCGAATATCTCCACCCTGGAGGTACTCCGCGTCGAGCAGGTTGTGGGCTGCGAGCGTGATCCGCATCGGGCCGCGTCGCCACGACACGGCGGCGTCGACGAGAGTATACGGAGGGAGCTCGAAATTGTTCCCGCGGTTGAGCATCGCAGCGCCCACGTGCTTGACGTCGAGCCTGACAGTGACGCTCCGCGTGGGCTCGACGACCGCGCCCCCGTTGACCACGCGCTCCGGCGCCACCGGCAGCCGGTTCCCGGTGAGCACTGGACCTCCGAAGTCGCGTGACAACGTATCGTTCACGAAGGTACCGAACCGACCGCGGTACAGCGCCGCGTTGGCATAGAGTGACAGCCGGCGGGTCGGGGCCCAGTTGACACCACCTTCCGCTCCCGTGTAGAGATGCTCACCAGCGTTCCTCGGCCGGAGCAGACTCCCGAACCACGTGACGATGCCCGTTCGCTGCATGCGGAACCACGTCCCCTCGAACGAGAACCGGCCGTCGCGAGCGCTGCCCTTCACGCCCACCTCGACGCTGCCGACCTCTTCCGGGTCGAGTTCGGCCCCGAGGTAGTCCGGACGCACGGAGAGCGCGGTGTGCGGCGGCACGAACGCACCGGCGTACAGCGCGTAGGCGTCGATCGCGGCGCTCGCGTCTTCGGGAAGCAGGGTGACGATCGCGCTCACCCGGGGGCTGAACGCGTCGAAGCTGTCCTCCGCGAACGGTTGCCCGGGACGGGACGTCCCTGTGTTGTCGAGGGTGAACCGGTCGTACCGTCCGCCCGCGGTCAGGCGCAAGCGCCGGCTGGCCGCCACCCCGACGTGCCCGAACAATCCCGTGATCCCGGTGCCGTAGTCCCACCTGCCGATCGGGAAGAGGCGCCAGTCGGCCCTGGGTGGGTGGACGGGATTGAGGTAGTCCAACGTCCACCCCCATCCCCCCACGCCTCCCGGGCCTCCGAGCACGTGTCCCCCAATGTTCCCCTTCGTGTTCTCGTACGACGCGCCGGCAATCACCTTGGCCTTGAGGCCGCCCGGCCTCGGGTCGACCTCGACCCGGGACTCGGCGTAGATGCGGTCTTCGTCCGTCGGCACCCGGAGCGCGACCTGGAGCAGCGTGTTCTCGGCGAGGTCGATCGGAGGCCAGAGTGTCTCCCCCGAATCCATCACCCGGTGCCGCATTCGCCGGTGTGCGACGACATTGACCAGACGCACGGCCCGGGTCAGCTCTCGCTCGTACCGCGCGACGTACCGACTCTCACGCCGCTGGTCGTTTGGCCCTGCGACGTTGAGGTCCATGAACCGGTCGAACCGAGGGTCGAGGTCGCTCAGGATCCGCCCGCCGACGATGGGGATGCTGGTGGGCACGCCGGTCGCGGAGACCGCGCGGTGCACGCTCACCGTCGCGGCGGACCGCGCATCCGGCACGACAGCCATCTTGGCGAACACCGACGTCTGGTCTCCCGCGAAATCGAAGGGGCCGGTGTAGAACCCCGTGTGGCGCGCGCGCGATGCCGAGACGTAGTAGCCGCCCCACTTCGCGAACGGCCCCGATGCCCGGGCCGCCCCCCTGAACAACCCGAACTCGCCACCGGTGACGTCGAGAGTCGCCTGGTGCTCCGGGGACGGATCGGCGGTCCGCACGCTGACCAGTCCGCCGAGCGCCGTCCGCCCGTAGAAGGGCGCGCTCGGACCCCGGACCACCTCGATGCGCCGCGCATCCATGATCGGCAGATTCAGGACCTGGGCGTCGCCGGCCGCGGTCGTCTCCGGCACGCCGTCGACGAGCAGGAGCGTGTTCGTGAACTCGCCGGCCGTCCGAGGCAGGCCGCGCAGCAGCACGGAGTCGAACACGCCGTTGCGCGTGCTGACCACCAGCCCCGGCACGTGCGCTACCGCCTGGGTCACGCTCTGGTCCCCGCGCGCTTCGAACGTCGAGCGGTCGACGATGTCGGCCTGCCCCGCAACGTCGCGCAGCCGCCTCGGGACCTTGCCGGCGGCCGCCTGCACGCCGTCCAGCACATCCCGTGACCTCTCGAGCATGATGGTCACCGGACTCGCCGCGGTCGGTACGGGTACGCCGGGCGTGCGCCGCTCTAGAAATCCCGCCGATCGCACGACCAGCACGACCGTGCCGGTCGGCACGGTCCCGATCTCGAACCTCCCCAACGCGTTCGTCGCAGCGCCCAGTCGAGAGCCCTCCACCAGGACCGTCGCCCCAGGCACCGGTTGGCCGTCGACCGCGTCGACGACGGCGCCCGTCACCGCCGCTTCGTCGACCTCCCTGGCCACCAGGCCCGCTCCCCACGCCGCGACCATCAGGACCACGCCCACCCCGAAACGGACGGCCTCCGGCCCCGGCCCGCCGTGCAACTCCCTTCGCCTCCGGCCTCCACGACGACCGCCCTGGCCTCGACAGCTGCGTGCGAGCACTCCGGCCGGGCGTTCATCGTCTGGTAGCCAGACCGCCTCGGCCGCAGCCTCGCCCATCCGGTCAACACACCGTGCAGGACCTGTCGGCCCCGGAGAAGCGCCGCGGTTCCTCCGCGCCAGCGCCACGATCATCCCAACTCCTCTCCATCTCCAAGGGGCGCGTCGGCCGCGATCCCGGCTCACGTTCCACAGGTCCGAAGACCTATCTGCTTCCGACGCCGAGCGCGATCCCGGTGGAGAACCGTAGGACATTGACCCCAACGCCGTCCGCGTAGAAGGTGAGGCTGTTGACCGCGAGCCTGGCTGCGAGGCGTTTCATGATCAGAATGTCGATGCCGCCGGTGAGCTGGTGCGCGAGGAAGCGATAGCCGTACGCATTCTCATGCCGTGGATCCTCGTACAAGGCTGTTTCCCGCGTGGTGATCGCGCCGCCGCCGCCCAGCACCTGCACGAACGGGACCACTCTCTGGCCGGGCCATCCATAGCGGACGCCGGCCAAGTAGGTGTACCAATGCTGTTCGTCGATGAAGACCCCCGGTGTCACGTCACGGTAGAACGCGTCCGCGACCTCTCCGACGACGGTCACTCGCTCGTTCAGCGGGCGGCCCACCGAGACGAGCCACCCCCGTGGGAAGGGCAGGCGTCGTAAGGCTGTCAGGCCCTGGTACCCTCCTGCAAGCTCCAGGTACGGCCCTTGAAAGGCCATGGCATGCGGAGCTGGGGGCACTCGCAGAACCGCGCCCGCCGCGAACCGAAATCGCGATGTCCGGCCGGACTCCTGGAGGTGTTTCAACCGGTCGCTGTAGAGGATCAGGGAATTGGCCGCCAATCGTGCCGCGATGCGCCTCGTGATTCGGAAGTCGACGCCGCCGCCGATCTGGTAGCCACCGAAGAGGCTCTCGACCTCGACCGCGCGTTCATTGAAGCCGTAGGGGTCGAACGTCTGCTGCAGGCTGGCCCCTCCGACCAGGCCCTGCACGAACGGCGTCACTCTCCTTCCCGACCACGCGTAGCGGAGACCGACCAGAAAGGTCTGTCCACGGCCGACCCTTCGAAGGGATGTGCCGGCAACCTCTCCCACGAGGGCCATCCGCTCATTGAGGGAACCCGCCACCGACACGAACCACTCCTCAAGGTTGCGGGCGCGAAACGACTGCGACAGTTGGTGGCCGCCCGCTATCTCCAGTTGCCGGGTCGCAACGCCCTGAGCGCCTGCATCCGACACGAACGCGGACACTGCCAACATGGCGACCAGCCGCCAGATCCCATCGAATCGTGCAAGGCCGAGGCCATTCCGCGTCGGTTGCCAGGGTAGCGCCCACAGCACTCGTGCCGCGGCGGTACATCGCGGCGTCGGGATCCTGCACATGTTCGGCTCCAATGGAGACCCGGAAGGCCTGAAGGACACGCTCGAAGGGACGGTGCGCGACTACCGCGAGCCAATCTGGTAGACGGCGCTGACCAGAAAGCGGGGGAACGCGAATCCGCCGCTGACGGTCCCAAGGGTATCGGCCTGCAATCGAACCGCCGTCCGATCCAGGAGTTCGACGTCCACACCGCCCCCCGGCCACATCATCAGCAGCCGGTGCGGCCCGTCGCGCCCGCTCGGAATGTCCGAGACCGGCCTCGGCGTGCATCCGCTCGGGGTACAGTGAAGCCTGTACCGCTGTGGCGGGGGTGGGGGCGAGTCGACACTCTCGTAGCTCATCCGCCCCACCACCAGTTGCGCGAACGGCTTGACTCTCCCTGTTGCCCTGCGGTAGCGGATTCCAACGCCCCCCGCCCGCATGCCGTACTGCCTCTTCACGAGACGGTTCTCCGTCTGCACGACGAGGAGCCTGCCGTCGACGAGGTCTCTCGTCACGTCGCGGCGCTCGTACTCGAAGTGGCGCCGTGCGGTCCCCACCTCGAAGACCAATCCCCAGTTCCGAGTGGCGTTCCAGGCCGCCGACGCCAGCCATCCCGAAAATCCGACCGGGGCCGGGTCGAAGCTCCCCCATTCCGGAAAGCCCCCTACCAGGTAGTGCTGGTATCCGCCCGCAACCTCGACCGGCGGCGCCTCCTGCGCTGCTGCGCCCGATGCAGCAAGCGCGGCGGCCATCGCCAGGACGCCTTCGACACCTAGAAACCGCTCCATCATGTCTGCTCTCTTCGACCACCGGCGCGACCGCTGTTCCGATCCAGAACGGAACGAGACTCACGCCTTCACGGCATGGGAGTGCGTGACCGGTTGCGGAATCGGCTCAACCATCCGCTCACGCCGGGACGTCGAGCAGCTCGTGGCGGACCGGCTCGCGGTGTTCGCCCGCGGCATCGCCGACGCCCTGGGAACACCCAGCGCGGGGGGCGGGATCAACGTCGCCGCGTCAATATCCTGACGCCCTGGAGACCAGCCGACGTCCCATTTTCGCGGATCCTATCCGCGACCGCCGCCCGGGGCGGACGCCGAGCCGAGCCGGGCCGCGGGCGGCGGGAGCACGTGAAGCTCTCGTCGGCGATGTCGGTCACAACCCCGACGGGACGCAGTGACCCAGGCAAGCCCGGCTGGACGGCGCCTCGACCTCGGGCGCGGCCGGCTGTACCCCGCCCGGCAACGGGTTTTACCGAACGGCCGCTATCCGACGTTCGAGTCCTTCGCGGAACCTCGATCCCGCTCGGCCTGGCGGCCGGCCATGAACGACACGTCGCGGGCGATGGACTCCACCGCCGTACGCAGCGCCTCATCGCGCCGCGCTGCACCGTCGTCAACGCCATCAATCCGCCGCGTGATGCCTTCGTGGGCGCGATGGTTCAGCCACGCCGTGAACGCCACAGCCAGCGTCGGAACGGCCACGGCGGCGATCGCCAGCATCGTATCGGGGCTCACGCCCTCATCGTAGTCGAAGTGTTCACGGCCTGAACACTTTCTCGGCATCGCCGGCCTCGGGTTCCCCCTCGCAGCCGATGTGGCGGAGGCGCGGCTGCCGCGGGCGAACCCCGGACCCGCCGGCAACCCGGTTCGTGCGGGATCCCCGGTCGCGGCGGTGCGACGCGCCGGCAGTCCGGCGACGACGACCATCTGCGCGCCCGCACCGCAGCGGAGCACCGCGCGCCGGCCATCCGCGCCGGAACACGCCCAGGGCTGGTCGCCAGCATCAGGGAAGCGACGCGCCGCCGGGCGCTGCAGCGCAAGCCGGCGCCGCGGAAACCGACCGAGTTACAGCGGCCGTGAACCCGCCTGCTGGACGAACGCGCGGCCTCGCGCCGTCAGCGCCAATGGCCAGGCTACAGAACCCGGTCTTATCGGATCCCGCTCGCCAAAACTCCCGACCATAGTAACCCCCGCCGTCCATTCACGGAACGACGGTCCACGCGACCGACGAAGGCTCGCCGAGCTCGACGTCCTCCGGCTGCCGCTCGCCCTTGATCCGCATCGCCCAGTCGCCGACGTGGATCTCCTGGAGGTAGCCGCTCGTGAAGACCTGAGTCGTGGCCCCGGCGGCGAAATCGATCGGGCCGCTCTCGTAGCTGGAGCCGTCCGGCGGATCGACTTCCAACCAGATGCTCACGGACCGATCCAGCGCCCGCGAAAGGCGGTAGGTCTGCGTCGTGAACTCGCCCACGCGCGCCGTCGTCGGTCGAATCGTGACGGATACCGCCGCCGGTCCGGCCGCCGTTGTCGGCGAGTGCCTGGACAGCCACCGGAACCCGGTCGGTGACCCCGCGACGACGGCCGCGTGGAACCGGGGGACTCCTCGTCGACGCCGTTCGGTCCTGAGCATCTGCCGCGTCGCCTCGCGGCCCGTCATCGGCCCTCGCCGGGCGAGGTGCGCATTCCGGTGAAATCGATCACCGTTCCGACGCGAAATCGATCGGCGATTCCGACGCAAACTGATCACCTGTCGGAGCGAAGCGACGCGGGCCTGGGTTCATGGCTCCGAGTGGTCGCGCCGGGCTGACGGTCGGCGCCGCTTTGCGCATGGAATCTCCTTTCAGTTCGAAGTCGATAGGCGTTGTGCACGGAGGCGGTCGAGGATGGCGTCGGCGAAGGTCGGGTCTCCGATGACGTCGTGCCACTTCTCGACCGGGAGCTGGCTGGTGACGATGGTCGAGCGCACGCCGTGCCGGTCCTCGAGGACTTCGAGCAGGTCGTGCCGGTGCTCGGCGCTGAGCGGGGAGAGCCCCCAGTCGTCGAGCACGAGGACCTGGGTCTTGGCGAGCGATTCGAGCAGCTTCGGGTAGCGTCCGTCGGCGCGAGCGATGGCGCGGCCTCGCCGAGCTTCAACGTGTTCCAAGGATCGAGCACGGCGCGCTCGGCGGGCGACGCCGGAATACCTGCTCGACCGCCTGCCGCTGTATGCAAGCAGGCGACCGCTTTCCGTCACGCAGGCGACGCCCGCCGCTCACGCCTCCCACCTCAAAGCGGTTCTTGGTTACGCCCCCCCGTTGCGCTCCCTTAGCAAGGTCACGCACTCCTGAGAATCCATGTCGAAGTCCTCTCTGAGACTCTGAAGAGCCCGCAGCCTTCGCAAGTTCTCGTCTAAGGCCTCGATCTGCACCGGCGCAGTCGCTCGTTTGCTCTCCACGGCTATCGCGCCGACTTCCTGAGTGGCCTGCTGAAAATAGTCCTTGAGTAGCCCGGGAGTCTCCTCATAGACTCCAAGGACCCGTTCAGAGTCATAGAACCGCTCCTCGATCCAGGTGGCCAGTCCCTTCGACAACTCATGTATCTGTTCGAAACCCTTGCTAACGCAGCTGACATAGGCGTCTGCCGCGGCTCTCGACATGGCTCTGCTCTCCTCAATCCGCTCAACCCTACTTCGCAGTGCCTTGACATCCTCGTGTTGCGCTAACGGATTCAGATCTGCCTTAGTGGCCAGTCCCACAAACGTCATCGTAGCTGCGACCACCGCCACCACTAGCACACACGCAGCGCCAAACATCCACCGCGGAACCACGAACACCGCAGGTTCCCCACGCGCAGACGGTGGACTGGCTGATGATTCCGGCTGCCCAACCGGCTCGCTCTTTCTCATCGCCGCTCCCCAGCATGAGGACCCACCTCACCGATGAAGACCCGATCGGGGGTGGCAACTACCGCCGGCGCTCCGTCCGGGTCGAGGATTACCAACTGCTGGTCTGCCCGGTCGATCCATCGAAGAATCGCAAACGCCGCCGAGAAGTCATTCAGTCGCACAAAATCGTGATGGTTGGCAAACGCCCAATCAAGGAGCGGTTGCACCGCGCGCTCCTCGTCGACCAACCGCCACACCCCCTCTTGACTGTCACGCTCCGCCGTTGCGGTTGGCCGCGCCTCATCGAAGGCGAAGAGCGTCGCGGCGAAGTGGGTCGCCGCCGTGTAATCGCCTGTGGCGGAGCGTGATCGCACGCCTAACGCATCCGCCGGGCCGGCGGACGCGGAAACGGCAATCCGGCCATCTCGCTCATAGAATTGCCACGTTCCGGCCGCCCCAGGCAACGCTTCGCGTACATGAGACGGCATCGCCCGTCCCCCGTTCACCATGGCGCCTTCCCGGCTGAGTCGCTCCAGGTCATTGAACCAAAAGTCCGTGCGGACGGCCGACCACGCTAGCTCTCGCCCGTGCAGCGCCGGATGAACGATCACGCCCCGGGGTACTTCAGCGAGCTTCTCCGCCGTCTCGACCTCCAGTGCCGTGGCCTGAGCGTACAATTCAAGCATCTCGCCGATGTGGGTGGCCGAAGCCGCCGCGCGCGCCAGTGCTTGGAACCTGCGCTCAGCGTCCGTACTGATCTCCGTGACTCGCTCCCGCCCGATCGTGGAGTCTGGATCCATGCTCACAAGAATCACGATCTCCCCTTCTCGGAAGGCCGCCTCGGGACCGTGATCGTCCCACAGGAGCGCCACCGCCGCCTCAAAACTGTCGGCAAACAGATGTCGGGTTGCCACCAGCCGGTCCCGACCGCGCAGCTTCACAGCGATACGACCAAAGTCGTGATTCTCCCGGCTAGTCAGCCAGAAGGCCCCCTCCACCGGAGTCGTAGGCGTCTCCATGCGGCCGCCCACGGCGACCCCGCGCGCCGCTCGCGACGACCTGATCGCTCCGGAATATCGGCGTGGCACAGCGTTGGTGCCGGAGTGCACCCGCCGGCTATAGTCGGCATGGGCGCTTCTGGTGTCCTCGTACGATGGACCCACGCCGTCGGCGCTGCCTCTACGGAGCCCCTCGACTCCCCTCGCGGTCAACACCGCCCTTGTCCCCGCTCGCGCCGCGCTCTCTGTGAGCGGTCGCGAGATCGCCGCGCCGCCCGGCGCGGCGCCGCCCTGCGCAAGCCTGCTGGGCAACGCACCGGAGACATCAACGTATCTCCGCAAGCCCTCTGGAAGCCGCTGATCAGTCAGTTCCTCGAGCGTGCGCAGTACGCGTTCATCGGTGGCCACGGCGGCACTAGTTGCGGCGACATCTAGTAGTAAAGCACGAGTGGCAGCCTGCAAAGGTGGTGGGGGTCCGTGCGCACGGATCATCAGGCCGAGCGCCTCGCGGCGGTTCGGCGCCTGCATAATCGCGCTATTGATGACCTGGCGTGGGGCATCGGCAAATCGGAAATGGCGCTCGACGAGCTCAACCACCCTGCTGAACTCTTCGGGAGCAACCGCTTGACAAAGGATATCCACCGCCTCTTGGACGTTGGTTGGAAGAGGCTTCAGAAGACGCGTACCTCCCAAAACCCGCGGGTCAGCGAAAGCCAGATCGCGAGTGAGCTCCTCGCTGGCAAACCTGCGACTAATGGCCTGCAGCCCCGGGTCCAGATCCACAGCGCCCGATATCGACGCTACCCTGCCGTGCAACTTAGCCAGAAAGCGGTCACCCTCGCCGGGTTGTTGCGCTTCAGCGAGGTTGTACAGCGCTTCTATCGTTGTGCGTGTCGAGAAGCCGACGTACCGAAAGTCCTCCCCGCTCAGCATCCGACTAATCGTGTCGCGCGTGGGAGCGTCAAGGCTCTCCAGTACCTGTTGGCCGGCGATCGAGCCATCGGCCAGCTCCTCCACGATGTCTTCGACGGCATCCGCGATGTCGTAGCGCAAAGGTCCGGCGGGGCCGGGGTCCTGCGCCTCCGTCGGCGGCGTCCAAGCGAAGAGCATTGCCGCCGCAACGGCACCGACCGCAAGCAGTCGAACGGAACTCAATAGGCGTTGCATGCTCGTGTCCTCCTTCGATTTAGCGCGCCGTCGACAAGTAATCCTTGAAACTCTGGAACGCACGGCGGGTTAGATCGTCCTGCACCTGCGGATTGGGCGCGCCCCGGGCTTCGAGTAGGGCGGCCACGCTGCGCCTTGACCGGGCACCGAAAGCCGAAAACACGCTTGACCAGAAGGTGCGCGGGACGTCAAATGCCGGTTGCTCGGCGATCGGCAGGGTGATTTGGCGCTCCTCGAAACGCTCGGGATTGCTCTGCAGGGCGAGCGCGTTGGCAGTGGCCAGATGGTCCCGGGCCTGCTTCTCAGAGGAAAAAGTTCCGGCGAAGGCATCAACCACCTCGGGTGGCACTTTGTGGATCGGCACGACCGGGTGGACGGGTACGGTCAGCAGCCAAGGCTGCACGGCGCCAGGGTGATGCCCGGACGCCATAGGCCGAAAGCCACGCTCCTGCATCCACGCGTAGAACGAAAGCACTGGCAAGATGTACTTCGCGGCTCCGTCCTGGTGTCGGGCTACATTGATAGCGACAGCGTGCCCGATGACGTCCAGCACGGGCCCCCGGAACAACCTCTATGCAGGCTATTCTGAACGCTCACGAGACCGTAGCGGCGGATAGCGCCGCCGACATGGTCGGACCAAGACTCGAGTCCACGATCTTCAGAGCCATAGCCGACGCAGGTAATGCGGTTCGTGAGAGCGGCGACGTCGACGCAAACCGGAGTCAGCCAGTCGCGAAAGGTAGCGTTTTGGGTGACCCCGAGCGCCACATCCAACTCCGGCTCGTCGTGCGGGATCCACTTGAGCCCGACATCACCCAAAGGGCCTCCGTCCAGCACTGGCGTCCGGGCGGGCGGAGGAGCAGGCGGAGGAGCCTGCACGACGTGGCGGCACGTCAGCACGAACTTATCGTTCACCGAAAAGGCCGTGCCGACAAATGTCCGTGTTCCCTCGCCGACGCTCAGTACCTTCATGACCGCCGGAGCCGCAACCTCAAGCAGATTTGGCATTCTTCGAATCCTCGACGGCCACCGGTTGTGGTTTTGTGTCCTTGTCCCATTTGAGCGTCAGTTTCAACCCACCCTCGCCACTGGTAGAGGCCAAGAAAGGGATTGGCTGAACGTCACTCGTGAACTTCACAGACGCCTCGATCGTGATCGCCGAAGGCTGGGCCGAGGTAGCAGCTGCCTGGGCTAATGCGGCGACACCGGCGACAAGGGTCGCGAGTGATGGCGCGGCTTTGCGCATGTTCGTGAACGCCGAAACCGGTTCCACCCCGTCCGGCAGGGTTGGTGGCGCTTCTCCAACATCTGCCGCTGGAATATCGCTGTCATGGTCCTCCGTCTCAACGACCAAGCGGGCACCGTTATCAAACCCGATAACACGTAGCATGATGTCCTCACACAAGCCGTCTCTTTTGGTACGCCCGGGGCCGGCGCGTGGCATGCAGGGAGAATTGGCCTCACCCACCGCACTGACGGCTCTCGCCGTCCGCCCGCAACTCTTCTGGCGCCGCGCCGCTACTCGCCGCTACACACACGTATCCTACTCCCTGCTGAGCGGTGGTGGTGCCGTGTTTCTCGGTCGGTCGGCGCGCCACTTCCGGAGGCGGGACTGGGTCGGGGACGGACAGGGGCGCGGAGCCGTTGGTGAAGGCGGGAGCACAGTGGTGCAGGTTGCCGCCGATGGCCCGCGCCGGTGGCCTCATGTTCACCGACCGGCGCGCGGGAAGATGGTGGCATACACGGCGTCGCGGGCGGCGTGCTTGCCGCGCCAACGCCGCCGGCCGCGGTCCGGCTCCGACACGTAGCTGCGCAGCCCCAGCTCGGCCAGCGCGACCATCGTCTCGTTGCTGTGGTACCCCTTGTCCGCGACTACCTCGGCAATGCCTCCACCGGCCGGCAGCACAGCTTCGACCTGCTCCGCCGCCGTGACCAGCGTCTCGGACCATCGTCGTCGTGTCGCCGGAGCTGGCATCCTGCACGGTCATGCCGACGACCGCGCCCGTCCCCGGTGCGGAGGGTCACCAAGGGGCCGCCGCCCCGGACGGTGCCCTGAAGCCGCCCCCGGCGCGTCTCGTCGCGGGCGACGACCGGGTGTTCGGTGCGGACGTCGCCGGAGCTCGTCCGGGCATCGACCTCGAACGCCGCATCCTCGGGCAGGTCGATCCGGATGCCACCCGCCCCCGTGCTGAGGTCCCAAGCGCCGCCCGGCGCGCCCGCGACACGAATCCGCCCGCTCCCGGAACGGGCCCACTCCCGGTGCGGACGTCCAGCGTCAGGGGGTCGCTGCCGACCGCGAGCGTCCGCTCGAACTCCCCCTCGACTGTCGGCGCCGCGAGCGGCGCCGGGGAAGCGGCGAGCACGGCCCAGGTCGCGACAGCCACCAGGACGCGGCGCGCCGTTTCCTGAGCCCGACGGCGCGCCCGGGACAGCATCCGGTACTTCACGGCGCCGGGAAGGTTGCTCTCTCGTGGAACGATCAGGCCGGTCCGCTGGCCGTCGGGCTTGCCGCCGTCCGCCAGGAGAACCTTGGGGTGCGTTTCACCGCCACGCAGCCGCGCGCCGGCACCCGCGTCCTGCCAAGCCGTCATCTCATCCCTCCTTGCTGGTGAGAACCTCGTCGATCAGGGGCCTGAGCTCCTCGAGGTCGTTGCTTCTCGCGAGGACCTGGCCGTGTTCGTCAGAGAGAACGTAGGTCGGGAAGAACGAGACGCGCAGGAGCTGGGCGATCTCGCTCTCGGGCCCGGCGTGCCAGTTGGTCCAGGGCATCGGCTCCTCCGCCAGGAAGCTCGTGACGATCTCGCGCTCCTCGTCCACGCTGATCGCGATCAAGGCGAACCGATCGGCGGGCAACTCCGCGACCAGCTCCCGGAGCTTCGGCAAGGCCGTGCGGCACGGTGGGCACCAGGTCGCCCAGAAGTCGAGCAGCACGGTCCGGCCGCGATAGCTCGACAGGCGTTCCTCGACGCCGTCGAGCCGTGCTCCGAGCAGGTCCGGCAACGTGCCGGCCACCGTCCCGTGCTGGATGCTGCGGATCAGGTCCGCTTCGGCCTCGGCCAACGTCACCGGCTCGGAAGACCGGCGGTTGGGGATGATCCCCAGAAACGGGTCCTGCTCGACGCCGGCACTCAGTCCGGCGGCTGCCTCGAGGGCGCGGTGTCGCAGGTCTTCCGCGTCGGCGGTGGCGCCCAGCAACGCGTTCGCGGAACGCATGAGCCCGGCCGCGACGTAGTACTGGCCCGTGGCGCGCAGCGCCGGGTCTCCGGCTCCGGACGCCAAGTCCTCGAAGAACGCATCGACGGCCGGTCCCAGCGCCCTGCGGTGATGCAGCCGGTTCAGCACCTTTGGCCACTCTCCGTAGCCGGGCGCGTGCTGGAGGAGGGCCCGCGCGCCCGCGGACACGTGCTGGTCGGCTTCACCGCCGCCATTCAGGTCCACCTGCAGGATGAGGAACTCCGCCGCTTCGACCGTCTTCGCGTGCGCGCCACCTGTCTCCAGAATCGCCAAGGCGGCGGCGATAGCGCGGCTGGCGTCCGGACGGGAAGTCGAGGCCTCCAGCAGAGCACCGTCCGACGCGGAACTCTGGGCGGCGGAGTAGTCCTCCACGACAGCCCACTCCGGGCCGAAGTCCGCGCTGAGCGTCACCGGTGGCACTTCGCCGTCGGCCCTGCGCTCACAAGCCACGCTCGCCAGCACGCCAGCCGCAACGATGACCCCTCCGATCCCACGCGCTCGTGTCGCCATTCGACATCTCCCCATCCGACGGTCGATGTTCACCGAGGCCCCTTCGATGGAAAGAGGGCCGGCGGCAGCGTACGGTTACAGAATTTCGCGGTGGGCCAAGCGCCCGCAGGAGGCGGCGTCGCAGCAGCTTGTGGGCGCGGAGAGGCGAGCGCATCCGCGACTCCGTTGTCAGCCGGCCCGCCCAACCCGCGCCATGCCGGCCCGCAGGAAGACGGTGGCGTCGCGGTGGACGAATACCTCGAAGGGCTCGCCGGCGGAAGCCGTGGCAGACCACGGCTCCGCCGGCATCATCGGAATGCCGCCGCCGAACAGGCCGAGCACCGTCGCGGTGAGCCGCCGGTAGTCGGACTTCGCCGCGGGAGCGTAGCCATGGAAGACGACCAGCGCACTCAACTCCGGCTGATCGACCGGGTAGGCGATGCCGGCGGACCCGCCCCAACTGAACCCGACCGCGCGGAGCTGCCCATTGGCGGCCGCCTCGTCGCGCGCCCAGGCCCGAATGACGTTGAACCACCTCGATCGCTCGTACGGGCCGACCTCGCCAGGTGTCGCGGAAGCCGGGGAGTCCGGGGCGACAGCGATGAATCCCTCCGCCGCAACGGCGCCGGCGATGCCGCGCACCCAATCCGACAGCCGGAGAAGATCCGCTCGTGAGGCGCGCGGCGCCGGGCCGGCCGAGGGCGTTGCCGGTGCTACGGGAACGATCAGCACGGTTGACGCAGGCAACCGCTCGGGATACACCACCCGGGCGCGGTTTGGTGACAGCCTTCCTGGAACCGGGATCTCGACGATCTCAGCGCCTCTCGACGGCGCAGCAACGTCAACTCGCGGCGGAGCGCCACTCGGCGGCGAATGCACGGCGGCGGCGGAAGCAGGGGCGTGTGCTCCAAGAATCGCGCCTACCATCACCCACAGGGCGCCGACCTGGAGCATGGCAACCGCCAGAAGAACGACCGGGACGACTCTGGACCGTCGCATTTCTCGATCCTCCCCTGGGCGCGCGCTGAAGAAAGAGACCTCAGTCTTGTGCGCCTCACAGATAGGAGAGGGCCCGAGGGGACGTGCGATTACAAGGGTTTCTCGATGACGCTGGACGCCGACGTGCTCGAACAGCGGCCGGGGCGTACCTGCGCGTGGGGAACGCTTACGGTTCCAGGGGCTCGCGATGGGGCCCCAGCGCCCGTATCAGGTGGCGGCGTAACAGCTTGTGGGCGCGGTGCAGGCGCACCGCCACGTTGGAGCGGGAGATGTGGAGTTCCTGCGCGACCTCGGCGACTGGGCGCTCGTCGAGGTCCCGCATCCGAACGACATTGGCGTACGTCGGCGGCAGATGGTCTATCGCCTCCAGCAGGACGCGAACCAGCTGCCGTCGGTAGAGCGTCCCGTCGAGATCCGCCGCGCCCGCCGCCAGCCCGTCGGGCTGCAGCGGCGCGTCGCGGTTCGTTCTCGCTGCGGCGTGCCCGGCCTCGTGGCGCACGATCGCACCGACCCACCCGCAAGCGGGAGGCTCGCCTCGGTACTGGTACAGCTTCTCCAGCACGATGATCCAGCTCTCCTGCAGGGCATCGCGCGCGGTCGCATCGTCGCCTGCGACCCTCCGGGCCACGGGCAGGAACCGCGCCGTGCAGCACCGCAGCCACGCCTCGGGATCCCCGTCGAGCAACGGGCACCGGACCGCTTCTTCCAAGGGCGGGGCGACGCGGGCGAGCGGCCTCGTGTGCCCCTCGGCCCGCGGCCGGCGGCCCGGCGTTGTCGTCACGTCGTCTCCTCCGCCCGTCCCGTTTCGGCCCGTAGTCCGCGAGTCGCACCCGGACGGCGACGCCGCCCCGTGGCAGCCCCGTCACGACAGTGCCCGCAGGCGGACGGCCCGAAGTAGCCGACAGGTCCCGATCTCCCCTGGCCCGGCCCGCGCGGAGATGGCGCTATCATAAGCGCTGGGCATGGCGACATACCAGACCGTGCGCTTGGATTCAGAAACGATGGGGCGGCTCCGTGCGCTGGCCGCGCGGACGGGCCAGTCACTCGCCGACCTGGTCCGAACGTGGAGCTACGCGGACCTCGACACGGTGCTGCGCGTCCATGCCATGCGGGCGGCGGCTGAAGCCCGGGCCATGGAGCACCGCGCGAGGACGGCGAAGTCAGAACCGGGAAGGAAGTCGCCGACCCGGCGGCTGACGGGTTGAGCCCCCGCGGCTTGTCGAGCGCGCTGCCAGGGGCATGCTCACTCCCCTCAGATCACGATGCGCTCGATCTCGTCGAGCGAGACCGCGTCCGCCGTCCGGTCGTAGAGCTTCGTCGTCTTCGGCGATGCGTGCCCGGCGATCCGCTGCGCGTGCTCCAGGGTCCCCCCGTTCGACAGGTACGCCGTGATCCCCGTCGCCCGAAACGTGTGGCAGCACGTCGAAGCCGGGAGCTCCGTCGCCACCGCCCGCCGCTTGATCATCGCCAGCACGGCCCGCCGCCCCAGCGGCCGACCGCTCAGCCGGCCCGCCCGGTCCACGCTCTGAAACAGCGGCGCCCGCGCGTCCTCGAGGCCACCGGCGGCG
>MKWU01003444.1_pt1 | contig 20876 bp, 22 predicted proteins | sample 809101 | NCBI WGS metagenome assembly MKWU01 (sample SAMN05860141, study PRJNA318959) | sponge metagenome | host: Aplysina aerophoba | place: Slovenia: Piran, Adriatic Sea, Gulf of Piran | collected 2013-05-07
TCTCAGTCAACTGGAACAGGCTTAACGTAGTGGCTTTGCGTTTTTTCATCTGCTAGACTCCTTTCGTGACCATGCTCGGAGTCTATCAGAAGTCTATCCCTTTGTCAAGTTAAAAGGATAATTCCCCTCTTTTTTGTCGACGTGGGTACCTGTGCGACTTTCCGAGTTCGACTTTCCTTTCGATGATTCGCTGATTGCCGATCATCCGGTTTCTCCGAGAGATCATGCTCGGCTGTTGGTCGTGCCCCGAATGGGATCCCCCGTGTTTCAACATGCCAGGGTGAAGAATCTGCCTGACCTGTTGCAGGCCGGCGACGTGGTGGTCTTGAACGACACGAAGGTGATGCCCGCCAGGCTCCACGGCACCAAACGGTCGAGCGGCGGAAAGGTCGAGGTGTTGTTGGTCCGGCCTTTGGAGGCAACGAGTTGGGAAGTCTTGTTGAAAGGCCATGTCGCCACCGGGCAGATTCTGCAATTTCAGGATGAGGCGACCGCCGAGGTCCTGGAACGGACACAAGCACGCACGGTCCTTCGTATCGATACCCGAGGGTCCATCAAAGACCTTCTGGACAGGATAGGCGAAGTCCCGCTTCCGCCCTACATCAAGCGTCCGGCCGACGAGCGGGACAAAGAAGCCTACCAAACGGTCTTCGCGCGCTCGGAGGGGGCCGTGGCCGCACCGACTGCGGGTTTGCATTTCACCGAACAATTGCTTGTCGCGCTCAAACAGCAGGGTATTCAACTCGTGACCGTCACGCTGCACGTCGGGCCCGGGACGTTTCGTCCCGTCACCGTGGACCATATCGAAGACCATCACATGACCGCCGAATGGTTTGAAATTTCCGGGGAAACGGCGAAATGCCTTAATGCCGCAAAGGCCGAAGGCCGGCGAGTCGTAGCGGTCGGAACCACGTCGGTGCGCACGTTGGAATCAGCAATCGACGAAGCCGGAAAAATCCGTCCGGGTCCGGGTGAGACCCGGTTGTTCATCACGCCCGGGTTCCGCTTCACGATGGTGGACGCCCTGCTGACCAATTTTCATTTGCCGCGCACCACGTTGCTCATGCTGGTCTCCGCGTTTGGCGGTCTCGATCAACTGCGAGCGGCGTACGCGGAAGCCATCACCGCCAGGTACCGTTTCTACAGCTACGGCGATGCCATGTTAATTCAATGAGTCGGGATTCGTTTCGACAGAATGCCAAGACTGTTTGCGCCTTAGTAAATGCACTGATGAGTAGAAAGGTTCTTTCTTGGGCTCAAAAATGTAACATGTTAATGTGCAGTTACAAGCACAGGGATTTGGAAGCCAAGAATTAGAACGATGAAAAAGAGGAAACTTTTTGAGGAAAGAAAAGCGTTTTCCGCGGTCCTGACAAACTTCGTTAAAGGACTTGCCGGATACGTATCAGCCGAGGACGGTCAGTGGACCGTAAAGGGCTTCATTGACATTTATAGGAACGTTTACACTATCAGTTCTGACACCAAGATCGTCTCGAAAATCCTTGAAATCCATTTATTTCCGCAAATCCTAAAATTTGCCCAAGACAACGGTTACACAATCGTTCTTGCAGAACACCAAAACTGGTATCCTGACATCACTTTCATCAAGCGAGATGATCAGAATGTTAAGTTTGCAGTAGACCTGAAAACTACTTACCGAGATCCGAACTTCCCGGACCACGTCAATGGCTTCACTATGGGAAGTCATTGAGCATATTTCAAGAATCGTATATCAACGAAAAACATCCAGTTCCCCTATGCGGACTACTCTGGTCACTTCTGTTTGGGGATCATCTACAGCAGAGTAGATGTCAAAGATTTGGATGAAACCGAAATCATGCACGTTGCCGAGCTGGAAAGCAAAAGAAACAAAAAACCATCACGTCAATATTCTATGACCAACGTTGATAACCTTCGCTCAATTGCCTCAGTTGTTAGAGATTTCCAGTTCTTTGTATGTGAGAAATGGCGCTTGGCGAGCGATAAGCAGGGATCCGGCAACACGGCAAATATCGGCTCGATCACTTGCATCGAAGATGTCCTCGTTGGGAATGGCGTTTTCGCTAAATTGGGCGAGGAGTGGTTCGATGAATACTGGATGAACTACGGTGTCTCGACAATGATGAAGAAGGGCAAGGCCATTCCCATCAGATCAATAGGAGACTTCTTAGATTTCAAGGGTGGCGATAACAGCAAGATTGTAGCAGTAAAGACCAAGAGAAAGACAAAGAATAAGGAGGAGCAATGACGAGAATAATTGTTCCTCCAATTAAAAGCCAGGGGATTAAGACCAAACTCGTTCCTTGGATTCAAGCCCTTGTTCCAGACGTTAGCGGAAAGTGGATTGAGCCTTTTTTGGGAACCGGGGTTGTTGCGTTCAACTCTGGGTTTCAGAAAGCACTTTTAAACGACACCAATCCCCACGTTATTCGTTTTTATCAATGCGTGAAAGATCGTGAAATCACGCCCCAACTGGTTCGAGAGTACTTAGAGAAAGAAGGGGAACAACTTAGGATGGCGCCTGAATGTGGATATGCCCACTTTCGGGCCATTAAAGATAGATTTAACGTTACTCATGATCCACTGGATTTTCTATTTCTTTCTCGTGCAGGTTTTAACGGAATGATGCGCTTCAATCGCGCTGGGGAGTGGAATATCCCCTTCTGCAAAAAGGCGGAACGTTTTTCCCGCAGCTACATCACGAAGATTGTGAATCAAGTACGTGATGTCGACTGCCTCATCCAACCTTCTTGGATTTTCACTGTAGAAAATTTTGAAGCCACCATCGAAAAAGCAGAAAAGGACGACGTCATCTATTGTGATCCGCCTTACATCGGAAGATACGTGGACTACTACAGTGGCTGGACAGAGAAATCCGAACGAAGGCTCTTCGACCTTCTGTCAGCTTCGCCGGCTCGGTTTATTCTCTCCACGTGGCATCATAATGATTATCGTCACAACCCATATATAGATTCATTATGGAGTAAATTTAATATCGTCACCCGGGATCATTTCTATCACTCCGGCGGAAAGATTGAAAACAGAAAATCGATTGTTGAAGCATTGGCGTTCAATTTTGAGGCGAATATTAAAAGACACAATCACGATGTATATCCGAAGCCTGAGCAATTGTTGCTTTGCGAAAACAGAGCGAAATATATCACGCAACAATTGAGTCGAGTTGACGTGTGATGTGCAGTATACTGGAGGAGGGGCAAAAGGATTTTTGAAGAACAAAACCAAATATACGGATGAGCCTCTTGGCCGATTGAGCGTGATTGAAGATTTTCTCCCACCGCCGGACGAGTTGGTGCTTCGCCGGGACCAAGTCAAGGTCACGATGTCTTTGAGCAAATCGAGTGTGGATTTCTTTAAAAAAGAGGCCGGGAAACGCCGGACTTCGTATCAGGCGATGATCCGCAGGCTTATCGACCTGTACGCTGCCCAATATGAAAAGCGCCTCAAAAGGCGCTCTCCCTGACGATTCTCTGAACCACAACACGCAGGCTTAAAGGGAATCATCTATCCTGATCAAACGCTTGCATCGGTTCATGCTTTCAGCTTCGGATGGTTTTCTACATCATTCGTTTGGGTCGGTTTCAACGGGTTCACCTATCATCTCACGGTATCGTTTGACGCACGGCCAGATCTTCCGATACCCAAGCCACCTCGCTTCTTTATTATTTTTGGCACATCGTTCTACCAAGCCGGTGTAGCGGTCTTGGTTTAACATAGAGGCCACGAACCTGGAATAGCCGGTGATGGTCTCCTTCACGCATAGCGTATCATCAACAGCCGTTTTTTCATTGATGAATTTGAGCAACAAATCGTTATAAGTCCGAGCATCGACCAATTCTTTGTATTTATCCCAAGAATCACTTCGGCTTGGATTAAGAAGGATTCCTTGTTTTACTAATCGTCGTTCGCCTGCATAGCTTTCCAGGCGCGTTTCCCCAATGTTCCATGATATCCCTGCCTCTTTGATCCATTCGAGGCTATGTCTGATTGTCCAAGTACAGGCCTTCACAATATCGTCCAGAGTTTCCAAACATTCGACGACTTCTACCGGATCATCCGATTGCCAAATAGCCTTGCAATGAGCGGCTCGTTTCTTGTGACCTTGGCCTGCCTTGACGTGGGCGATAGCTTCATCAAAGGCAGCCGCTGCACGAGCGGCGCGTGACTTGGCCCAGGCATCCATTTCTTTTTGGGTTTTGGCCTCTTCAGATCGGGCATTGACTTCGTTGATGGCGGCTTTATATACAGAGAGCGCTTCAAGCGTCGCTCGGTGTACAACCAAGGCTTCATCGATGACTCTGGACAAGGTCTCCGCAGACGCGACTGCCGACACTCTTCCCTGTGTAGCTTTGGCTTTGTCGAGTTCGGTTATGGCCTCGGGCAACGTCTCGGCAAACGAGGCCATCGGCATGCTTCCCAGCAGAACGATAACGACAAAGAAGCTCTTGAACAAAATGGTCTTCATGGTTTTATTGCTCCTGGTGTGTGTGATGGTTCAGTTGCTTGTTCGACACAAACGTAGAAAAAGACAGGAAGAGCCGTCAAAGGCTCTCATGTTTTGCGTGGGCAAACACATATATAATTCCCTTACGATAGAGGGAAAAGGGCTATATTATGCTTTAATTTTGGGAAGGAGAGTCTATGGCTGATGATATCTTTAGCGAAACTGACGAATTCATGGAAGAAGTTGTGAACGATCCCGAAAGCCAGCGCGAAATGCAGCGTGAAATAGAAGAATGGGAGACGCAACGCCTCGATATTATATCGAGGCCTCAATCCGGGCCTATGGCACCAACCGACGGGGAAATCCTGAACCTCATAGGCAAAGGATTCGATCTCTTCTGCGAGGTCCCGTTTGGCAATCACTACGATCATCTTATCGAGCGACTTTCTTTTACGCATAGTGAGCTTGAGGTTGACGATGAACGTAAGTTGAAAACAGCATGGACGACGTTCCTGAACGAAGCTGACACTACATTCGACGAATTAATCCTGAGTGAGGGCGTGGCTGGATGGTACGAGGAACGTGAGATGTACGCTCATGCCATTGCTGTCTATGAACATTTATATACTCTTGTTCGTCGCGGTGAGCTTGGGTGTGATCATTTCGATCAGAGGTTTGATTCGAGCGAGAGAAGTTTGCTCGAAATCTGGCTGGGCAGTCTCGTTTCTCTCTACTACTATCGCCTAAAACAACCTGAGCGAGCGAGACATTTTTGCGAACTTATCGAAGATTATTACAATGATGACTATGTATCTCTCGTGGGGTCTGCGGAAGCCATCTCCTGGAGAGATGAACTGAGTCGTGCCGCTATTAACCCAAGATTTCAAACAGACTTGGATGCGGCGCAGAACAGACTGAGACATGAATACGGCTCATTATTTGACGATCTCCATAATAGAACTAAGAAGTTTGTCGTAGGGGCGGAGTTGTGGAGCGACAAGCATTGGATAAAAATCAATCCTTGGTCAGTTCCTCTACGCTGGGCGCTGTCGATAGAGTCGGAATTTCATTATCAGGTATTTCAGCCCAACCGGCATCAGATCGAAAAATTGCTTGGTGACGATGCCCCACGTCGTAACCAGATATGTGGTTTAGGGCAAATTATCACAGTGTTTGAAAAAGCAGGACCCAACGTTGGTCTAAGCTGCATATTAGCCCCTAAGCGCAATAGAGAATTTCTTACTTCTCGGGATACGCTTGCAAGACTGAAGGTTGTACGTAACGATCGCAATCGAGTCGCCCATGCCAGCGAAAGGAACGCCTATACCTTGGCGGAGAGCCTTGATTTTGTCGAGGAAATTCGAAAGACCAAATGGGTGTTCAAATTTATGGACGCGTTGCAGCCGAAAAATCGCTCTACTCGCAACTGACAAACGCTGGCGCTGCTACGATGATGAAGAAAGCTAAGGCTGCCCCCATTGAAACAGCGTTGACATCAGATGCGTTCTCTCTTATCATCATGACATCATGCCGAGAACGACCGTTGACATTGATGGGCCTCTGTTGAAGGAACTCAAAAGCCTTCAAAAGAGAGAGAACCGATCATTGGGACAAATTATGTCTCAACTGCTGGCGGAAGCTCTCTTTCAAAGGAGAAAGACCCCGCGAGTAGCCAAACTGCATTGGGTGTCTCGTTCTATGAAGGCCCGCATTGATTTTTCCGACAAAGAGGCCCTTTATGCCCTGCTTGATGAGAACGTGAAGTGAGTTATTCGGTCGATGTGAATATCTTTTTGTATGCATCGGATCGGGCCAGTTCTCATCATTCCTCAGCCTTGGAGTTCCTTCAAAGCTGTACCATCCATTCTGAGCCATGGTACGTGGCTTGGCCGACGTTGATGGCGTATCTCCGGGTGGCGACTCACCCTCTGATCTTCTCTCACCCTTTGACCCCACAGAAATGTCCAGGCCCTCTTACGGTTACCTCATGTGAGACCATTGTCCGAAGCGGATGGATTTTTTGAAATCTATCGAGAAGTCACGCGGGACTTTCCCGTACGAGGAAATTTGGTTCCCGATTCGCATTTGGCGGCTCTTCTTCGGCAACATGACATCCTCAAACTGTACACCATGGATAGAGACTTCAGGAAATTTGACTTTTTGGATGTCCGAAATCCGCTGGAGTAGGACGGTATCGGCGCCCCCTCCGGTTTTTGAAGAATCGGCGGTGCTGCCGTTTTGATCCGTTCAGGGGAAGAAAGATTGGGGAATCGCGAAGGATCTAGAGGAATTCCTGCCGGATTTCGACGGCGGAGGAAGCCCGCAGGGCTTGTTGGAAGGCTTCGAGGGCTTGCTGTTTCTTTTGGATCAGGAGTTGAAGCCGGATGCGGGCATTGATCTTTTCGATCTCTTGTTGGTCTTCCAGCCCCGCGGTTTGCCCTGCGGCGAGTTCCTTGACGAGTTCCTCATCCACCGGATTGAGGGTTGCCACGTCCTGAACCAAGAGCTGAACTTTTTGCCTGCGAAGGTCTTTCATCAGGCCTTCTTCAAACTTCGCCGGAGAAATCCGGTTGAGCTCCAGGAGGCGGTGATAGACCCCCGGGTCGAATACCCCATCCTTTTGAAATTCCTGGCGCTTGAGGATGCTGTCCCGCAGTTCGTCCGGATGCACGTCCAGATTGAGATCGTCGGCAGCCACAAGCCACAGTTTCCGCTCGACCAAAGAGGTCATGACGTTCTGCTTGAGCACTTTGCGGTCGGGGACTTCCTGCTCGGGCTGATTCCTATAAAAGGCCTCGATCCTGTTAAATGCTTCGCGGAATTCACCCAGTTCCACCTGATACGCCCCGACCGTGGCCACCACGTTGGGTTGTTGCGAGGTTTCATACCCGAACCACCCCATCCCGATGGTAAAGGTGACCGCGATCACCAACATAATGATCTTCAAGAGCCATGGGTGTTTCGTCGAACCTTCACGAATCAGTTTAATCATGGGACCATCCGCTTTGTGGAATCGTCGATTAGTCCTTCTAACACGCGAGATACTGCGATTTCAAACCAGCCACCCCCCTCTCGCGCAGACGCCCCTTCCCATTCATGTTCACCGTTTCCCCCTTTTCCTGAACCTTCTCCCACCGGGGGTGAGCGCCAGCCCCGGCCTCGATTCCCGGGCTGGGGTGAGGCGGCACGCGCCCCCGATCCTCGTTTGCCACTGACGGCAGGGTATACATTTGTGCAGGTTTCAGAGACTTTGTTACACTATGGGCGGACGTGATTCATTGGAGATTGCGGGGGAAAGCACGATCAGACCGATGCAGGTATTCAAACGCGCCGGCGTTTTTGTCGCCTTGGCGTGCGGTGTGTGGAGCCCAGCCATCGGCTTTGGTGAGTCCGTGTCAGCCGGGGCGCGGGGTCAGGAAGAGATCACCGTGACGGTTCGCATCGAGAGTCGCCGGTTTATTCCGCACGTGGTGAACCTTCGCGTCGGGCAACAAGTCCGTTTTATCCTGAAGAACGAAGACGTTGAACTTCATGCGTTTGTTCCCGCGAATCTTCTGGTTCGGACGAACGTCCAAGTGAGTGGTGACGGGGCGCCCCAGTTCGGCAAAGAGGGGTTCCACCGTGTGTTGATTCCTTCAGAGGGCCAAGTCGAGTTGGTCTTCGCGTCGAAGGAAGCAGGCTCTTTTCCGTTCTTTTGCGATTTGCCCGGGCATAGGATGAACGGGACGATCGTGGTTGATGATCTCTGAGAGATAGGCTGGAGTCGGATCATTGTGATGATGGTTTTGAAGAGGAGACGTGCTCATGAGGTTGGTTAATTTATTCTACGGTAAACGGACCCGCGCAGGTCACCGAAAGCCAGCGCAGGTATTCGCGATACATGGTCTCGGCCTGGGAGTTCTGATAGTCGGGCTGGTTGGGGTCGGGACGGCTGATTATTCACGTGCCGCAGCCCCCGTTTCGGCTGCCGGGAGCCAGGCGGTCGTGCAGGCAGTCGAAAACTACGCCCTGGCTGTGGCCGGCCGGGATTCCGTCGGGGTGGCCCAGAACGACTTTGTCTGTCTCCTGAAGATGGTGGAAGCCGGGGCCACGGGGAAAGAGCAGTTCTTGCCTGAATCGGATCCGGTGTATTCCTGGTGCTGGGACCGGCTTGTTCAAGCGCACGCGGAAGTGCTCCAGAGCCGTGACCTGGCGTTGGACGAGTTATGGCCTAGTGTCGGAAAGTTGGTGAATTATCGGGATTTCAAGCGATTCGAGATCGCGGAGACCCGGGCGTATCAGCGTGCGCCGTCCTTTTTTGCGATGCCCGAGATTGGTGACATGTCCGAGGCACCAGGGTTCACATTGAACGTACTCAATACGGCGCCGCTTCCCCATGCGTCCTTTCAGGTTCCGGGTTCCGACCATATGGTGGCCGTGCCGACGACCTTGGTCCGGGTACGCGTGGCTTATCCTGATCCGATGACGTCACCGGCGGCGAATGGCCCGGGTCAACAGGATTGGGTCGTGCCGTATAAAAAACCCATTCATCCGATCAAGGCCGTGACCGTGAAGTGGGTCGTGTTGTCGGGGTTGTTTCAGCATGGGTTTCCCGTTGATACCGCCGTCCTCAATATGCCGTTAACGTCTGCCATGGGGACGCCGATTCCTTTCGTCGTCGATCCCGGCGGGTTTGAGCAGAAGTCCACGGAGTATTGGACGCCGAAAGAAGCGCAGGCGGCATTGACGGCCGGACTGGAACGGGCGAAAACATTGCCGACGCGCCGGGAACGGATCTCTATGCTCAACCGGATTCTGGTGGTGAACCCCTGGCACGTGGAAGGGTTGCAAGCCATTGCCACCGAACTGTACGCCGGGCTGTTGGATTTCGGAGCACGGACGCATGGCGTTCAGTTGGAGAGCGAGCCGCTGTACCAGGCCTTTAACGCCCTCTATTGGACAATCCAGTCGTCAACGGACCGGATGGATATATCCCTTGAGATGGAAATGGGCGGCAAAACCGAGCCGACCCCGGCCGATTATCTGTATCGCTTGATTCCCGCGATGGAAACCTTGGTGGATTTACAACCCGGAGATTTTGAAACGCGCTTGAAACTGACGATGGCCTATCGCTGGACAAACGACCAGGTGTCAGCCATCATGGCCCCTCAGCAGTTGCTTTCCGAATTGCCCACGGATCAACCGAACATGCGTGCCAGGATCTTGATGGCCATTGCCTGGTCACGAATCAGCAAGGTCGCGTGGAATCGTTTCTTTGACGACCCGGATATCATCCAGGGGTACAAAGAAGCCGATGAGGCCTTTACGTTGTCGTCAGATCCCCTGATCAAATTCTCCGCAGCCTATGCCAAAGCATACAGTTTGGTATTTCGCCCCAAGCGTGACGATGAGGCGATGTTCGCACTCTTGAAGGAAGCACGACGCTGGTATCGGCAGATTCCGGGAGCCACGCCCCAGTCTTGGGCCTTTCTCCTGCTAAACGATACCTTGAAAGGGTTCGTGGACACGGATCCGAAGTTTCACTCGTTGATGACGGTGAATTCTTAAGCGAGCATGTCCGGGCGAGAATTCAGCCGTTCATCTTGTTGAAGTGGCTGGTTCTCGCCTGCTGCCGAACAGTCTCGCCTCACGATTCTTTGTCCTTTCAAGGCTGTTTTCGTTTGGCTTTTCGTCTCCGCCTCGGGACCGGAAGGATCGGTGTGAAGTCTCGACCCGGACGGAATAACTGGTCGCGCAAGGCGGCAAAGACAGCCTAGACGCGTGCGTACGGTTTGACGGGTTTTGGCCTTGTCCATTCCAAAAGAAGACTTCCAACTCGATTTTCGCAAAAATCCGCAGGTCCTCGGTACGATGGTCGACGCCATGGGCGATGGCGTGTTTACCGTGAATGCGCGCGGTCATATCGTGGCGTGGAGTACGGGCGCTGCCAGGATTACCGGCTATTCCAGCGATGAAGTGATCGGAAAATCCTGCCATATTCTTGAGGGACCGAACTGCAAAGGGTTCAGCAAGCTCACCGAGTTTTTGGAGAACCCGACGCCCTATCCGTGGGGAATCTGCAATCAGGAATGTAAGGTATGGTCGAAGGCCGGCAAAGAACTCTATATCTATGGAAACGTGTCCGTGTTGCGGGATGAACGCGGTGCAGTTGTGGGAGCCGTGGGAACGTTTACGGACCTCACCTCCTTTATTTTCGCCAAAGAAAAAATTCGGGTATTGGAAGAGCAGGTTGGGTCCAGGGAGTCGTTTCAGCAAATGGTCGGACGCAGTGTCGCCATGCAGGACGTCTTTCGACGCCTGCGACTGGCCGCGCAAGGAGACGTACCCGTCTTGCTGACCGGGGAGTCGGGCACGGGGAAGGAATTGGCGGCCCGGGCTATCCATGCCCTCAGTGCCAGAAAGGACAAGCCATTTTTTGCCATCAATTGTTCAGCCATTCCGGAGACCTTGATCGAAAGCGAGTTATTCGGTCACGTGAAGGGGGCCTTTACGGGGGCGATTCGCGACAAGGTGGGCGTGTTCCAGGCGGCCGAGGGAGGCACCCTCTTTTTGGATGAAATCGGCGATACGAGTCCGTTACTCCAGCTCAAACTGCTTCGCGTATTGCAGGAGAGCGAAATTCGGCGCGTTGGTGATGAAAAACACATCAAAGTCGACGTGCGACTCGTAACGGCGACGAACAAGGATTTAAAGCACTTGTTGACCACGGGGGCGGTACGGGAAGATTTTTTTTATCGCATTCGGGTCTTTGAAATCACCATCCCGGCGCTGAGGGAGCGTCGCGAAGACCTGCCCTTGTTGGTTAGGCACTTTCTCGCCGAAGGGTCGAAAGTATACGGCCGTGCCATCAACGAAATTTCGCAGGATGGCATGCAGCAGATGGTGAAGTATTCATGGCCGGGCAACATTCGGGAATTGCGAAATGCCATTGAACATGCTTTTGTGACGGCGGAGGGGGACTGTGTGACCGTACTCGACCTCCCTCTGGAGATTCGTACGGCCGCGTCGCATGCATCAAATGCGGTAAGCACAGATCCTCTGACCCCTGAGCAACAGGCCGAACGGGATCGGATACTTGAGGCCCTTCGACAAACTCAGGGAAGTAAAACCAAGGCTGCCAAATTATTAGGGTATAGCCGGGTCACGCTCTGGAAAAAACTGCAAAAATTCGGCGTATCTGGAACATCCTCCCCATACCGTTAACATGCTAACTTAGCAAGTTAACGCTTTTGTGTTAACGTCTCACCTCCTCGTTGTCTTCGGCCTGCACTCAAGTCATAACTCATTGAAATATTGAGAAAAATTATTTCCTTTGTCAGATGAAAATTTGGCATAGCCTTTGCTATATTTAAGTTAAGATATGAATGTGATCGAAAAGGAAACCATAGGATGGGGACGCGACAGACGATTACAGGATCGCTTCGGGTGAATGCAACAAGGGTCAGGATTTTATGGTATATTGCGCCAACGGGAAAAATAGTTTTATTACCGTGAGGCAGGAAGATGTCTTTATTCAACCGTAAGGAGGTGGGTAATGGTGAGTTTGATTCGTTCCATGAGTTTCATTGTGCTGCTCAGTGTCTTCTGTATCGGATTGATGGTCACGTCGGCCATGAGCGAAGGTGGCCCGGCGGATGGCTTCGGCCTGCACGTCCAGGCCCCCCACATGATGGCCGATGGACAGATTGGTGGTCCTTTCCATCACTATTGCAAGGGCATATCCGATGAAATCCTCCAATGCCTGCTCTTTCAGTCCACCGACACCAAAGCGCCGTTGGTGGGAGTGGAATACTTCGTGGCCAAGGACCTGGCCCGCAAGGAAGTCCCGCTCATCAAATGGAACAGGAATTTCCACGACCATGAAGTGGAAATCGCCACCGGTCGCGTGCTCATTCTGGACATTGAAGATAAAAACAAGGTGGCGGAAATTGCCGCCGTCGCCTCGCAAACCGACGGCGTCATTTATCACCTCTGGCAACCGGGCCAAAAAGTGCCTGATGGAACGGTGACGATTCCGAATTCGGTCGGTCATAAATTCCGGACCGAGTAGTGTCGTGCCGGTGCGGGAACGTCTGATTTCCCGCACCGGTCCTTGTTCCCACCGTTTTTTCTTCACGAAAAGGAGACGTCTGATGGTGTTGACGAGCGAACGAGGGGCGACCTGCGTCTTCGCCATGTTCTTGCTGGGAGGTTCGGTGGTCTTGGGAGCTGATCCTGCGGTTCTCAAGCCGCGGGTGCCGCCCGATCAAATCGAAGAAGCCAAAACGTGGCGGAACCCTTTGCCCGGTACGCCCGAACGTCTCGAACGAGGCAAAGCAATCTTTCACGGCAAAGCCTTTTGTGTGACGTGTCATGGGAAGGACGGCAAAGGCTTGGGAAATATTCCGGGCCTGCGAGGAAAGCTCCCGAGAAATTTCACGGATAAAGCGTGGCAGGCCGCGCGGACCGATGGCGAACTGTTCTGGATTTTGAAAAACGGGAGCCCGGGCACGGATATGGCCTCGTTCATTCCGCTCGTGTTGACGGAAGAAGAAGCCTGGGACGTGCTCCTGTACGTGCGTGCCTTTGGCGGAACGTAACCCGTTGGCCTGCATGGTTGCAGAAGGAGGTGTCGTCATGAAACAGAAGTTCCGGTCTTTAGCGATAACGTTGGAAACGACAGGCTGGGTTGCAATCATCGGAGCCTGCGTGACTCTGTTGACATCCTCTCTGCTTTGGGCCGCCGACGCAGGACAGGCCGAAACCACGGTGCGGAACGTGTGCTCGACCTGCCACAAATTCCAAGGCGAACCGGAAAGCCGGTTCAATTTGAAAGCCCCGGATTTGATGTGGGCCGGGAGCAAATACCAGCACAACTGGCTGGTCGGGTTTCTCACCGGAAAAGAACAACGGTTGTATGCCAAGAGCTATCGATGGGATCAGGGGCGGAAACCGGATGCGCACGTGAGCCTTCCCGAAGATCAAGCCGAGGCGGTCGCGACGTACTTGGAAAAACAGTACGTTGACCCGCGCGTGCAGGTCGGCGCGTTCGATCTTTCAAGGGTCACGAAAAAAGAAGCGGAGTTCGGCTCCCTGGCTTTCAAGGAACATGCCTGCATCGGCTGCCATACCATAGAGGAAAACGGCCAATTGGTCGGTGGTCCCCAAAGTGCCGATTTGGCAGCGGCCGGGAAACGCTATAACCCTTACTGGCTCTACCGGTTTACGCTCAATCCTCAAGACTTCGCGCCTCATAGCGGAGAATTCGTAGGCGACGCCACGGAATTCGGCGTCCGGGCGCTTGTCGGATATGTGATGACTCTGGGCGTTCCGGACTTCAGCTATCACGAGCCATGGACCAGCCCGGAGTTTGCGAAGGCCAGCGTGGAACGGGGAAAAGTCGTGTATAAAGAATACTGTTCGCAATGTCACGGCGCCACGGGAGAAGGGGACGGCCCGGCGGCGTCGGGCTTGAATCCCAAACCCGCGGTCCATGCGAGGATGGCCTTTGATAAGCTGCCGGTGGAATACCTCTACAACGTGATCTATCACGGCGGGCGAAGCGTGGGAAAGTCGACCACCATGCCGTATTGGGGTCTCACGATCGGCCAACAAGGGGTGGCGGACGTCATGGCGTATCTGAAGGCGACGTTTAAGGGTGTGCCGGAAATGGAAGCTGCCACAACGGGGGGCGGTCCATCAGGGGTATGCCCACAGCCACGCAAAACCAAGCGAGCTCCGGGAAAGTTCAGGAACATGACGAATCCCTTACCTGCCAATGCGTCCAGCATCAAGGCCGGTGAAACGCTGTTCCAACGAACGGCTCAACCCCTGGCGTGCTTCAACTGCCATGGAGCCAAGGGTGACGGACAGGGACCGATGGGAGCCGCCCTGAATCCGCCGCCACGAAACTTCACGTGCGGGGAAACCATGAAGGATATTTCCGACGGACAGATGTTCTGGATCATCAAAAACGGCTCCAAAGGCACCGGCATGATGGCCTTTTCCAACGTGCCGGACAATCAGATCTGGCAAATGATTCACTACGTCAGGACGTTGGTGGAATAGAACAAGAGGGGCGGCTGCAGCCTTCGATCTATGACAGCCGTCCCCTCTCCCACCTGCTCAGATTGAAAGAGGCCTGGGACGTTCTGTCGTACGTTCGCGCCTTTGGCGGAATGTAGCTTCTTGGCATGAATGGTCGTCCAGGCCATGTTCGACATGAAGCCCGAACTCCTGACCGGAGGTGACGGGAAAGGTGGACCGGGTCGTGATTGACGCGTACCGTGTGACCTTGTTAGCCTAGGGTCCTCACCTCCTTGGGAGCCGCTCAACGGCAACTTCATCCTCACAAAATTCGGAACCTCGGCAGAGCTTAGTCATGAACCTATAACAGAGGAGCATCAACCATGAAAGACAAAAAGCACCAATCTATTTCTATGGCGGCAAGCATGAGGAAGTATTGGAGATCCATGTCGCTCTTAATCGGAATCCTTGGCGTCTGTGCCTCAACGTTGGCAGTCGCACCATCTGTTGTTCGTGCCGACGCTGCAAAGAATGACGTCAACGAAGCCTTTGCACCTGTGTTGAAGTTGGAAGGAAAAGCCCGTAAGGAGATTAACGCGATTGCGAACATGATTGCTCCCGGGTCGAAGATGGTGCCCATTGATGCCACCAAGGCCAGTGGCGAAATGTGTATGCTGGAGACGGTGACCAAACACAATATGATCCACTTTTCGCAAACCCCCGAACAAACCCATGAGGACGTCGTGTATTACCTCAATCCTGCCCAGTTTATCGAAAGCGGCCTGGATATCAAGAAACTTCCTCGTCACCCCGGTGAATTGGGGAAGATGGAGCCCCTCCAATGGTATTACTATGATGGGACCTATGTGGAACCTCATCAGGGCAGCCAACTGAACAAGGCATTCGTCATCATGACCGTGGACGTGAAATAGCTCAAGAGGATCGATGCATGAATCTCCGCTCTGTACGGAACGGTGTCATTCATGACGGCGAACGAGGTTGGCCCCCATACAGTAAGAATTGAAGGAAATGAGGCAGGATGCCTGGATGTCGCTGATTCGCGGGCACGTCCAGGCACCCCTCGACATTTGCTCCGGATCAACTCACGACCCATGAGATCAAACCCCAACATGGAGGCGCTTCCTGAGCCTTGAATTCCATCTTGCATGGATTCCTGTTGATCGGTTTCTTACTGCATGCCCTATTCATGAACCTCGTTGTCGGTGGCACCCTGATTCTGGTGGTGACTGATTGGCTTGGATTTGGGACTGGTCGCGGACGCTACCGACGATTAGGTGCCGCGTTGGCCAAATTGTTGCCTTCGTTTCTGGTTTTCGCCGTGGTGTCAGGCGCGGCATCCCTCCTGTTTGTCCAGGCGGCATACGGCCCCGTGTTCTATCCCTCGATGCTCCTTGTCGGCAAGACGTGGATCGCGGTCCTTGGTGCCGTCCTTCTCGGGTGCTATGGGTTGTCTGTCTATAAACATTGGAGAGTTGGTCGCCGTCCCGTCTTCCATCTCGCAATTGGAAGTGTCAACGTCGTTCTCTTTTGGGCGGTGACAGGGATCTTTGTGATGGTCGGCATCCTGATGTTGGATCCGGAGCACTGGAAAGACATTCAAGCGAGCGGGTTGCGTGGAATGATCTCCCTTCCCTCCCTGTTCCCGCGGTATGGACATATGGTCCTGGCAGCCGTGGCAGGCACGGGAATCTTTCTGGTGTGCTATGGGTTGTACCTGGGCTCAGGCTTTAGACGTCGGGACTCTGCGGGAGATGGACCGACAGAAGGCGATGCGACCTGGGTCACCAAGTATGGGGTGGCATGGGCCTTGGCGGGCACGTTGCCTCAAATTGTGGTTGGCCCGTGGCTCCTGTTGTCTCTACCGGATGAGGTTCGGGCCGACCTCATAAGCGGCCAGAACCTGGGTTCTCTTGCGTTTTTCGTGGGACTCACCTTTGGATTGCTCAGTCTGGTGCTATTGAATGCGGCATTGATGATTCCCCACGTGCGGGGAATGGCTTTGGCCGGTATTGTGAGCTTACTGGTCACCGTGTGCCTGATGGTCGTGGTCCGGGACGCGGTTCGCCAATCCTGGTTGACGAAACACTTTGTCGCGATGCAACCGAGCCCTGACTGGGGTGCCATGGCAATGGGGGTCGTCGTCTTTGTCATGAGCTTGGGCCTTATTGGGTACGTCGGGCATGCCTATCAGAACGCTCATCCTTCACGCCGTCGTTCCTGACGAAATCTTCAAATCAGCAGAATAGTTGCGGCGAGCCCCTCCGGTTTATGCCGGCGAGTGTCTCCCGGACTATGGTTAGGCTGCCTGTACGGAGCCCTTCCGTGGGGCCCCATCCCTCCGACACTCCTCCGATCTGATGTGGTGTCAGCGGCAGACAGGTTGACAAACAGGTCAATTAGGAGTGTATTAGATCAATTGATATAATTGCGGGCGTCTTGGTTTGCAATCTGAGAACGTCATGGAATTTCAAGAATCATGCAAATTCCGGTTATCAACGTACTGAGGAACGAGCTTCATGGGTCCTGTGACCGGCGACGAGTGCGGGTGCGGCGCCCGGGGATCGTCGTGCTGAGCGTTCTCCTGCTCGCCATGTCGGCGAGTTGTACGACGGTTCCTGCTCAGTCAACGAGGCCTCTTCAGAGTGAATTCCCTCGGCAAGCGGATATTCCGCACGATGCTGGTTCTACGGAAACGGCCGTCAGGGAAAGTCCGGAACCAAGCCGGGCCCCGTTTTCTCTCGAAGATCGGATGGTCCTTGGAACCCCTTCAAGCCCATCTTTCACCGACGGCGAGCCAGCCCGGGTGTTCAGTTTTCGGGCACGGGAAATGCCGTTACTCGATGCCTTACGTCTGTTTTCACGAGCGAATGCGCTCAACATTGTCGTGGAGCCGGGGATCGAAGGCGTGGTGACGGTGGACTTTCAGGGTTTGGCTCTCGAAAAAGCCATGGCCGCGCTGCTGGATATGCAGGGGTACTATTGGGAAAATGATGGAGAATTGATCGTCGTACGCCGGCTGAAGACACGTATTTTCACGCTGGATTACATTCGCCTGGAACGTTCCGGAGAGGGACGCAATAAAGCGCAAGTCACGTCCGGGTCCGGCAGAAGCGGCGGGCAGGACGCGGGTGAAGTGATCTTGAGCCAACAGGATGACATTAAGTTTTGGGAGGAGACGATTTTATGAGTTCCTTGGTGTACCCTGCAATTCCGCAATAATTGATAACAGCCTGTATTTATGAGGCTTGCATAGGACAATCTTGTCTTTACTGTTCCCGATTAGTGTTATACAATCCCTCTTCAAGATGTATAACAGAATGTATAATGTGTGCGCAGCGGGGAACAGGAGGACAGCATGGGGAGGCTCACGGTAGCCAAGATCAAGACCTTGAGATACAAGCCGTCGCGGATGTACGGAGACGGCGATACGCTGTATATCTACGTCTCACCCTCCGGACGCCTGTCCTGGGTGCAACGCCTCACCATCAACGGCCAACCGCATAACCTTGGCCTCGGCGCATGGCCCGTGGTCAGTTTGGAGAAGGCTCGACGCAAAGCCTTTGACAATCGGGTCGCCCTTTCAGACGGTAGAAACCCTGTGGCGGAAAAACAAGAGGCCAGGAGGAAGCAAGCCTTAATTCCGACCTTCGAGCACGCGGCAAGGAAGTATTACAAAGAGAACCTGCCGCGCTGGAAGGCCGGCTCGCATACGGATGTGTGGCTCCAACCGATTGAGAAGTATTCCTTTCCCGCCTTTGGCAGCAAGGCGGTGGACCAGATCACCCGTCATGACCTGCTCCAGCTGCTCACTCCTCTCTGGACGTCCGTCCCGCAACAGGCCAAGCGGCTCCGGCAACGCATCCGCATGATCCTCCAATGGTGTCTGGCTCATGGATTCGTCGAGCAGAACGTCTGCGGGGAAGTCCTAGACGGGGCGTTGCCTAGTATGCCGGTTGTCAAAGAACACCGCCGGAGCCTTCCCTATCAAGAGATTCACGATGCCCTGCAACGCATTGATTCCTGTCCGGCCACCCTCACCTCCAAATTCTGTTTGCGCTTCATGATCCTCACAGCGGCACGGCCAGGGGAAGCCCGTCATGCCGAGTGGTCAGAAATTGATTGGGACAACCAACTCTGGACGATCCCGGCAGGGAAAATGAAAATGAATGTGGCACATCGGGTGCCTCTCTCCGATGCCGCCCTGACTATCCTGAAACGGGCCAAGAGAGTTGCCGATGCCTCTGGGCTCATCTTTCCCTCACCGGCACGGAAAGGACGGCCACTCACCCCACCCGTCCTGTCCAGCGTCCTCGAACAAGCGGGCTTAGCCGATCAAGCGGTCGCGCATGGATTCAGGAGCACGTTTAGAACATGGGCCAGCGAACAGACCAATAGCGACCACGCGGTCATGGAGTTGTGTTTGGCTCACCGTGTCGGGTCGCAAGTCGAGCAAGCCTACAGTCGGAGCGATCTGCTAAACAAGAGGCGTCGCCTCATGCAATACTGGAGCGACTACGTGATGCAGGCGCCTCGTTCCAAAGTCGTTGCTCTGCACGGCTAATCCTGCCGCGTTTGTGTTCCCCGCTCTCTATTCATGCGGGCGGGGGCAACTATCTAATGCTAGCACTTCTCGTTGTCTAAGACTGTGAATCTTGACGAATGCCGAATTATCAAACTCATAAAATCATGATTGAGATTTTGCTATCGGTATAGTGAGTATGGGAGCGAATTTGCTAAGAAGAATAGAAAGCCATCGACGAAAGGAGGGATTAGATGAACGCGGTAAAAGACGACCTGCATCAACTCATGACGAAGCGGGAAGTTCGGGAATTGTGCCGAGTCAGTTCGTCGGCCTTACATGCCAAAAGGACACGCGGTGAGTTTCCCAAACCCATCCAAATCAGGCGTCGGTTCGTGCGCTATTGGCGGTCAGAGATTGTGGCTTAGATCGAAGCGTAACCCCTGTCCAACGGGAGTTTGCGACCAACGCGGCTTCCAGGATAGTTTGCGATACGTCAGGGCCGTCGCTGGCTCGTAAGGCAAACGCCTAGTCGCACGCCGTCAGGCAGCGCGGAGGGGGACGCTGGTCCCCCCTCATCAGGGATGAGGCAGAACGATGCGAACGCCTGCTCTGCGGAACAGGCAGGACGTGCGCCTTGAGAAAGTCAATGGTGGACGGCGTGACAATTTGTTTTCCCAGTCAACGCAGAGGGGATGGTGGAGTTGAGTTGTTATCGCTTTCGGCAGCTTTACGGCGACAAATCGGGTCGTGGGAATGGACACAATAACAATTGGTTATGTATGGTACGGGTCACGAAATGATCTTTGTGCCGAAGTAGAATGGAGCAGTTGGCGATGAAGTGCGGAAATGAGTGAAAAGTCCAAGATGGTGACTGTGGACTGGTGGCTTTGGGATTATGATGACTAGATCGACAGTTTCTCGAGCTAACCGCTGGATTGTCGGAAGTATCGATGCGCAACCTCGAAGCCACCAATACACAAGCTCCAGAAATTTCTCATACATCGACGAGAGATGGGATTTCTCTGATACTTTTGACGCGTTGCAAGAACAATACAAGGTTCAAGGAAGTCCCGTTGAAGTGAATTTCCGAAAACTTGTTCCGTTCAACTCCGGTGTTGATCGAATAACGCATCTCATACACTCTTATCCAGCAAAGTTACTGTTGAACATCCCCCTGTTTTTCCTTCGGTGCGAACAAGTTGGCACAACGGGACATCTTAGGGATCCCTTTTGCGGATCGGGAACCGTGCTGTTGGAAGGAGCGCTTAAGGGGTGGCGAGTCAGCGGCGCAGACACCAACCCCTTGGCCCGCCTGATTTCAAGAGTGAAGCTAACCTACCTAGATATAAAGAGTGTGTTGGCGGCTTCTGCACGAGCGTGTGAACGTTGGCAGAAAGAGCATCGACCCTTTATGCCGGTAGTGGATGTGAATTACTGGTTCACTACCGAAGTACAAACTCAGTTAGGCGGGCTATCCGCTGCAATCGGTCGAGAAAAAGACGATGCGATCCGTGATTTTCTTAATGTTTGTTTGTCGGCTTGTATACGAAAAGTGAGTTTGGCGGATCCTAGATTGTCGGTGCCGGTACGCGTTAGTCCTGACTCAAAACAATGGAAGCGAGCAACGGAGTGCAATGTAGTTGATTTGTTTAGAACAACCGTAGCCGACAACAGTCGACGAGTCGCCCTGCTCCTGGAAATCATCGGAGCGGAGGGAAGGAAAGTACAGATTTCACAAGACGCCCGCGGTGGGGATGGCCTCGCCTATCCTGAAGAAAGTGTAGACTTGATAGTGACGTCTCCTCCATATGTCGGAGCCCAAAAGTATGTCCGTGCAACTTCCCTTAGTCTGGGCTGGTTGGGCTT
>MKWU01003447.1_pt1 | contig 20851 bp, 20 predicted proteins | sample 809101 | NCBI WGS metagenome assembly MKWU01 (sample SAMN05860141, study PRJNA318959) | sponge metagenome | host: Aplysina aerophoba | place: Slovenia: Piran, Adriatic Sea, Gulf of Piran | collected 2013-05-07
TCACCTTCATCATGGCTCTGGATACCTTCGCGGAGCAATATGTGAATGAAAACAACCTTGCGATCATGATGAAACCAAGTCCTATCAAATAGGCCGTAGCTCCTTCACTGAACTCAGAGTTGCTGTCGACATTGACCCTGCTTGTGACTAGCTTATTTGCTACTTTCCGTCTGTCATCTTCGTTTTTTGAAGTACTTTCTTTGTAAGTCTAGAACGTATGGATTCGTTCCCTTTTATAACTTGAGAAAAAACGCAATTACCCGATAATCGCGCTCTGAGGGAGCGGGACTATACCTTCTTAGCAAACGTGAGTTCTTGAGGTGAACTAGCACGCATCCCATAGGCTGGTCTAGCGATTGTAGGTGAGAGGTTTTCCTATTGAGTTTGAACGGAACAGACCGTTACTGAACTTTAACTCACCATTGACTATGGTGTGCGTGACCCTAGTTGAGAAAGTGACACCCCCAAAGGGTGTCCACTGACACTTCGCGTAGACGGGCTCGTCGTCTACTACCGTAGGAGTGCCATGATCGATGACTACGACATCTGCAAAGTAGCCCTCTCTCAGATACCCACGATTTTGAACTTGATAGAGCTCTGCAGGTGCATGTGAGGTCTTTTGCACCGCTTTTTCCAAGGGGATGATCCCTAGTTTTACACCTTCCATAACAGCCGTTAATGCGTATTCGACCAAGGGCAGACCTGCCGGTGCATCCATGAATGGTAGATTCTTCTCATCTAATGTGTGAGGAGCGTGATCGGTTGCTATGACATCAATACGATCCTCTAAGAGAGCTTGTTGAACAGCTAGCTGGTCTGCTCGCTTCTTAATCGCGGGATTGCATTTGATCAAGCTGCCTTTCGATGCATACCACGACTCATTAAAAAACAAATGGTGTACACAGACTTCGGCAGTTATTCGCTTCCCAGATAGTTTGCCAGGTTCAAAGAGGTCCATTTCTCGCGCGGTAGTCAGATGTAGCACATGGAGTTTTGATCCATGACGTTTTGCAAGTTCAACGGCAAGCGAAGATGACTTGTAGCAAGCTTCAGCTGAGCGGATGTTTGGATGTTCAGACGCAGGTACCTCATCGCCCCACTTTTCTCGTGCCTTGGCTTCGTTTTCAAGTATTGTTGGCGTGTCTTCGCAGTGAGTCGCGATCAAAATCGGACTTGAAGCGAAGATGTCGTTCAAGGTAGCTTCATTGTCTACCAACATATTGCCGGTAGAAGCACCCATAAACACTTTGACGCCACAGGCTTTATGTATGTCTACTGACTTAATTTCTTCAATGTTGTCATTCGTCGCCCCAAGGTAGAACCCATAGTTAGCGAAGGAATGTTGTGCAGCCCTATCATGCTTTTTTTGGAGTTCTGAAGCATTGACAGTTTGTGGAATGCAATTAGGCATTTCCATGTAGCTGGTGATGCCACCTGCCACGGCCGCTCGGGATTCAGTAGCGATAGTAGCTTTGTGTTCAAAACCCGGCTCACGAAAGTGAACCTGATCGTCAATCATTCCAGGGATGACCCAAGCACCATCTACATCAATTTCGATATTGCCGCTCGCATTACCGCCGACTTGCTCAATGCGTTCACCGGAGATTCCGAGATCTCCTTCTATCTGCTCGCCTTCATTGACTAGCAAAGCATTCTTCAGGACTAGGTCGTGTGGCAAGATGGATTCCAGAATTGCTTATTAAAGGATTGTATTGTGAATTTCTTTCAACAGGTGGACGATTGGGTTTTGAGAAGTAGCCAGATCCCATACCACAAGACAAGTCGGTTTTGTAGCAGACGAGAAACTGTCACAGAGAACGAAACTTCCTGGAGCTGATGTAGCATAGCTTGAGTGAGCATGCCGGGTATCCAGTCTACAGCTTCCGGTTTTTGCAGACCTGCAAACGATAATTCTCCTGTCGAATTTCAAACATCAAGTGACAAGGAAAGGACTTGAACAATCAAGATGTCAGTTCATTGGGTCAAAACCATCTGAAATCGCAGTTCCCAAAATTAGACTCTCTCTTTGATTCTGTGGGACCTCTCACTTACCCGGAAGCACCGGATATACACTTGCTCGACGCGATTGCGCGAGTTGTCAACTCTCAAATGTTGTCAACACACGCTGCGAAAGCGATATTGGATCGTCTGGAACAGGAGAGAAAAGCTACAAATGCAGAACTGCTCGTGGAACTGTCTGACGAGAAACTTCGAGCATGTGGTTGGAGCCGAAGCAAAGTAAAAACCCTTCGACTATTTGCAGAAAGTTACAGGCTAGACTCGGAAAGATTCGAACGATGGCGAAGCTTGCCATTTGAAGAATTGGAACCAGAGGTCAAGTCATGTTGGGGAATCTCAACATGGACAGCTGAAATGCTCGCAATCTTCTATTTCAACAATCGCGATGTCTTTCCGAAGTTTGATTTAGCGATCAATCGAGCAGTCGAACGCTTCAGCAAGATTGACACGCAATTTGAGCCTGCTCGAGCTTCACCACACCAGACACTATTAGCAATGTATATGTGGGCGAGCTATCGCACCGACTATTGGGAAACAGCAAAAGAGAACTTTTAGCTCAACTGCAACGTAACACGGGTAGCAAGTTATCATTTTTACCTGCCGAAAATCACAAATTGGAAGGAGTTCTGTGAGCATGAAGCATGCGCATGTCCGATACATGGATAGGACTAGACAATACTACGAGGCACAGGGATTCGAGAAACCTTATGCTTGGGCGAACTATGAAGATGTTCCGTTTACGCAACCCAAATCTCGTCTGTCAGAAATGCGTCTTGCGGTCATTACGACTGGTGCGTTGTACGACCGTCAGCAGTCTGATCCACGGTTTGTTGATTCCGGCTCAATTCACGATCTACCGAACCATCTCTTTGCAAATGATCTCGCTTGGGATAAAGATGCGACACACCTAAACGATCTAGGATCGTACTTACCGATTGATGTGCTCCAGGATCTCGTTGACGAAGGCGAATTAGGCTCGATAGCACCGCGATTCCACAGCGTGCCTACTGAATACAGCCAGAGAAGAACCAAGGAAGTCGATGCACCTGAAGTACTGAAGAGATGCGTTGAAGACGGCTCTGATATTGCACTCTTGATACCGTTGTGACCAGTCTGTCACCAAACAGTTAGTTTGGTTGCTCGTCATCTAGAATCTAACGGTATACCCTGTGTAGTTTTAGGTTCTGCACGCGATATCGTGGAGTACTGCAAAGTGTCGCGTTTCTACTTCGTCGATTACCCTTTAGGTAATCCTTGTGGTGTACCCTATAACCGATCAGAACAGACTGAAATAGTGCGCTCTGCACTTGAGCTATTTTCCGTCCCCGCACCGACTGGTACTGTGTTTGCTCCATATGAATGGCCTAGAGGCCAAGACTGGCGCGAAAACTACATGCGAGTACTGCCTGAGGATGTAGAAAGGCTCAGGGCGGCGGGTGAGAGAAGAAAACTCGAACGGCAGAAACTTCGTGATATAGGGCAAGTTCGCAAAGATTAACAGAGGGGTCATGTTCTTATGACTCAAGCATTAGCGTTACAGCAACTTAGTTCCGCGCTCCCTCCGGATCGGTTGATTAGCAAGGAATTTGCCAAGAGACCTTACGAAACTGACGGTTTAACGGCCTATCGTGAAGTGCCTTGGCTGGTAGCATTGCCTCGAAACACGAACGAAGTCAGACAGATATTGCGCATCTGTAATGAATGTTCAGTCCCAGTGGTTACACGAGGAGCTGGTACTGGTCTATCCGGTGGTGCGCGGCCATTAAAAGAAGGGTTGCTTCTTGTCCTGTCAAGGATGAAGAGGATACTTGAGGTGGATTTCGATGCTTGTACCGCAACGGTTGAACCTGGAGTCACCAATCTCTCCATCTCACAGGAGGTTCAGCCCTATGGCCTCTACTATGCGCCAGACCCTTCTTCTCAAATAGCCTGCTCTATAGGCGGTAATGTAGCGGAAAATTCAGGTGGGGTTCATTGTCTCAAGTATGGGCTGACTCTGCACAACGTGACAGGCTTAGTCGTTCAAACAATTGATGGAGATGAACTCGTTCTTGGCGGTAAAAGCTACGAGTCGCCCGGTCTCGATTTACTTCCTTTGATCACTGGTTCCGAGGGACTGTTGGGCGTTGTCACACAGGTAACCGTTAAGTTACTCCCGCAACCTACGAATCAAGCTGTGCTATTAGGCGCGTTTGATTCCATCGAATCTGCCGGAAATTGCGTATCTGCGATTATTGCGACTGGAATAATTCCAGCTGCCTTAGAGATGATGGACTCCCTAGCGATAAAGGCATCGGAGGAATTTGCACATTGTGGGTATCCAATTGACGCAGAAGCAATTTTGTTATGTGAGCTTGACGGAACTAAAACGACTTTAGATCAAGATCTCGTACGGATTCGAGAAGTCTTGGATGATTACGACGTGAAGGATTTTCAGATTGCTACCGATGCTGAATCTCGGGAATTACTTTGGCGGGGTCGAAAGTCTGCATTTCCAGCCGCTGGCAGAATTGCAACAGATTATTACTGCATGGATGGGACCATTCCGAGAAAACACATTGGCTATGTGTTGCGTACGATCAAGGAACTCGGCGAATCCTATGGACTAGGTGTAGCCAACGTCTTCCATGCTGGCGACGGAAATCTACATCCGTTGATTCTGTACGATGCGTCGAAACCCGATGAAATAGAGCGATCCGAACAGTTTGGCATGGACATTCTGAATTTGTGCGTGAAGGTGGGAGGAACCGTTACAGGGGAACACGGCATAGGGGTTGAAAAGCTGGACGCGGCGTGCTCGCAATTTACCGATCATGAGTTAGAGCAGTTTTTCAGAGTCAAGCAAGCGTTTGATCGACAAGGCATTATGAATCCTGGAAAGGCTATCCCAACGCTCACTCGATGCTCAGAGTTAGGCGGTATGCATGTACACAATGGAGAGGTTCCATTTCCGGAGATTCCTAGGTTTTGATTAGGGATCATGACGATTCAGAACGGCTTGTTGAGACCATCGCAAGAGCGAATGAACAATCAAATCAAGTATTGATCCGCGGCCACGGGAGTAAGAGATTTCTCACTGGGGACTTTGTTGGAAATGCATTACAAACCCAGGACCACACGGGAATTCTCTCCTACGAACCAGAGGAACTGGTGGTTACAGTCAGATCAGGTACATCGCTCGAAACCGTTCGTAATCTGCTGGCAAGTCAGAACCAGATGTTGCCTTTTGACCCACCGTCTTTTGGCGGTGCTGGAACAGTAGGCGGTGCAATCGCATCTGGATTTTCCGGCCCAAGTCGACCGTGGAATGGGTCACTTAGGGATTCCTTGCTAGGCATAGAAATGGTCAATGGCTTGGGTCAGAGGCTCAAGTTCGGCGGTCAAGTAATGAAGAACGTTGCGGGATTCGATCTTTCACGACTCATGGCAGGTTCATTCGGTACTTTGGGACTTATCCTGAGTGCGAGTTTTAAGGTTATACCGAAGCCGAGAGTGGAGATTTCTTTTGCGGCGGATATTAGTCCCGAGGATGCATCCGCGTGTTATCGCAAGATTCTGCAACTCTCCAATCATGTTCGTGGCTCCTACTATGATCAGAAGAGGATGTACTTGCTGGCAACCGACGTGGAGGCAATGAAGTCATTGGACTTACCAGAATTTAAGCCTCACAGCGAGATCGACCGTAGTTTTTGGAACGATATACGAGATCACAAGACCGAGTGGTTTTCGAACTCTGAGAAGGTTGTGCGCATTGTCTTGCCTAGAGGTCAGCAACTGCCTCCAGCACTCAGAGAACACTCCGTAGAGGAATGGCATGGTACATTGGCGTGGTACTCTGGTAACCAAGACCTGACCGAGCTACTTCCACAAACAAAAATTACGAACTTTCGTGGAATAAGCAAACGTCGTTCATTGCCTTCGATCATGATTCGCTTGCAGAATGCGTTTGATCCGAATGGTGTATTTGCTAACCATTTTGTGATCTAGATGCAGACTCAATTCAGCGCGAGCTTTCTAGCTACAGAGGAAGGTCGTGAAGCCGACAGAATTCTCCGTAAGTGTGTTCACTGCGGATTTTGTAACACTACTTGCCCTACGTATCAGCTACTTGGGGATGAACTGGATGGTCCTCGTGGCCGGATCTATTTGGTCAAGGAGTTACTAGAAACCGAACAGAATATCGATGTAACAAAGTTCCACTTAGATCGGTGCCTGACTTGCAAAAGTTGTGAAACAACCTGTCCTTCCGGTGTTGAGTACAGTCAACTAGCGGAGATTGCAAGAGTCGTTATAGCAGAGCACGGGCCGCCTAAAAAGCTCTTGGAAAAGCTGGTGTTATGGATCACACCAAAATATCAATTATTTAGGAAGCTCGTAAGACTAGGCCGACTGTTTAGAACATTTGCACCGCGTACTTTTAGACCATTTTTACGTAATAAACCCACCCGGAAAACTATTCGAACGTCAACCAGCAGTAGTGTGGTTCTGTTACAAGGATGCGTTCAGCGAGCAATGACCCCAGATGTGGTAGACCATCTCCAAAAACTACTCCAAAGTAGGGGAGTAGCTGTTAGTACGGTGGATAACGAGTCCTGTTGCGGAGGTCTACATTTACATTCTGGTGAACGCAATAGAGCGCACGAATTGATGACTGAGTGCTTGCAGACCTTAGAGTCAAATGAGAGCAAGCAATATATATCCTCAGCTAGCGGATGTGGTGCGGTACTTAAGGACTATGGTAGAGTATTGAAAACTGAAGAAGCTACAGAGTTTGCAAATCAGGTTCAAGATGTCTCAGAGTACCTCAGTCAGTTTGAGTTCTCTCGAGGCTCAAATTACCTGAAAGTCGCTCTGCATATTCCTTGCTCATTACAACATGGGTTACGAACGCACAAATCTATAGCTCCCTTACTTGAGGGCGCAGGTTACGTGCTCGTTCCGACTTCAAACGATCATTTATGTTGTGGATCTGCCGGCACTTACTCGTTGTTTCAATCCGAACTTGCAAAAGATTTGCTGAGTCGGAAGGTCGAAGATCTCTCCGCAGATTCGCCCGATGTCATAGCTACGGCAAATGTGGGATGCCAGCTACATTTAGCGGGTGGTACCAAGACCCCTGTGGTTCATTGGTTGTCGTTATTAGCTTGAGTATCCTCAGACGTTTCAGGATCCTCGGTCACTTGAGCTTTGGTATCCTCAGTCACCTCAGCTTCAGTGTCTGATTCGGCTGTTTCAGGTTCAGTGTCTGATTCGGCTGTTTCAGGTTCTGTTTCGTCGGCTATGTCAGACATTTCTTCGTTTTCCTCGGTAACACTGGATTCCTCGGATTCCGCCGCGCTATCAGGTAACGCGTCTTCTTCGTCTGAAGCTTCCTCAGAATCCTCTTCAGGTTCAGGGCTCAAATCAGGCGGTTCTCTACCAGCCAGTATTTCACTGACGAGATAATCCACGGTTGAAACAGCTTCCTTGCGACCTTGGCTGACGAATACGCCATATTTGTTGCCTACGAGTACGAATGGCACTGAACTTACACCGATATCCTGAATTCGCTCCTGTCGAGTTCGAGCTAAACGATCAATACGGTCGCCGCCATAGAGCGTTAGAAACTGGTCTTTGGTCATACCCGAACCGTCGACGAACTCTGCAACCGCTTCGGAAGTTAGAAAAACTCTTCCACGATCTTGGAGCTCACGAAATATCCTCTCCCGGTTTTCCTCAAGTACACCTCTCGCGTCGAGAGTGAGAAAGGACCTCGCAAGTATTTCTTCAGTGCGAGTAAACGCCACATGCGACTGTATGAACTCCACACCTTCTGGCAGATCTTCTGCCCAATCCAGTATCAGAGGATCGAAACTTCGACAATGCGGACAGCTGAACGTGAAGAACATCTCTACAGAAACGGGATCAGTTTCTAGGGCCCTTTCCAGCGTGATATACCTTTCAGGTTCTTCACCAAACGAAGGCAGCCAATCAAACGTATATAGGAGACTATATCCCAACACGATTACAACAATGGTAGCGATGCTACCAAGGATTATTTTTCGAAGTTTATCTACTTTCAACGAGGTGAATCTAGAGCGAGTTATTGAACGGAAATGCTTATTTTAAGTAGGAAATACGCGTCTAGGTTAACCATTGAGAATTGCCAAAAAAGCGCGTTAATTGAGTTGGTAAGATCGACTGAATCTGATCCAGATCACAAATTTTGTCGATTAATCTCTGTAATCGCTGTCTATGTCCTTTCCAGGTTCGGGGAAAAGAAGGCATTTTTTGTATTTAATTGTTTCGCTCTTTGTCTGGAAACCCAGAGAAAAAGCCTACATCTCACATCAATTAGACATATGAGGTTCGAAACTGACTGAACTGACCCTGTTTCAAGATCCAACCTGCCCATTTTGCCAACGTGTACTGCATTTCATGCGGCAGAAGGGAATGAACTTGCCCATGCGCGATACTCTACAGGATCTTGAAGCATACAAAGAACTATTTCGAGGTGGTGGGCGAGGGATGGTGCCATGCCTGAAAATTGACCATGGCGATGACAATGTAGAGTGGCTCTATGAGTCCTTGGACATTATGAAGTATCTCGACCAGAACATGAGCTCATCACGCAAGTCCGGCTGATTGGATTAATCGCCAAGCCGCTTCAGCTCGCTGACGAGGAGCTTTTGCATACTCCATGAATTTCTCGGAGCTTGCATTGCCGTCCAATCCACGTTTGTACACACCCTGCACGATTCCAGCTGATCGGAACATGTTGTACGCGATATAGAAGACCCAGTTCTTTATTTGGTCACGACCTGCATGTGTGCAATAGGCGTTTACTAGCTCTTCTTCAGTCGGTAGATTCGACGAAATCAGGTCAGCTGTTGCAAGGGTGTCCTCCTTAGAAGTGTTGTCTCCATAGTACTCCTGACACCAATAACCTAGATCTGCAAGCGGATCGCCCAGTGTGGATAACTCCCAGTCAAGCACTGCGACAACCTTAGGTTCTTGCTCATCAAGTAAGACATTTCCTAGGCGATAGTCGCCGTGTACGATTACGGGTTTGCTTGAATCGGGAAGGTGATCGGGGAGCCATTCGATGAGAAAATTCATTGCCTTGATGGTTTCAGTCTCTGATGCGACGTATTGCTTGGACCAACGGGATACCTGACGTGCGAAGTAATTTCCGCTTCGTCCAAAACTCTCTAATCCAACTGCTGACGGATCTACTTTGTGAAGATCGGCAAGAACCTTGACCATATCAAGGTAGACTGCGCGTCGATCCTCACGCGATAGCGTTGGTAGAGCTGTCTTCGTATAGAGCCGACCTTCCACCATTTCCATCACGTAGAACTTCGTTCCAATCACAGAAGTGTCTTCGCAAAGCGAATACATCATTGGAACTGGGACTGGTGTGTCTCTCAGTGCATCCATGACACGATACTCACGGTCCACTGCGTGCGCCGACGGGAGTAATTGTCCTGGTGGTTGCTTTCTTAACACGTATCGCTTGGTTGGGGTTTCCAGCAAAAACGTGGGATTACTCTGACCGCCTTCAAATTGTTGAATCGAAAAAGGTCCTCTATATGCTTCAATATTTGACTGCATGTACCGATGCAACGCGCTTTCATCGAATCTGTGCGTTTCACGTACTGGAGTTAGTTCAACATCGCTCATCGGCAGTTCATTTCTCGATCTGAATTCTTCAACAAATCTTAAGTTCCTGACCAACGACGAGGTCTTCTTTGGTAAATCGGATTGCCTCTTCTAACACGCTCGGAGAGGTTTTGGGATGCCTCAGAAATTGGTGCGGATTAGGTTTTCTTGCGATTTCTCAGCTAATCTGTAGGTAAGAGCTATTGAATACTCCGCTAATTCTTTTAAAATTCACCACGCTATTCGAAGGTCTGAATCAGAAATCCGTGAAAACTCTTAGTGTGCGTGCACAGGATGCTGTGCATGATTGGTTGGTTGTTGATGCATCGAAGTACACGCTTGGGCGATTGGCCTCAGCTATTGCATTTCGTCTGCGAGGCAAACATAAGCCTGAATATACACCACATGTCGATACCGGTGACTATGTCATCGTGATCAATGCCGCACAGGTTCAAACCACTGGTAGAAAGGAAACCGATAAGTTGTACTATCGGCATTCTGGTTACCCCGGCGGAATCAAGTCGATTTCACTTAAGGATCTTCGGAAACAAGCACCTGAACGGATTATTGAAAGTGCTGTTAGAGGTATGTTACCTAGAACGCCGCTCGGACGAGCGATGCTGAAAAAGCTCAAGGTGTATGCGGAAGCAGATCATCCTCACGCGGCTCAGCTACCCAAAAATCTAGAGCTCTAAGACAGGTGCTTCGCCGAAGCTAGCAACTTCAGTTTTTCTACGTACAGTAATCTAGGATCAAAAACTTGGCAGAACGAGTCGATTACAAACCAAATCCAAACTATGGCACGGGTCGTCGTAAATCAGCAACGGCCAGAGTTTATCTCATGGATGGAAATGGTCAGATCAATGTGAATAAGAAACCGCTTGATGAGTATTTCGGGCGTGAATCTTCCCGAATGATCGTCCGCCAGCCGCTCGAGCTGACAGATACGAACGATCGACTTAATGTCAAGGTAACTGTGCGAGGTGGCGGCGGCTCCGGACAGGCTGGTGCAATCCGACACGGCATAGCACGCGCACTTGTTGAGTACAACGAGGAACTTAAAGGACCGTTGCGAGCTGCAGGATTTCTCACCAGAGATTCCAGAGTCGTGGAGCGTAAAAAGGTTGGGTTACGAAAAGCTCGTAAGAGACCCCAATACTCCAAACGATAGGATTGACATCCTCCTCAAGGATAATTAGTTTTTTGTCAGGTTTTACACCAGAACATACTGTTAAAGAGGTTGAGCTACATTGGTAGATAAAGTACCTAAACCCACAAGAAGGTATTTGCTGATAGGAACCGCTGCTGTCAGTACAGTAGGTGTTGTGGCTACTGCTGTACCGTTTGTGAAAGCTTGGAACCCTAGTGCAAAAGCTCGTGCACTCGGCGCGCCAATTAAAGTGAATATTTCCAAACTGCAACCTGGTGAAACACTTGGTCCTATGCCTGCGTGGCGAGGACAACCAATCTTCATTGTTCGCCGTACGCCAGAGGCTATCTCCAAGCTTGAAATGGAACGAACGGATCTTGCAGATCCGAACTCAGAAGATGCCAATCAGCAACCTGAGTATGCTCAGAATCAGCATCGTTCGCGAACACCTGAGATTGGTGTTTATCTGGGACTATGTACGCATTTAGGGTGTTCGCCAAAGTACTACGGTCAGGTCCAGCCCGAAGCCTTTGATAGTGAATGGCAAGGTGGATTCTTCTGTCCGTGTCACGGCTCGAAATTCGATTTGGCCGGCCGAGTTGAAAAAAATCTTCCAGCACCTAGCAATTTGCTGGTGCCTCCATATTCTTTTGAGTCCGATGACGTGATCGTCATTGGTGTAGATGAGCAGACTGCATAGTGTCAGAAATTAGTGAAAACCAAGGGGTGATCGCCCGAGCTTTAGCGTGGATTGACGCACGTTTTCCGTTAACGAAAACATTTGAGTCTCACGCATCCAAGTATTACGCACCTAGAAACTTCAATGTTTGGTACGTCTTTGGTGTACTGAGCATGGTTGTCCTGGTCATTCAATTCCTGACCGGGATCTGGTTAACCATGTCCTACGAAGCCAGTGGGGAAAATGCATTTCGATCCGTTGAATACATCATGCGGGATGTTGAATTCGGATATCTGATTCGCTACATACACTCCACAGGAGCTTCCGCTTTCTTTGTGGTTGTGTATCTACACATGTTCCGAGGATTTGCATACGGCTCCTATCGCAAGCCACGCGAATTGCTTTGGATGATCGGTATGGCAATCTACCTGGTCCTCATGGCAGAAGGATTCTTCGGATACCTACTTCCGTGGGGCAACATGTCGTTCTGGGGTGCTCAAGTCATCGTCTCCCTAATCGGTGCCATTCCGTTCGTTGGACCAGAGCTGATGGAGTGGGTTCGAGGGGATTTCGTGATGTCGGGCATCACGCTGAACAGATTCTTTGCTTTACACGTGATCTTTTTGCCGGTGGCGCTGATTGCACTGGTTTTCATCCACATTGTCGCCTTGCATCACGTAGGCTCCAATAATCCTGATGGTGTTGAGATCAAACAAAATAAGGATTCCTCGGGAATTCCACTGGACGGCATTCCGTTCCATCCGTACTACATAACTAAAGATTTTGTTGCGATTGTGATCTTCTTGATAGCGTTTTGTGCAATTGTTTTTTACGCACCAGAGATGTTTGGTTACTTCATCGAAAAACCAAACTTTGAAATCGCAAATCCACTCAAGACACCAGAACATATTGCACCGGTCTGGTATTACACACCGTTCTATGCGATGTTACGTGCCGCCACGTTTCCATTCCTAGGTGTTGACGCTAAGTTCTGGGGATTGCTGATCATGGTTGGTGCCATCCTGATTCCTACGGTTCTTCCTTGGCTCGACAGGAGTCCCGTTAAATCAATGCGTTACAAAGGCTCAATCTCCAAAGCGATGTTGGCTTTGTTTGTCATTAGTTTCTTTATATTAGGCTATCTCGGCACCATACCTCCAAGCCCATTTGGGACGGCCACAGCGCAGGTTTTCACCGTGATTTACTTCGCATATTTCATTCTGATGCCTTGGTACACGCAGGCTGAAAAAACCAAAACTGTACCAGAACGTGTTCAGGATCATTGAGGGGCGGAGTCACAAATGGTTATGCGATTGTTTAGATCCTGTATTAGATTCGTCGCTGTTCTTGCGATTGGGTCTTTTACCTGCGTAGCGTTTGCTGCGGACACTACTTGGCCGATGAAAGAATTCAGCCCAGACCTCGACGACAAAGCGTCTCTACAACGTGGAGCAAACCTGTTCGTAAATTTCTGCCTCGGTTGTCATTCATTACAGTACCAGCGCTATGAGCGCACCGCGAACGATATCGGGCCGATTGATCCAGATCTTGTCACGCAATATCTAATCCACACTGATCAGAAAATTGGCGAACACATGACATCTTCCATGTCCGAGGAAGATGCAAAACGATGGTTCGGGGCACCACCACCTGATTTAACAATGGTGACTCGAGTTCGAAGTCCTGAATGGGTCTACAACTTCCTCAATGCGTTCTATGCGGATGAATCTAGGCCTTTCGGTGCGAACAACAAGATTTTTCCAGATGTTGGGATGCCTAATGTACTCCTACCTTTGCAAGGAATTACGAACGAAGTCTGTGAAGGAAAAGTAGCAGTTGATATAACTGGCGGTTTAACGGCAATAGACGCGCCTCGCCAAGATAACTGTTTCAAGCTGGAAACATCGGCTGGCACAGGGATGTATGACGCGGTACAGTTCAATCAGGCAACGATGGACATCACCAACTTTCTCCACTATGTCGCCGATCCGACTCGACAGGAGCGCGAAGCACTAGGTGGACCGGTCCTGATCTTCTTATTTGTTCTCTTGGTTCTTGCCTACTTCCTGAATAAAAATTACTGGCAAGACGTTAAACGCGATCCCGAATAAATTCGTAAGTCAGAATTGATCTGACTGGGAGTATGTACATTGAGTAGCGGCTCAGAAGAACACAAACCAATTACCCTATACACAAGTTTGGATTCTCAGTACTGTCACCGTGTTCGGTATGTACTTGAGGAGAAAAAACTTAAGCCCGATAGAGTAGAGATCGAATCTGGCGAAGTCAATGAAGATTTAATTGAGATAAACAGTACAGGATCTCTTCCGACTTTACTCGACCGAGATACAAAGCTCTATAACAGCATGGTCATCATGGAATATCTGGAAGAAAGGTATCCAAGCCCACCGTTGATGCCAGCATTTCCATCGCCACGAGCGGAAGCTCGGATCATGATGCGGGAAATGGACCGTGAACTCAGCGATAATGCAGAGGTACTGGCACATCGTAGTAAAAACACGAAACAGTACGAAACGGCCAAGGAAACGCTCAGGAGATATGCGGTCCATCTTTCGATGATCCTGGGGGATAGAAAGTTCTTCCTTGACTCAGGTATTTCGCTTGTTGACTGTTGTGCGGTGCCGGTGCTGTGGCGCTTAAAAATGTTGGGTATTTCTCTTCCAGCGCGTACGACCCGTTCGCTCCGTTTGTATATGGAGCGAATGTTCGCGAGAGAGGCTTTTCTCGAGAGCATGACGGTGGACGAAGAGGAGATGAATGAACTCTAACCGTTCATATCTCGTAAATGCAATTATTGACTGGATCTTAGATAACGGCTGTACACCACACATCATCCTAGATACCACGGTAGAAGGAGTGGATGTTCCATCTGCCAACGTGACACAAGGGCGCATCATTTTAAATGTTGCCCCGACCGCGATTCACAACTTTAGTCTCATTCCCGATGGATTGTTTCTACAGGCTAGGTTTGGTGGGATTGAGAAGCATATTCGAGCACCGGTAGTAGCGATAATCGGTGTTTACGCGAAAGAGAACGGACATGGCCTCTTTTTTCAGAATGAAGGTATGGCAAATAGCGAGTCTGAGACACTGAAGGACGCAGATTCACCTGTGACTACCGATTCAGCAGAATCTTCCAATGTGATTCAATTCAAGAAACCTGAGTAGGACGACCATTGATGAGGCTGATTAGTCTTTACCCTTCAGTCCCGCTGGTTCTTCAAGTTTGCTTATAGGGTAGTTCCCATTGCGAACTGACTGTGATGAGATGGAAATATCACTCTGTAGTGGTCTCTGTCACTGACTCAATTCAAGCAGTGACACTAACCTTTCAACGCCGTTCAGGTTCTCTACGATTTTGTTCGTGTAATCTCTTTCTTCTTCAGTCACGATACCCAATAGATACACAACGTTATCTCTGACTACGACTTGCATTTTTCCGTGTGGTATTTCCGCGTGATTGAGAAAAGCTAGACGAACTCTGTTCTGGAGTATTCCGTCTCCTACCCTTGCTCCTATACCTGTCGCTTCTCCTACGACGAGCTCATTGTGAAGTGTTTTGATACCCACGATTTTGCTCAATAGAGCGGCTATATCAGACTTTTGCTCCTTTGTGGCAACATTTCCAGTAACAAGAACCACGCCATTTTGTATATATACATGGGTCTTGACGTCTGAATCGTCTTCGTAATCTACTCCAAGTACCGACTGGATCACCTCTCGCAGATCTAAGTCTTGCGCTCTCGGGTCACGGTTTTGATCATTTGACAAGAATTGACATGCATTGAGACCTAAAACCACGAAAGCCAGGCAACCAAACTGGCTCACTTTAACAATCCGAGCTTTGAGTTTCAACGAACAGCTACAGGTAGGTTCGTATAAGAATGGTTATATGGAAAACCGGTGTCTTTCTTATGCACCTGGAACACCTGGTTGTCTAGTTGTCCCCAAACGGGTTGGCGCACGATAACACCTTGCTGATCAAGTTCAAACACACCTGAGCTACCTACGATCCATCTTGACTCTTGAAAACGTTCCCAATCACTTGCGATTCGGTAGATGTCAATACCAAAAGCATACAGCGATTTCATGTTTACCTTCGGCGAAAACGTAGATTGAACGGTTTGTTCCATCGCGGTGTCTTCAATTAACCACGGAGTGGCAGTGAAATAGACCGGGGATTCAAAAACCGTAGTTTTGCCAGATCGAACGGCTGCTTCAGTAACGTAGAGTGGGACATCGGTCGCGTAGTGATAGTTCAGTGCGGCAAGCATTGAGTCGAATTCACCTTCATCGACAAAGGCCACGATCGCGTCGATATCCATTCGTCTTCTCGGAATAAACTCATAGGCATCTCTGGTTAGTTGCTCAAGTTCTGCATGTCGCTGCACGCTCTTAGCAATGTCCAATCCTTCACCGACGGCATCGATAATCGTAGTAGGGTCAAGAAAATACTGCTGCGCAACGATTACACCGAAGTCTTGACCAAACATGTCCAGAAATCTATTCCTTGATCGAATTGCCCAATTATGATCGCCAGCGAAGAGAACAATTCGTTCATGACCAAGGTTCTTCAATTCTTCTGCGATTGTCTCAATCTCATCATCAATGGAAAGGGAAAACTGAAGGATTTGTTGAGAGCCAAGAGTTTGATTCTCTATTCTGTTCAACAACATTATGGGACCAGGGAAAGATGCTTGCCGCAATATGGCACTCACATTGTCTTTGTCGATAAATCCGACTACGAGGTCAGCACCATCCTCAAATGATCTTTCCACCAACTGTACTGGGTTTGTACCATAGCTGTCGTAGAAACGCACCTCAATGTTTGAGTCAGATTGGTTCCCATTGACATCAGACATGTATGCAAGCATAAATCCGTCTCGAATGGTCGAAGCAGCCAAGGACAATCGACCTTGCTTCGGTAGGATAAAGCCGATTTGGTTTGAGGTTTCACCGCGTCCAGATAAGTCTTCGTGGACAAATGGATCTAAGAGGTGATTGGCTGCTGGATGTTGTGTATTGCTAGCGCGCCAACTCTCGAACGAATCTCTTAGATTTGCGGTATTGGTGCTGGACCGATAAATCGATGCTAAGTCATGCCAACCCAATAAATCCGGTTCGTTCACGTCTGACCAATTAATCGAATGAATAGCACCATCCAAGAAGAGTAATCGCCAGATTCGTTCGTTTGCTTCTTGTTGCGGTAAGTGCCCATATGCACCCAATTCATTTAGTATTGATATTGCTGGTACAAACGCGGCGGTCTTTAAGTACAGGTCAGCCAGAAGTAAATTGACTGGAAGAACCAAATCAGTGTCCAAATAATTGAACTGACGAACAAACTGAAGCGCATCACCCACACTTTCTTGACTTAACACCAGAGCGATGGACTCAACGATTTTTAATTTGGTTGAACCGTTGAGTTTATTGAACTCGTTTCGATTTTCATAGAGAGGAAAGAGTATTTCGTATGCTTGTGCAAACTCCTTTCGGTCAATCGCTTGCTGAGAAAGAATCAACCCTTCTTCTACGGATGTTGTATCGCGTTCTCCTATCAGGGTGCGTTCTGGCTGTGGAAGAGGGGTTGTCGAAGTGTGAGGTGTACATGCCCCGATACATAGAAATAGAAATGCCATGAGCAACGTAGGAAGCGATTCTCGGGGAACCTTGTACGTCGTGGCTACACCCATCGGTAATGCTCGAGATATATCATTAAGAGCGTTAGATGTCCTCGAGTCCATCAGCTATATGGCTTGTGAACACCCTCGTAGAACAAGGCTATTGTTGACTAAACACAACATAACGCTTGAGAACAAGACTTTCATTCAATTGGCTGATGGCAGGGAAGCAAAACCTACAGATCGGATTCTGACTATTTTAGAGACAGGTAATGATGTAGCTCTTGTCTCTGACGCGGGTACACCGCTTATTTCAGACCCAGGTTTCCCACTGATTCAGGCAACCCATACTCGACAATACAGTGTTGTACCAATCCCTGGTGCTTCTGCGGTGACAACACTTGCTTCGGTATGCCCCATTCCATTGAACTCGTTTCGTTTTATCGGATTCCTGGATGCTAATAGAAAGCACTTCAAAATGAAAATTAGTGAGTTGGTCAATTCGTCAGATCCCACCATTTTTTATGCCAGTCCCAAGGACATAACCAAGATTCTCCGTGCGATTGAGGAGGAAGGTTCTCGGCAGCGCACCATATTCTTAGGTCGCGAAATCACCAAGATGTTTGAATCCTTTGCCTTTGGCACTGTCGAGGAGCTTCTGTTAAGGTTCGATCAAGATCTCGAACAAAAAGGTGAATTTACTATGGTTGTTGAAGGTGCTCCGGATTCGCCAGCGAACATTCAGCTCCACACGTTATTGGATGAATTGATGAAGACCAATTTACGCGATACGGATATTGCGCGAATCATTGGACGAATTTCGCCTCTAACTCGAAAAGTCATCTATGAGAGGATCCGAACACTTAAACTAAAGAAATCTGACAAGGATTGAGTCAACCAGGCAATCGCTGGCTTGAATATCTGTTCGAGCTAGAGGAAAGTCCGGGCTCCTAGGACAAGGTGCCAGGTAATCCCTGGGGAGTGTGAACTCACGGAAAGTGCAACAGAAAACAAACCGCCTCACAGATTCTGTAGGGTAAGGGTGAAATGGTGTGGTAAGAGCACACCGCGATTGTGGTAACAGAATCGGCATGGTAAACCCCACTTGGAGCAAGGCTAAATAGGAGTTATATGGTGTGGTCCGCACCAACTCGGGTAGGCTGCGAGGAGATGCATGGTGACATGTATCCGAGATGAATGATTGCCCAAGACAGAACCCGGCTTATCGGTTGACTCAATTCTCCTTGCTAGAAGCCGCTAGGAAGTATGTTCCGTAATCCAGGCTTTGTAGGTGCTTTAAAATTCGCGCCGCATCCTTGATCAGTTCACTCCTGAATTCTGGGTGTCTCAGATCTCTCAATTCAGTTTTCAAAGACTGTCGAATTGAATTACCATATTGTCAAAGACCTGTTTTCGCTTGAAGTGGCAGTAATAAATGCTGTTAGTGACTAACAAGATGGTTAGGGAGTGAAGCAGAAAACTTTTTAGTCGTAGTTTGAGTTGAGTCGCGAGCTACGGAGACTACGTTCAGGATGAACATGCCAACATGGAGTAGAAAGGCGCATCAGTTTTTCTTTCAATTTGCTTGTATAGTAAGACTAGAAAGAACAAGAAACCTGTGAACCCCCGCCAGTCCAGACTCGGTAGACATCAGTCAATATCTGTATTTTCCGTCTGACGTGGAATTCGCTCGTGAAAAAGGGAACTAAATCAACAAAATAACGGACTAAATTGCGCAAATCAATTCTGCACCAAGCTAGTAATTGGAGGAGACCCATGGAACATCGACCAGTTATGGTTGAAGCGGTGATGTCTGGCTTGGTGTGGAACCCTCACGGTACCTACCTAGATGCAACGTTTGGGAGAGGAGGCCATGCCCAGTGTCTGCTTAACCTGATAGCCAAGGACGCGAAGCTCGTGGTATTGGATAGAGACCCTGAGGCGATCTGCTTTGCGCGTCATCTACGAGCATCTGAACCCAGAGTTCATGTCATTCAGGGGTGTTTTGGCGCTCTGTCAACTGCGATTTCGTCACATGGATTTGGCGGTTTTGACGGGATTCTCTTCGATTGTGGGGTTTCTAGTCCACAGCTTGATGACGCGAGACGCGGATTCAGTTTTCAACAAACAGGCCAGCTCGACATGAGAATGGATCCTGAAACTGGAGTGAGTGCGGCCGAGTGGCTAAACAACGCTCCTGAGCGGGAAATTGCGGACGTAATCAAAGAATACGGCGGCGAACGGAATGCGAACGCTATTGCCAAGAGCATCGTTCAACATCGACCACTAAAGTGCACCAATCAATTAAGCCAACTCATCATTGAAGCCTCGACGCATTTTGATTCGGGCAAGCATCCCGCGACCCGTACCTTCCAGGCTGTTCGCATGAAAATCAACGATGAACTTGCGGAGTTAGATAAAGGTCTTTCTCAGGCATTCGAACTACTCAATGTGGGCGGTCGGATCGCAACCCTGACATTCCACAGTCTCGAGCATCGACTTGTGCGACAAAAGTTCAGAGCACTCACACAATCGAATGTACCTAGAGGATTGCCTCTACAAGGTGACTTGAGTGGACCAGGAAGACTTGTGGTGAAGAAGGCAGTTCCCTCCTATTTGGAAACTGCTGAGAATCCTCGTTCTCGAAGTGCGATGTTGCAGATTATTGAGAAGGCTCGTTAATAGACTTTACTAGCGTGTGCTAAGGTGGTTCGCTCCGGTGTATTACCACCTAACCCTTCTAGCTCCTGCATAGGTAGCATTTAAAAGTGCTGAGATCGACATGAGTTGCCAGGATCTTAAAAGCCTTGCATTTTCCACCAGGGCGCTCTTAACTGCTCGTCCCTGAGGACGGAACGCTTACGACATCTAAAGGGAGCGGATTGGATTAAACTACAGTTGTATGTTGACAAATCAATCTGCTTATCGCTTACTGTCCTGAATCGGCAGAAACAACGGGTCATTATTCTGGACTGGTTACAGTCTTATGCACACGATTGGTGTAGTGCAGGCGCTAAAGTGTCTATTTGTTCGGCAGTTGGTAATATGCCGTTTGTGGCATGAATAGCCAGAAAACACATTAGGCCACTGTTATCCGACGAGGTGATTGTTACGAAACCAATGCATCATTTGCTCGGATGGGACCGAGCCAAGCAACCTGTGGTCATTCCGGATTGGTTGAAGGAATACGCTCGCAGTTGGTGCGAGGCTGGAGCAAAGAGCGTTTATCTATATGGTAGTAGGTCTAATGGTTATTACCTTCCTGATAGTGATTGGGATATCGCCGTAGTATACGAGAGTGAACGGCTTAAAGTCGGCAGCTCCGATCCAGATCGCCACACCCCGAGTTGGACAGAAATCAACGTCATTCAGTTCACAGACGAAGAAATTCATAACCGTGCACAGATGCAACCTAATGTGGCCAGCGAAATCATTCAAAGCAAACTTATTGAAGGTGAAGAACTCTCTATGCCACGAGCAAACCACATACCAGATAGAGACGAATTGAAAAGACATTTGGTGGTGGTATTTAATGCTTCCAAGAACACGTTGACTGGGATTAATGCAAGATGGTTGTCTACCGACGGCTCAACTGAAGAATTGGATGATTTAGAAGACCATGACACTGAATCAACATCTGCACTTGCCGCCGAAAGATTGGTGAAAGCGCTCTGTTGCCTTTATGATCAGCCATATGAAAAGACACACAAAGTCTCTGAG
>MKWU01003448.1_pt1 | contig 20849 bp, 17 predicted proteins | sample 809101 | NCBI WGS metagenome assembly MKWU01 (sample SAMN05860141, study PRJNA318959) | sponge metagenome | host: Aplysina aerophoba | place: Slovenia: Piran, Adriatic Sea, Gulf of Piran | collected 2013-05-07
GCCATCGGCTTCCTCGTCGGGCAGCTCATGCGCCAGGCCCGCGGGCGCGCCCACCCCCAGAGCGCCGCCCGCGTGCTGCGCCGCCACCTCGACGGGTAGCGGCGCGGCTGCGGGGCCGCCCGGCGTCGCGCCGATTGACGGTGCGGGCCGCGCGAGCTAAGCAGGCAGGGGGAGAGTGACGTGAACCTCCTGTGAGCCGTTCCCATCTCGCGAAGTGGCTCTACGTCGGCCTGCACGTCAAGCGCTGGCTCCTGATCATGCTCCTCGGCGTCGTGCTGATGGGGCTCGGCATCGCCTACCTGCTCCGCGAGGTCTACGTCTCCTACGCCTTTCCGCCGTGGGTCGCCACGCTCACCCTGCAGGACATTCCCCGCTGGGCGCGCGGCCTGCTCTTCATCACGCTCGCCTCGGGCCTCACGCTGTTCGGGGGCTGGAGGCTCAATCGGTCGATGGTGGCGGCGGCGCTCCCGCCCGACCGCCGGGGGAACGTCGTCGAGCGCATCTACCAGCAGCGCACGCGCGGCCGGGGACCCCGCATCGTCGCGATCGGCGGCGGGACCGGCCTTTCCCAGCTGCTGCGCGGCCTGAAGCCCTACCCCGCCAACCTGACGGCGATCGTCACGGTCGCCGACGACGGCGGGTCGAGCGGGCTGCTGAGGGAGGATCTCGGCGTCATCCCGCCCGGCGACATCCGCGCCTGCATCGTGGCGCTCGCCGACGCGGAGCCGCTCGTGACCGATCTCTTCCAGCACCGCTTCGACAAGGACGCGGGGGAGCGCATCGCCGGGCACTCCTTCGGCAACCTCTTCATCGCGGCGATGTCGGACGTGACCGGCTCGATGGAGGAGGCGATCCGCGAGACCTCGCGCGTGCTCGCCGTGCGCGGGCGCATCCTGCCGTCGACCCTGGCCGACGTCCGCCTGCGCGCCCATCTCTCCGACGGGAGCGTGGTGGAGGGGGAGTCGCGCATCCCCGAGAGCGGGATCGCCGTCGACAGCGTCGAGATCCTGCCGCCCGACGCCCCCGCCTACCCCGAGGCCGTCGAGGCGCTGGCGGAGGCCGATCTGATCGTGCTCGGGCCGGGGAGCCTCTTCACCTCGGTGCTGCCGAACCTGCTCGTGCCCGGGATCCGCGAGGCTCTTCGCGCCTCCTCCGCCCACACCATCTACGTCGCCAACGTCGCCACGCAGAACGGCGAGACCGACGGCTTCTCCGCCGCCGACCACTACGGTGCGATCCGGCGCCACCTCGGGCAGGCCGACGTGGCCGACGTGGTGCTCGCGAACAGCAACCTCCCCGCCGCCCCCGAGGGCGCGCCCCGGCGCCCCCTCGGGCGGGCCGACGTGGCCGACGTGGTGCTCGCGAACAGCACCCTCCCCGGCGAGCCGCTGCCCGACACCTGGCACTCGGAGGCGGTCTCGGTCAACGGCAACGCCGACTTCGGCGGCGCACGCCTCGAGCTCGCCGACCTGGTGGACTACGACCACCGCTACCGCCACGACGCGGAGCGACTCGCCGCCGCCGTCCTGCGCAGCTACATGGAGCGCGACCTCCGGCGGGAGCCCCGCCTCCGGGCGACGGTTGCCGCCCCCGGCAGCCCGGCGTAGCCTCGACGGTCATGGAGCTACGGGACTTCCTCGCGATCGCCCAGATCCTGATCTCGGTGCTGCTCACGGTGCTCGTCTTGATGCAGGTGCGCGGCACCGGCTTCGGGGCCGGCCTCGGGGGCGTCGACTCGGGCTTCCGCGCCCGCCGGGGGCTGCAGCGAGGGATGCACCGCCTGACGATCGCCGTGGTCGCAGTCTTCCTGGCCTTCTCCGCGTGGAGCGTCGCCGCGTCGTAGCCGGCGGAGCGACGCGCCGGTGAGCTTCCGCGACCTCCGGCGCTCCCGGCTACTGCTGCCGGCGACGCTCGCCATCGGCATCACCGCCCTGGCCGCCGGCTGGTACAGCTTCACGACCGCGCCGGCGCCCGCGCCTCGCATTCGTTATGTCGAGGGCGTGGTCGGAGCGCCCCAGCGCCCGAACCCGCTCTTCGCCCGCGAACACGCAGCCGACGAGGACCTCGCCGCCCTGCTCTTCTCCGGGCTCGTGCGGATCGCGGGCGACGGCACGCCCCGACCCGACCTCGCGGAGGCTTGGGATGTGACACCGGACGGCCGCACCTACAGCTTCCGGCTGCGTAGCGATCTCTACTGGCACGATGGGGAGCGCGTCGACTCCGCCGACGTCGCCTTCACCATCAGCCGAGTCCAGCAGCCGGGCTTCCAGGGCGCGGCGACGCTCGCGCTCCGCTGGAGAGGCGTCGAGCTGCAGGCGCCGGATGCGCGCACGGTGATCTTCCGCCTGCCCGAGGCGCGCGCCGACTTCCTCGTCCAGACCGATCTCGGAGTGCTGCCGGAGCACCTTCTCTCCGGCCTCTCCGTGCGCGAACTGCTCGAGTCGCCCTTCCACCGGGCGCCGGTCGGGAGCGGTCCCTACCGGCTGGTCGAGCTCTCTCCCGAGCGCGCCCTCCTCGAGCGCAACCCCAGCTACCACCTCGGAGCCCCGGCGATCGACCAGATAGAACTGCGCTTCTTCGCGCACGCGACCGCGCTCGAGGAGGCGCTCGTCCGCGGCGAGCTCGACGGCGCGCTGCTGGAGGAGGGCCGCCACCGCCAGACGGCCGCCGTGCTCGAGCGGCGCCCCGACCTGCGGGCCCTCGCGCTGCCGCGGAACGGCTTCACACTGCTCTACATCAACAACGGGCGTCCCCCGCTCGACGACCCCGCCACCCGGCGCGCCATCGCCGCCTCCATCGACCGCGATGCCCTGCTCGCCCTCGTGCCCGGCGCAACGGCCGGCATCTCCCCGATCGTCCCGCACTCCTGGGCGCACTCTCCCGTCTCCGCGCCGGGGCCGGAGCAAGCGGCGGAGCGCTTCGCCGCGGCCGGCTGGCTCCGAAACGCGGACGGGGAGCTCGCCCTGGCCGGCCGCGTCCTCTCGCTCACACTTATCACCAACGCGGAGCCGGAGCGGGTGGCCCTCGCCGAGCTCGTCGCCGGGCAGCTGCGCGCGCAGGGGCTCGAGCTGACCGTGGAGCCGCTGCCTGCGTTCGAGCTCGTCGGCGCGCGGCTCGGCTTCCACGACTACGACCTCGCGCTCTTCGGCTGGGAGTCCGGCGTCGACCCCGATCCCTACAGCGGCTGGCACACCTCGCAGATCCCGCCGCCGGGGCGCAACGTCGCCTCGTACCAGGATTCGGTATCGGACCGCATGCTCGAGGGCGCGCGCCGGACGCTCGACGTCACGGAGCGGCGCGCCCTCTACGCCGCGTTCGCGGAGCGCTTCGTGGAGCAGGCGGCGAGCGCGGTCCTCTTCTACCCCTCGCGCACCCACCTCGTCCCCTCCTCGCTGCGGGGCGTCGAGCCGGGGCTGCTCTTCCGCTCGGGGAGTCGTTTCCGCAACGTGCATGCCTTCTACTTCGAGGGCGCGCACGACCCCCCGGGCGGCGACGCCGGCCGCTGAGCGGCTCCCGTGCGGCGATCCGCCGAGTGATCGCCCGAGACGGGGCGGCGATCTCGCGCGCGACCGCGCCAAGGCCGCCCTCCCAGCGTGTAGGCTCCGCACGAAGCACGGGGAGGTGCCTCGATGGCCGCCATGACGCGCGAGGAGGCCTACGCCTTCATCGACGCGGGCCCGCGCTGGGCGATCCTCACCACCGTCGGCCCGGGCGGCTACCCGCACGCGGTTCCGCTCTCCTACTACCGCGACGGCGACGCCGTCTTCGTCAACGCCCGGGGGGCGCGCCTCGCCAATCTCCGGCGGCGCCCGGAGGTCGCGCTGCTGCTTGAGGGCGGCGAGGAGATGACCGATCTGCGCGGCCTTCTGATCGAGGGCGATGCGGAACTCGTCGAGGAGCCCGCGGAGGTCCTGCGCCTCTCGCGGATCGCCGCGCACAAACGGGGCGCGGGCGATGAGGATCTCCCCTCGGAGCCGCGCCCCGGCCTGATCTGGGCGCGCATCAACCCCCGGCGCATGCGCTCGTGGGACAACACGCAGCGGCGGAGCGGGCGGCCGGGCGGCCCGGCGCGGTAGCATCGCGCGGGAGGTCGGCCCGGGCCGGCCGCCGAGGGAAGGAGAGGCCGGTGACGGCGAGCAGCATCGAGTACGTGAAGCGTGGCTTCGTGCACAGCCCTGACGGGAACATCGACTACCGGGAGGCGGGTGAGGGCCCCGCCATCCTCATGATCCACGGGACGCCCGAGTCCTCCGCCAAGATGTCCAGGTCCTTCCCCTACCTGCGGGACGAGTTTCGCTGCGTCGCGATGTCGACGATGGGCTACGGCGACTCCGATCGCCCACCGGAGCCCTACACCAGCACGGAGCAGTTCGCGCAGGCCGCGATCTGGGTGCTCGACGGGCTCGGCATCGAGAAGGCCGCCGTCTTCGGCACGCACACCGGCGCTGTGATCGCCGCCTGCGTCGCCGCCGAATGGCCGGACCGCGTCAGCGCTGCGATCCTCGAGGAGCCGTTCAACTGGAACACGCCGGCCCGGCTGCAGGCGATGAAGAGCGTGCACACGGGCGAGGGCGAGAGCGCAGACGGAAGCCACCTCGCCGACATCTGGCGTGACGTCCACGCGGCCCGGGAGGGTGCGACGCGCACGGCCCACGAGATGCGACAGTCGGTGATCGACGAGATTAAGGCGAACCAGGGCGAGCAGCCGGCCGTCTACGAAGGGATGGGCTGGCACGGGGCAGCCCCGTGGGCCATCTGCCACTACGACGCCTGGAGCGCCGCCGAGCGCATCCAGGCCCCGACGCTGGTCATCCACGGTACGCAGTCGAACCTCGGGCGCTCGCACGAGCGCTTCCTGACGACCCTCAGGCACGCGCGCGGGATCCGGCCCCCGGCACCGAACCAGTTCAGCTGGAGCCTCGATCTTCCCCTCTGGTCGGCCGAGGTGAAGAGCTTCCTGCACGAGGAGGCCGGCCTCTAGCAGCGCCGGCCTCTCCGACCGCAGCCCGGCCGCAGCCCGGCCGCAGCGGGCCGCGTACCGCGTCGACCCGGGCCGGCCCCGGTCGCCTCCGGGGGCGCGGCGGCCCGCGCACGCGCCCAGCGAGGGGGAGCCGGCGCCTCGCGCTCTCGCAAGGCGCGACCGGGGTGGTCACGGCACCGCGCTATGATCGTTGCGGGGGGCGCACCGGAGGAGGGACTGCTGTGGTCAGACAGAGTCACGTGATCGACTACCGCATCGTCGGCGATGACCTTCAGTTCGTCGAAGTCGAGCTCGATCCCGGTGAGACGGTGATCGGCGAGGCCGGGGCGATGATGTTCCTCGACTCGGACGTCCGCTTCGAGACGAAGCTCGGCGACGGCGCCGACCCCGATCAGGGGCTCTGGGGCCGGCTGAAGGACGCCGGCAAGCGGGCGCTGGCGCAGGAGTCGCTCTTCCTGACGCACTTCACGAACGACGGACGGGGCAAGAAGATCGTCGCGTTCTCCGCCGAGTTCCCGGGCACGATCCTCCCCGTCGACCTCGCCGAACTCGGCGGCACCGTTCTCGCACAGAAGGATGCCTTCCTCTGCGCCGCGCTGGGAACGAAGATCGACATCGCCTTCCGGCGCAACCTCGGGACCGGCCTGTTCGGCGGCGAGGGATTCATCCTGCAGCGCCTGAACGGCGACGGCATGGCCTTCCTCTCGGTCGGCGGCACGGTGGTCGAGAAGGAGCTGCAGGGGGACACGATCCGCGTCGACACCGGGTGCCTGGTCGCCTTCGAGCCCGGCATCGACTACTCCATCGAGCGGGCGGGCAACCTCAAGTCGATGGTGTTCGGCGGTGAGGGACTCTTCCTGGCCAGCCTCTCCGGCCACGGGCGGGTCTGGCTGCAGTCGCTCCCGTTCTCCCGGCTCGCGAACCGCATCCTCGCGAACGCCCCGACGGCCGGCGGGAGCAGTCGCGGCGAGGGATCCCTGATCGGGGGCTTTGGTCTCGGGCAGAGGTAGCGGCCGTCGTCGTGGAGACGGATCGGGAGTCGAGCGGAGGGTCATCGCGGTGGACGTGCCGGGCGCCGGGACGAGGACGCTCTCACCCGGCGGGGGTACCGACCGGCGTGCGGACGCCGGGTGCCGGCACGGGACGAACCGTGAGCGGCGCGGCGATCGCCGGACCGGTACGCGGCGCGCCTGACCGGGAATCGACGTGCCGCTAGACCCACAGGCCGAGGCGGTACTCAAGATGACGGCCCATCAGCGGGCCGTCCCGAACCACACCAAGAGCGCACAGCAGGCGCGCGCGGAAACGCTCGAGCGGGCGGCGGCGATGGCCGGGCTCGTCGGCGACCCGGAACCGGTGGCCCGCGTCGAGGACCGCCTCATCCCGGGGCCGGGCGGCGGATTGCCGATCCGCGTCTACACGCCTCAGCGCCGCTCCGGGGGAGCGGTCGTCTACTTCCACGGGGGCGGCTGGGTGCTCTGCAATCTGGACACGCACGACGACCTGTGCCGTGCGCTGGCGAACGGCAGCGACGCGACCGTGATCTCCGTCGACTACCGCCTCGCCCCGGAATCAAAGTACCCCGCGGCTGCGGAGGACTGCTACGCCGCGACGCGATGGACGGCCGAGCACGCGGCGGAGATCGGCGTCGACCCCTCCCGGGTCGCAATCGCGGGCGACAGCGCCGGAGGCAATCTCGCCGCGGTCGTCGCGCTGATGGCACGGGACCGCGGCCTGCCGTCGATCGCCTTCCAGCTGCTGGTCTATCCGGTCATCGATCGCGACTTCCTGGCCGGCTCGCCCCCGGAGCCGGGCAGCGGGCATCTGCTCTCGGGCCGGGACATGTACTGGTACTGGGATCAGTACCTGGAGTCGAGGGAGCAGGCGCACGAGCCCTACGCGTCGCCCCTTCACGCGGACGATCTGGCCGGGCTCCCTCCCGCGCTCGTCATCACGGCCGAGTACGACCTGCTGCGCGGGGAGGGCGAGGCGTATGCCCGGAGGCTCGGGGAGGCTGGTGTTCCCACGGTGCACCGGCACTACGAGGGCGTCTTCCACGGGTTCTTCAACATGGCGCTCCTCCTCGACAAGGCACGGGCGGCGCAGGAGGAGGCCGCCCGAGCGATCCGCGCGGCGCTCGGGGCGCGAGCCGGATGAAGGCTCAACGCCGATGCGGGAGCGATCGAGCGCAGCGGTAGTGGCCCGCGCGGTGGCGCGGTCGCCGGCGGCGATTGCGCGTCACAGGCCCGCTCTGGGGTGCGCGGCGCTCGACTGTCGCGAGCCGGGTCCTTCAGGCTCGCGAGACACCCGGTTCAGGAGACCGAGGCTCATGCGGGGCGGCATGCGGTGAGGCGCCAGCGATGCGATAGCGGGACCAGCCGAGATCCTCAACGCGCGGGTCGCGGCCCGTAAGAGTGACGTGCCGCAGGGTCCGCGCCGAGAGCAGGCCCCCCTCCTGCTGGGGCTGCTCCACCTCGATCGCAACGGCCGGGAGGTCGGACCGCGGGGCGCGGAAGACGGCGTGGACCTCGGCATCATCCGAGGAGATCTCGAACAGCACCGGCCAGGCATGGGGGTTGCGGAAGCGGAGATCGAGCACTCCGTAGTCGATCGTCGCGTCGCGCCCGAGTTCGAAGTAGCGCGCCTCGCCGTAGAGGTCGACCGAGTGCGCGTGCCGCTCGACGATCTCGAGTGCGGCGAGCAATCCGGCGTTGTAGAGCACGGTCGAGAGGAGGCAGGTGGCGCCGCCGGCCTCGGTCATGAGTTGGCCGCCGACGATCGCCGCTCCATCCAGATAGCCGCGAGCCGTGCTCGGCCGGCCGCTGCGGCGCCAGAGCGAGAGCACCTCGCCGGGCTCGACACGCGCGCCGTCGAGGGACTCGGCCATCAGACGCTGGTTGTGGCGCTTTCCATCCGCCAGGTGCTCCTGGCCGGGGTAGATCTCCAGCGGTAGGCGGTAGCCCTCGAAGGCGTACAAGAAGTCCTCGTGCGAGCCGCGTCCGTCGGCGAAGGGAGTGCCACCGCGACGGTCGTGGAGCGAGCGGCGCAGGCGGACGGTCTCGGCCCGCAGTCGGCGTGGCAGCCATCGCCGCGCGAGGCGTCGCACGGCGCGTTCAACTGGCGTGGCATGCGGAGCCGACATCGCGGTCGAGTATAGGCAACGCCCGCACCCTCTCGTCCCACGCCGTACCACCGAAGTCGCGTCCGGATCCTCCGCGAAGGGGACACACGTGCGGTATGGTCACCGGGCAGGAAGGCGCCGCGGGAATGTGGCGAATGCATGCGGGCGGCCGGGGCCGGCGGGCGCCTTCACCAGTTGACGCTGGGCGTGCGCAGACACCGTGCTCGCCACGATCCATGACCCGGAGACGCGGATCTCGTGAACAGCCACGGCGCGCAACCAGCCATCGGGGACTACGGGCTGATAAGCGACCTGCACTCCGGTGCGCTCGTCTCGAGTGCGGGATCCATCGACTGGTGTTGCTTCCCCAGGTTCGATAGCGCGGCGGTCTTCAGCCGCATTCTGGACTGGCAGCGCGGCGGCTATTTCCAGCTCGCCCCGCAGGGGGTGCACACGACCGAGCGTCGATATCTTCCCAACACGAAGATCATCGAGACCACCTTCCATGCGGACGGGGGTTCGGCACGGTTGACCGACTGGATGCCGGTGCGCAGCGACAACCCGCATGACCCGCGAGCCGTCGAGGCTAGCCATCAAATCGTGCGGACGCTCGAATGCACCAGCGGCGAGGTGCGGTTCAGCATGCGTTGCCGCCCCCGATTCGACTACGGCACGATCATCCCCCACGTGACGCTGAACGGGGAGCACGACGGCGTGGCCCATGGGGGTGCCGACGCGCTGGCCGTCTACTGCAGCGCACCGATGCGCGACGTCGCCGACGACGGCTTCCTCGCGGATGGACGGCTCCGCAGCGGCGAGCGCGTGAGCGCCGCCGTCACGTACCACTCGCGCCCGTCGGCCGTCGCCGACGGCGACCCCGACAGACTGCTGGCGGAGACCCGCGCCTTCTGGGAGGGGTGGGCCGCCGGGTGCCGCTACGACGGCGCCTACCGCGACGAGGTGATGCGATCCGCGCTCACCCTGAAGGCACTGACCTACGCGCCCTCCGGCGGGCTCGTCGCGGCCGCCACGACCTCCCTGCCGGAGGCGGTGGGGGGCCCGCGCAACTGGGACTACCGCTTCACCTGGATCCGTGACGCATCGTTCGCGCTCTACGCGCTCTCCATCCTCGGCTACCGGGAGGAGGCCCGGCACTTCAAGAACTGGCTTGAGTGGAGCACCTCCGGGCGCGCGCGCGACCTCCAGATCATGTACGGGCTCGGCGGCGAGCGTCGGCTGACGGAAATCGAACTGCCGGAGCTCGACGGCTACCGGGGCTCGAAGCCGGTCCGCATCGGCAACGGCGCGTACTCGCAGTTCCAGCTGGACATCTACGGCGAGGTGATGGACTCGGCGCATCTCTACCGCATCTTCGGCGGCGAGATGGACCCCGAGTACTGGGACTTCCTGCGGCACGTCGCCGCCTTCGTGATCGACCACTGGCGAGAACCGGACGAGGGCCTGTGGGAGACGCGCGGCGGCCGCCAGCACTTCGTCTTCTCCAAGGTGATGTGCTGGGTGGCGCTGGACCGCGCGATCAAGGCCGCGCGCTCGCTCGATATGCCGGGCGACGTCGATCTGTGGGCGCGCGTGCGCGCCGAGATCCGCGACGAGGTGCTGACACGCGGCTACGACGGCGATCGCGGCGCCTTCGTGCAGGCGTACGGCAGCAAGAACCTGGATGCGAGCAACCTGCTGCTACCGCTCTTCGGGTTCATCCGGGCGACCGATCCGCGGATGGAGTCGACGATCCGGGCGATCAGCCGTGAGCTGACCTCGCCCGAGGGCCTCGTGTACCGCTACCGCGGGTACGAGGACGGGCTGGCCGGCGGTGAGGGGACCTTCACCGTCTGCACCTTCTGGCTGGCGGACAACCTGATCCTCCTCGGCGAGGTCGACCGGGCGCGGGAGATCTTCCAGACGCTGCTCAGTCACGGGAACGATCTGGGGTTGTTCAGCGAGGAGATCGAGCCGGGAAGCGGCGAGATGCTCGGCAATTTCCCGCAGGCATTCAGCCACATGGGCCTGATCAACACCGCCCGCAACCTCGACCGCGCGGAGTCCGCTTCCCGGCCGGACTGACGCCGTACACAGCCAGGCTGTGTGCGAGTGATGCGACGATCCTCGCGGCACGATCCGCGGGGTCCAGGGTTCGATTCCAGGTTGGGAGAGTGGCGACCCCGATCGGATTCGAACCGACGATCTCCACCGTGACAGGGCCCCGGAGCCGGTCCCGGAGCGTCCCTTCTCATCCCGTTAGGCGTTGTGTTCGTATCTGGCGTGTGCGTCTTATGACGAGTGATGTCATCTCTCATGCACTCGCGTCCCATGCCGTACCAGCCAACATGTCCCCAAGATGGCCCCACGATTCCGGTCACGGCGCGGCGAAGCAAGCGCAGAGGAACGTACGCATACGCGCGAACGGATATGTCCGCGCATCGGCGTATGTGACGACGAGAGAGACATGAGCGGGGGCCACCTTGAGAGCGCTTCCGATCACGATCTCGATCGGAACGGGGGAGCACTGCAGCGACCTGGACGACGTACTGATGGGAGAGCTGCCGGGGGCGGCTTCCGCGACGCCGCCGGCGCTTGACGAAGCGACCCTCCGGGAGCTCGAGGAGATCGCGCTCCGCCATGCCGACGAACGTCGTCGCTCGATCGAGGAGCTCGAGCGCGGGCAGCTCGCCGACCGCCTGGCGGTCCGCAAGGCGACGGTTCAGAGAACGTACGACGCGCGCGTAGCGCGCGCGGACGAACTCGCCGCAGGCGCCTCCGATGATCGGATCAGACGGCTGCATCGCGGGCGCGGCCGCAACCTCAGGGACGAACTCGGGCTGCGAGTCCGCGAACTCGACGAGATGCCGGAGCCGTCTGCCGAACTCGAACTGCTGTCCGTCGTGGTCTTCTCCGTCGACGACTGACCGGGGAGTTCAGGCGTTCGCCCGGCCGGCGCGAGCGGACCCCTGCCGATTACGAGCAGGAAGAGCGGGATGCGCCCGAGACCGGTTGGTTTTCTCACGAGGACCCCCTCAACTCGGGGGCGGGCGGCATCGATCGAGCGAGCGTGGTGCCGCGCGGGAACTGGCAACTACTATCAGACAGCTCAAGTCCAGGCGGCTCTGGGCAAAGAAAAGGGACCCCGTGCGTTCCGGGGTCCCATTGCCACGGTATGTCGGCTGCATTCGGCTTACGCCTACTAGCCGAACCGGCTGGCTCTGCTGATATTAGGCTCCTCACCCGCGTTTGTAAACTGTTTCAGATTAGAACGATTCTGTTGGTGTACGGCCGACCGGTGTGGGTGGTAGCCGCGATGCGGTGCGGACCGGTGATGGCCGCGAGCTGATCGTCGAGTGGCTGGAGATTCGCATCGCCTTCGATCGCTCGGCGTCGGACAGCCGCTATGAGATCCGCTACCTGGATGGGATGAGAGTTCAACGAGTTTGCGTAGTAGACGGTGGGGTGGAGCGGCATGTGGCGCGAGATCACGAAGCTCCCCACGCTCTGGCTCGCATGGGCATCGAGGTCGTGGTTCGACCAGTCCGACACAATGAGACCCATCTCGTGCCGCGTCGTGCACTCCACCGAGAAGTGCTCCACAAGCCTCTGGATCTGCAGCGGCACGGTCGTGCGGAGCTCCATCGGGTGCATGAGCCGGCGCTTGTCGATGCTGACCGTGTATACGGTGCAGTCGAGGTCGCCCAGAATGCGCATGGCCTCGGCGAGGAACTGACGGTTCTTTGAGCGCTTCCACTCGTTCGGTACGAGCGTCCGCCTGGCCTTCACTTCCCAGTTGGCGGGATCCCCACGGTTCGGATAGAAGCGCGACTTCGCGCCCGCGATTCTGCGGCTCAGGGTGGGGACGTTCTCTGATGGGATGGAGAACCCGCCGATGACAACGGCCTTCGTGGCGTCACGAGCTCCGGGCTTCCCGGAGTCATCGAGGAACAGAACTCGGCTGCGCATTCGGTTGGGCATCAAGCTCCAAGCGCTGGCAGAGTCCGGGCCGGAGGCACCCGGTGAGTCGCCGTCCCTACACACACGTTGGCAGCATCTCGCCGGCCGGTCTACCTCAGAACGCACTCGAACATAGAGCGGAGCGCAGCCTCTCTCGCGGGATGGATCACCCGCACCGCGTACGGCCGCGGACCGCGTCGATGACGGCCACCGTCACGCGCGCTCCAGGTTCAACGCCAGCAGCCGCTCCAGCAGATCCTCGGCCCCCAGCGCGTCCGGCTCCCCCGCCTCCGGCCATCCGTAGGCGGCGAACACTGCGGCGTCGAGGTCGCGGTGGAGGTGGGCGAGCCACGTCGGGCGGGCGTTGTAGAGGTTGGTGAGCGTGCGCCGCTTTAGCTGCTGCTCCGCCTCATCGTCGACGGGGAGCAGGCGCGGCGGCAGCGATGGCACCACGTCGGGCTCCTCGCGTACGAGCTCGGGCGGGTTGAGCCAGCGCCGGCGCACCTCGTCGAGCGCGCGCGCCGCCTCGCCGATGGCGTCGCGGTGCGCGCGCTGCGCGTCGGTCAGCGCCTCGTCGGGGGTGTCGAGGGGCCACGGGAAGGGGAACGTCTCGAACGTGGACGTGGGCGTGTAGCGCGGGTCGTTGCCGACGCCGAGCCACGTCCCCATGCGCAGCGACCATAGCTCGTGCGCCCGCGAGTGCAGCACCCCGAACGCGTAGTCGTCCTCCCGCGCGATCGCGACTGCTGTGCTTCCGGGCATGGCCGGAGATGGGAACCAACCGAAGAGCCGATGCTTCGCCGTGATTGGGGTAACGATGAAGCGGGGCAAAGTCGCCAGTGCTTCGCGCATGTTCACTGCCATTGCTCCGTGCAGCCACCAGCGCTCACGGCGATTCCTCTGTCGACTCACCTCCCGTTCGGGCCGCACGTGCCTGGCGACGTGTGCGAACGGAGCTTCCCATGCGGCTGCGTCCGCCTCCGTCGTCGTCGTTCCGAAGTCGATGACAAATGCGTCGAGAGACCTGCCTGCGATGTCCCTGCCATTCACCCACGGGAAGATCACACCGGAATTAGGGCGCTCGTTGATGTTAGTGGGCTGTTTCAGCATCTCGCGAGCCGTTTCACGACTGATGTCGAAAGAGCCGTTCTTCTGATCGCCGATGAAGGAGACGCCGCGGTTCTCAGGCAGTCGCTCGACGTTGGTGAAGTCGGGACCACTGGTCAAGTCGGAGTTGATCGCGTTGACTGGCAGCCCGTCCAGCGTGCGTTGCGCCTCGGAACCATCGTCCTGAGCGATGATCGAGACGCGGACCGCGGCGTCTTCAACGATCCACGACTCGTCCGACCAGGCCATGAAAATGTCGCCACTTCCCTTGATCCGTTCCAAGGTGCGACGCCCGGCGCCGTCACGGATGGAGTTCGTGGCAAGAAGGCCGACACGCGCAGCGGTACCGTCGACAATCTGACGGCGAGCTACCTCATGCCAATAGCACACGTAATCGGACAGGCCCCGGATCACGCGCCCGTACGCGCGGTCCAGTCTGTCTACGTAGTTGTCACCAAGTGATGAGCGCATCAACTTCCGACCCAAGAACGGTGGGTTGCCGACGACGAACTCTGCCTCCGGCCAGACGGACGGGATCGGGGCGCCCTCGGCGTCGCAGGAAAGGATCGCGTCGCGCAGCTCGACGTTGTCCAGGGGCTGCAGCACCGGGTCACTCGGGGCCCCGTAGCCGTGGTCCAGCATCCACTGGATATGCCCGATCCAGATGGACACGCCCGCTAGCTCCCTCGCGTACGCGTTCTTCTCTATTCCCAGCACGTTGTGCGGCCCCACCTGCGGGAACTGGCCGGGGATGCGCAGCCGCTCCGCGCCCCAGCGGATAGCCTCCTGCTCTAGGTCCTTGAGGAGCCGCAGCGTCACATACAGGAAGTTCCCCGACCCGCACGCCGGGTCCAGCACGCGCACCGCCCGTAGCCGATCGACGAACGCGCGCCAGGCCGCCTCGGCCTCCCTCTCCCAAGCCGGGAGCCGCTCGCGGCGGCGGCCCTCGAGCGTGAGCGGGCTCGGCTCCTGGCCGCCAGCCAGCTCCTCGACGCGCGCCTGCATCGCCGCGAACTCGCGGCGCAGCGGGTCGAGCACCACGGGCTCGACGACCATCATGATCTTCTCGTGGTCGGTGTAGTGCGCGCCGAGCTGGCCGCGCTTGTCGGGGTCGAGCCCGCGCTCGAACAGCGTGCCGAGGATCGCCGGCTCCACCCGCGACCAGTCGAGCAGCGCCGCGTCGTGCATCGCCCGCAGCTCATCGCGGGTGCACGGGATCACCTCGGCGTCGTCGAAGAGCCCGCCGTTGAACCATTCAACGCGCACGTTGCCGTAGAAGCGGTCGGCGTCGCGGTCCGACATGCGCAGGAATAGGTCGGCGAGGGCGCGGTCGAACGCCTCGGGGTCGCCCCGGCGCGACTCGATCATCTCCGTGAGCACGCGCTCGGGCAGCAGCCGCGCGTCCTCGGCGAACAGGCAGAAGACGACGCGGTTGAGGTGGTGCGCGACCGCCTCCGGCTCGTGCCCGCGCTCGTGCATGGACTGCGCGATCTCGGCGAAGCGCGCCGCGGCGATCTGCGTGATCTCGGCGGGCGTCTGCTCGGGCCGCAGCGCGCTCGGGTCGAGCATGACCGCGCGGAGGATGCGCAGCGCCTCGGCGGTGCGGTCTCCGCCCTCGGCGAGGTCGTCGAGCGTGACTTCGTGGACGACGGGGCGGGTGCCGGTGAAGTTGGTGTGGACCTCGATGCGGTCCATATCGCTGACGACGAGCGCCGGCGGGCTCTCTAGGTCCTCGCGGTAGTCGATGAGCTGGCGGTACGCGGCGCGGAGGTCTGCGTGCGCGCCCTTGTACTCCCAACCGAAGTAACCGCGCTTCCAGACGTCGGCCCAGCCACGCCGGCCGGTGCTGAGGCGTTCCGCGCCCGCCTCGAACGTGTACGACTCCCCCGCAGGGTCGGCCTCGTTCGGCGTCGGCACGCCGAGCAGTCGGCAGAGGTCGATGAAGTGCGACTGCGACGAGGCGCGCTCGCGGCGCGCGTTCTGGCGCCAACTGGCGGCGAACGCGGCTGCCGACATGTGTGTAGGTGATGTCACAGGCACTCCATGCTTTGGCCGCCATCGCAACGGAGCGGGAAGCCCCACGCGCTCGGAGCCCTCCGGGAGTCTTCACGAGTTCTGTCAGTTACGTCAACGGAAACAGGCCGACCCGATCGGCGACGGTCCATCAGGCCGGGGGGCCCCTGCCATGTGCCCCAGCGAAAGCGGGCACGCGATGGGTAGTGGCACGGCCCGCTTCGACTCAAGGAGGGGCACTGAGAGTCGCCCGTGAGGTCGGCCGCCACATCTACGAGTGCCAGCGCTGCGACCCCTGACGCCGACCGGAGCGACGAGGATGACATGCTGAGCGACATCCGGGGAGTGATCCTGGAGATGACCGGGCGCCTCACCGAGTTCGCTGACGCTCATACGGCAGAGTATGTCCTCACGAGCCCCCGAGCCCGTCCCGGAGCGTCCCTTCTCATCCCGTTGAGCGTCGTTTTCGAATCGATGACGAGTCATGTCATGATGCGCAGGTCCGATTGCGCCCCGTTCTGCGGTGGCCTACGGTGCCCGAAACTCGGCGAAGCGTGCCCGCGCGGGTGCGACTCCCGGGCCGGGGACGCCGGAGGCAGCCCCTTGTCCATCTCAGCGAGCCCAGAACTGTATGCCGCGCTTGGCCGTGGCACGTCTGGCATTGCCGAGATCAGAGGAACCCCGGAGAGTGACTGGCTCGACTTCAAGCAGGCGCTCTAGCACCTTGACGACAGGAAGCACAAGCTGGAACTCGCCAAGGACGTGAGCGCGTTCGCGAACGCGCAGGGCATATGGATTCGTCCGGTTGCTTTGGCTGGATGACTGGGGCAATAGGCAAATGGAGCGAGGAGAAACTGTCTCTTGGAAACCGCTCGAAGATTTCTGAGCGTCCGAGACCTAGTAGACCTCAGCAAGAATGGGATGGCTCAGGCGAACCCTGAGTACCAGAGGGGTGAGGCGTGGAGTCCATCCCAGCGAAAGAAACTGATCGACTCGGTGATGCGCGGATATCAGCTACCGACCATTTATCTCCATTACAGGAAAACAGAAGCGGCGGGACTGACGCGGGAGTCCTACGACATTATCGACGGTCAACAGAGGATGACGTCCCTTCACCAGTTTATGGAAGGGGCCTTTCCTCTGTTTGACATTAGTGATCCGCGGGCCAGGTTTCCCAGTTTCCTGCAGGATGAACCTTGCCCCTGGGGTGGCAAGACATACCAAGGACTGTCGGAAGACCTGCAGGAACGTCTGCTAGCCGCTGAAGTCCCGGTGGCGTACATCGAGACCGAGAACGACAACGAAGTCCGGGATCTTTTTGTACGCCTCCAATCCGGCTCACCGCTCAATGCGCAGGAAAAACGAGATACACACCCAGGCGAATTCACCGGCTTCATACTTCAACTAGGCGGAAAGCCCGATATACCGCGGTATCCAGGGCACGAGTTCTTCCGGAACGTACTACGGATGAAGCCGGGTCGTGACCGTGGAAAGACCCGACAGCTTGCTGCACAGGTCGCCATATTGTTCCTGGAGCAGCACCGAGCCGGTCGATTTACCGACATCAACACCGGATCGATCGACGACTACTACCACACGAATCTGGACTTTGATTCAGAGTCGCCTACGTGTAGGCGTTTGGTTAGTATCCTCGACAAGCTCAATCAACTAATGGGTGCCGGGCCAAGGTTGCCGCTACGAGGCCACGATGCAATGCACCTTGTCCTCTTTGTCGACCAGATCTGGGACGACTACACCAAATCGTGGGAGTCCGGTCTGCAACAGGCCCAAGGCAAGTTTTCGGCAGCGCTGGCTGAGTCGGCAAGAGCCACCAGGGAAGGCGAGCCGGATGAGATGTGGAATCGCTATGGCGTTTGGACCAGGTCGAATTCCGACCGCGGCGAGAACATCGCTCGGCGTCACTCCTATTATGTCCGGCGCATGGTTGAGTTCTTGGGGACTCTAGCGCCATTGGACCCAAGGCGCGCCTTCAACGGCTTGGAGCGAGAGCTAATCTACTGGAGAGATGGAGCAGCGTGTCGGCGGCCTGATTGCGGTGCTCACGTAGACTTGACCGAGGCTGAAATCCATCACATAAGGCCACACAGCGAAGGCGGACAGACCGTGATTGACAACGGGGCCTTGGTACACCCGCACTGTCACCCAAAGAGCCGCTCCGATACCGAAGACTTCGCCAGGGCGAACTCGTAGCTCCATATCTCGCACGGCGGGAGCGTCGGCTCGCTGTTGGGAGTGGGCGAGAGTTTGCCCGGATGGCCCCGGCCCGACGACCCGGGCTGAGCCGGACGCGGCGCTCCACCTCCATTCGCCCGGCGTTCGACCGAGACTCGAGTGGGCAATATGTGATTCCGCATCGTCGATCGTGTGCACGATGCCGGGTCCGAAGCCTCATCCGCGAAACACTCCACCTCTCCACGTTCCGCTTCCGGCTCCGGGTCACGGGATTCGGTTCGTGCGCATTCCTTCTCTCACATCTCCGTACGCCTCGCGCCGTTGGTGAGGAGCTAGACTCGACGGGTGCAACCCAACGCTGAACTCAGGCACGACTCCACGTGCGCTCTCGCAACACTCGGGTCCGTCGGCCGTGGGTACTCCTGGCCTCGCCGCGGATAGAGTGGCTGCCGCGAGCCGCCGATGCGACGTCGCTGTTCGGGGCTTTCCTCGCCGCGCAGGCGGCGATCGCCGCGCTCAGCTTAGCGGTCGTTTTATTCGCGCTGGAGCGGGTGAGCGCCCGTCCGGATGTGGACGACCGGGTTCTTGCGGAGTACGTCCGGAGGTCCCGCATGTGGCCCTGTTCATCGGTGGTCTCACTATGGTGGCCATCACCGGCTTGAGTCCGCCAGCCGTGGCGTTACCGTGGCGGACAACGCACCGGGGCTCCGGAACGGGCGCGTTGTCATTCTTTGCGAGCGTTTCGCTGCCGGCCGTGCTCCTCCGAGCATCCTCAGACAAGCCGGCCTCGACAGGAGTGCGCTGGAATGACCTACACCGTCGTTATCGAGAAGACGGGCAACGGCTACTCGGCCTACGTGCCCGACCTCCCCGGTTGCGTTGCCGCCGGGGACACACACGAGGAGACGGAAGCTCTCATTCAAGAGGCCGTCACCTACCACCTCGAGATGCTTCGCGAGTCGGGCGACCCGATTCCGGAACCGCACACGACCAGCAGCCTGGTGACGGTCTAGCCCTGGGTCTGGTGGCCACGCGCAACTATCACCGTTAGAAGACGATCGTGTCGGAGACTCCTACGCGATCAAGTGATCGAGTGCCTCGGCCGCGGCACGCTGCTGCCCGCTCAGGAGATGCCCGTAGACATCCATCGTGAACGAAGCAGAGCCGTGCCCGAGCCGCCGCGAGACGGTCAGCAGGTCGACGCCGGCCCTGATCCACTGGCTCGCCGCGGTGTGACGCAGGGAGTGGAAGTTCACCGTACCGGGATCCGCGATCCCGCTCGCGGTGAGCAGCCGGCGGTATCCCCCGTAGAGAGTCCGCCGGTGCTGGTACCCACCGCTCGCACCCGGGAACACGAGACCGCGGTCCTCCCATGCCGGCCCCAGCGCCATCCGCGCGGCCTGCTGCTCGGCCCGGTGGCGGCGCAGCAGCGCCACGGTGGCGGCCGAGAGCTCGATGGTCCGGCGAGAGCGGCGGGTCTTCGGGGAAAGCACGAGGAACTCGCCCTCCACGTGCTGTAGCGTCTGGCGCACGACGAAGCTCCCGCGCTCCAGATCAATCGAGTCCCAGGTTGCGCCGAGCAACTCTGCCTGACGGGCGCCCGTGGCTAGCGCAAACCGGATGATGGCGTCGTAGTCGGTGTTCTCGGTGGCGCGGAGCAGCGCCGCTATCTCGCCCTCATCGAGAGCGCGGCGTTCGCGCGGCGCGGCGGACACGGATGGTTTCGGCACGACCGATGCCGGGTTGTGGACGAGAAGGTGCCGACGGACCGCCGCATCGAGGGACTGGCGAAGAAGTCCCATGATCTTCCCGACGGTGGCAGGCGCGAGGGACTTCGACAGGCCCTCCTTGAGTTCGAGGACGTGCTCAGAACGGAGGTCGCGGAGTCGCAGATGCCCGATGGCGGGATTGATGTGTTTCCGGACAATCAGACGGTAGTTCCTGGCGGCGATGGCGCCCACTGCCTGATCGTCGACGCGCTCAGCGAGCCAGCGCGTCACCCACTCGGCGAGCAGTGTCCGGCTCGGCTCGACGCCTCCATGATCACGCTCGCGAAGCGCCTCGCGGAGGGCCCGCTGCGCGTCGCGCTTGTTCCCCGCCACCGTGAAGCGCCGCCGCCGCCGCCGGCCGGTCAGCGCCTCGCGAGGCAGCTCCACGGTCACCCGCCAGTGGCCGCTGGACCGTTCCTCGATCGACCCCCCGCCGTAGTCACGCCGTGCCACCCGTAGCCTCCCCATTTCGTTCCGCGGTTATCCAAGCCTGGAAGGAGATCATCGTAACAGCACATATGTACTTGTAGTGTTGCTCGCGACCCGTCCGACAGGCCGGTGACGCCGAGGGGTGCGCGTCATCGACATTGGCGCCCCTCGTGCATTCAGTGGCCACTGCGACCCACCATCCGAGTTGCCGACTGAGCCTCCAGCCAGCGGTCGAGGGCCGCCCGGGGGACGCGAATCACGCGCCCGAGCCGGACTGCGGGGATCTCTCCCCGCGCCACGAGCTCGTACGCGAGATTGCGCGAGATGCGCAGGAACGCTGCCGCCTCGCGGACCGTCAACAGTACGGCGTCGTCAGTCATGGGCATGTCTCCCCTCAGACAGGTCGTTGTCGTGCGAGCGCCCCGGCCCGCGAGACCGGAGCACCAGAGCCGTCCGATGCTCCGGATCGTCTGCCCGTGCGCTCGGTGACCACCAGACCGGGCCCAGAAGCCCCGCCGGCACCGGCCGCCGTTCTGCGAAGCGCCACTCGCTCGTGAGCAGCAGGGGAACGCGAACGTCGCACCTCGGACCGCCGCGCCAAACGGCGCGTCCCACGCGCTGCTCGGCACGGTCGTCGGCGCAGACGAACAGCAGCACGGGCTCGGCGCTCCAATCACGCCGCCAGGCCCGGGCCGCGTAGTAGCGCCCGTACCCCCCGAACTTCGCCGCGAAGTCCCCCGAGTCGAGCGTTCCGCGGTCGTACTCGAGCAGGAACGGCACGAGCCCGCCGGGGAGCGCGAGCACGCCCGACCCGTCGGGCCGGATCCAGGCGGCCCGCCCGTCGTGCCGGAAGCGGCGGGCCGACTGCGCCTCGTTGCGGCAGGCGGCGAGCCGGCCACCGGCAGCGCGCGCATCCGCCGCGAGACGCGCCATGACGCGGTTCACGCCGAGCAGGTGGGACCGGTGCCGGACGGTGCCCGACGGCGGCCCCTCACCGGGGGCGCTCACGCCGGCGAAGCGAGCGTATCGCGCCGGGGGCACGCCCTCCCGCCGGGCGAGGAGCCGCAGGCCGGGCGGAGCCAGCAGGAGGCGCGCCTCCGGAGTCTCCCCGGGCGCTGCGTGCCCATCGGCGCGCACCACGCTCAGGCCCAGGAGCCGCTCGATGCGGCGCTCCACCGCCACTTCGGGGATGCCGGCGAGGCCCGCCAGCTGCGGCGCGGTGAGCAGCGGCCAGCGGCCGATCCAGTCGAGGAGCCGCTTCTCGTCCCCGTCCGTCGCC
>MKWU01003451.1_pt1 | contig 20828 bp, 18 predicted proteins | sample 809101 | NCBI WGS metagenome assembly MKWU01 (sample SAMN05860141, study PRJNA318959) | sponge metagenome | host: Aplysina aerophoba | place: Slovenia: Piran, Adriatic Sea, Gulf of Piran | collected 2013-05-07
CTTGGGCGCCGATGGCTGCCGTCGCGGCATCGGCGCCCAACCTCGACATAATCCAGACATCGGCATAGTGGGCGCTATGCCGATGTCGGCATAATGCCCACCATGTCCGGCACTGGGCCGACGGCGGGCCGACCCGGCTCGACAACCTCGTGCTGCTCTGCCGCCGGCACCATCGGATGGTCCATGAGGAGGGCTTCCTGGTCCGGATGGGTCCGTCCGGTGACGCCACGTTCTGCTGGCCCGACGGCCGGCCGTTGCCCGCCGTGCCGGCCGCGCCCCATTGGAGCGGGCTGCCTCTCGCACCCACCGAGGCCCGCCTCGCCGCGGCCGGCATCGAGATCGGACCGGACACGGCGACCCCGGACTGGCACGGCGAACGGCTCGATCTCGGCTACGCGATCGACGTGCTGTGGACGCCGCGGACCGAATCCGGGGCCGCCGCCGCGCCGGCGTAGTCCGCGGTGAGAACCCGCGTAGCACCGAGAGCGGAGAGGCGCCCGCGGGGCAAGACGCGGCCTACGCAAGTCCTCATTTTCCTGTCGTGCACCCGGCGGCGACGGCGCCCTTGATCGCGAGGTTGTCCGACTCGGTGGCCCCGGAGGTCCAGACGATCTCGCGCGGAAACGGGAATGATTCCGCGCCCGGGCGAGGGCCGGAAGGGAAACGCCACAGTCAGCGGGCGAAGGCGCGCGCGGCGGCGAACGTCAGATCCGGCAGGAGAACAGACCGCACGATGTCGTCACCGGAGGCGACCTGCGCCCGCCGGTAGGCGCCGTCCTCGAGCGTGTGGACTTCCATCCGTTCCAGGACGGGATCGACGATCCAGTACTCGCGCACGCCGTACCGCGCGAACATGCGCATCTTCCGGCCCCGGTCCGTCGCGGCCGTGGAGGGGGAGAGCACCTCGACCGCGATGTCCGGTGCGTGCCGCACGACGACATCCGGCCGGAGCAGATGGCGGCGTTCGGCACTGAAGAAAACGATGTCCGGCTGCACGACATCGTACTCGCCGAACACGATGTCGAGCGGTGCGAAGAGCGCGTCGCCGCCGGTCTCGCGCGCATAGGAATCGAGCAGCAGGAAGACCGCCCGGGCGGCCAACTGGTGACGCAGCAGCGGTGATGGAACCACGACGAGCTCCCCCTGGTGGATCTCGTAGCGGCGTCCATCCTCCGGCAGGGCCAGGAGGTCCGTGTAGCCCACCCGCGACTGCATACCCTGCACGGACGCCATGCTACCACCCGGGGGAATGCGAGATTCGTACCGCCGTGGCCGGCGCGCTCCGGGCCGCCACCAGGGCAGGGCGCGAGTATCATCGGGGCGAGGCCCCGTGAGACGCAAGCTGCCGCTCGGCATCCAGAACTTCCGGGAGACGAGCCGCTCTTCCGGGGGCTCGCCATACACGGCCGGCGGACGAAGCACGCCGCTTCGGACTTCAGCGCCGGTCATCCCGGAGCCGGAGGCCGAGCGCCGACCTGCGTCCCGGCGGCGGTGACGATCGCCGCGGCGCTCTCGAGGGCCCTGCCGGCCTGCGTCCTGGAGAACGCTTCGGCGGGCGTACCCTCCTCCAGGCCGTTCGGATAGCGGGTCGGCACGTAGTAGAGGTCGAGCTGGCGTGCGTCGTCGAGCAGCGCCGCGATCTCCGGCGCGCGCTTGCCGAGCCGCTCGATCAGGCCGCGGACGCTGTGGCCGAGGATCGCCCGCGCTCCACCGGCGTAGTGGACCGCCTTGACTGCCTTCTCGGCCGCCTGCTAGGCGAAGAAGCACGCCTGGGCGAAGAACTCGCCGTCGGCCGCGAAACGGGCGAAGCGTAGATCGTCTTCGGCGGCCTGGAGCCACCGCCGGGCCTCCTCCAAGCCGGTCACGGTCGCCTCACAGGATTCTCGCGCCCTCCCGCGACAGGGCGTCGAACACCGCCAGACCCCGCGTTCGGCCGGCCGCGAACTCCGCCGGCGTGTAGACGATCAGGTCGACGACCACGGGCAGCGCCGCGTCGAGCCGCCTGGCCAGATCGAGGCCGCGTTCGAGGCGAGGACGATCGGTCTCCATCACGACGACGAGATCGAGGTCGGAGAAGCCGTCCGCTTCGCCGCGCGCCCACGATCCGAAGACGACGGCCCGGCTGGCGCCGGCGGCTCGCAGCACGGGAACGGCGCGGCTGCGCAACTCGTCCAGCGAGCAGGGCGCGGGCTCGCGGAGAACCGTGACACTTTCGTCCCCGCAGACTCGCCGCTCGCTATGGTGGAGGGTGCTCATCCTCGTTACCGCAACCCCACGAGCCCCCGCACCGACTCGGCCAGCGCCGGCGCGTCGTAGCCGACGCCTTCCTTGAAGACCAGCGTCACGTTGCGTATCTCCGCCGCCCGGCGCACCGGGTCGCCGTCGATGACGACCAGATCGGCCAGCTTGCCCGGCTCGATGGAGCCGAACCGCTCGTCCTCGCCCAGCACGCGGGCGCCGTTCAGCGACATGATCTGGATGACCTGCTCGGGGCTGAACCCGGACTCGAGCAGCAGCTCGTAGTTGCGCTGGTCGCCGTAGCCGGGCAGCGCCCCGCCCATGCCGGTGGGATCGACGCCGGCCGCCAGCAGACCGCCCGCCTCGACGAACATCCGCTCGAACGCCTGCGCCTTGGGGAACAGCTCGGCCATCGGGGCGTCGTCGCGCGAGGCGACGTCGGCGCGCGACTGCAGGTACTCGTCGCGGGCACCGGGGGCCAGCATGTCCAGCACCCGCTGCTCCAGCGGCGGCCGGTTGGGGATGGCGAGCTCGTAGACGGGCAGGGTCGAGGTCATCGCGACCCCTTCCTCGACCATCTCCCGGATGGTGGCCGCCACCTCCTCGCCCTCGAGGTCGACCTCCAGCAGGCTCTGCCGCACGCCGGGCGGGCAGACGCCGGGCTGCTTGTCCGGGACGTAGTCGCTGTTGGTGAAGAAGCCGTGCTCGATGTTGTCGATGCCCAGCGCCACCGCCTCGCGGAACGAGACCGAGCAGAGGTGGCCGGTGACCTTCACGCCCCGCCGGTGCGCCTCGTCGATGGCGGCGGCCAGCTCCTCGTCGCCGATCCGGGTGTAGGCCTTGAACCAGTCGACCCCTTCGTCGGCCCAGTAGGCGACGACGCGGCGCGCGTCCTCCGGCGTACTCACCTGGAACATCTGCGACATGGCGCCGGCGCCCGAGAGGTACGGCCCGGTGATGAACATCCGCGGGCCGATCTCCTGCCCGTCCTGGATCGACCGCTTGAGGTTCAGCTCGCTGTAGGGCGAGAAGGCGCCGGTGGTGCGGATGGCGGTCACCCCGCTGGCCAGGTACAGGCGCGGCGCGCTGAAGTTGAGCTGCACCCGCCGGCCGCGGGTCATGTAGAAGGTGTGATCGTGCAGGCCCACGAAGCCGGGGACCACGGTGTGCCCGTCGAGGGCCAGGACGCGGGCGCCGTCCGGGATCTCGACCTCCGTGTCGAGGGCCACCGCGGCGATCCGGCCGTCCCGGATCAGGATGGTCTGACCGCTGGCCGCGGGGCTGCCGGTGCCGTCCACTACCTGCACGCCGGTCAGCGCCACCGTGGATTCGGCGACCTCGACGAACTGGCGCACGGCGTCGGAGAGCGTGTCCGCCGGCTGCGCGGCGCACGGGAGAGCGGCGACGAGAACCGCAAGCGTAGCGATCACGATGCGCATGATGACTCCTCCATCGTCATGGGTCTGATTCGTCGGAGCGGCGCCGCCAGGCGGCTGACGTCGGTCCGGGTCAGCCGCCCTCTCGTTTCGCTGTCCAGATCCAGCCTTCGTGTTCGGCCAGACATCGATCCGGCGGCGGCGCCGCACGTCCGGTGATGAAATCCCTGGCCGCCAGGACGCACACGGCCGCATCCAGCAGATCCGCGTTGCCGGAAAGGTCTCTGCAACATTCTTCCGAAATCGTCATCCTCTTTCGCAACGCATCCAGGATCTTGCGACGTTCCCTCGTCTGCCCCCTCTTCTTGTAACCGGTCCGTCCAACGTCGATGCCGTGGGCCATCAAGGTGGCGGCCGGGTACACCTCGATCGCGGCATGGTCGGTCACATCGGCCGGATTCCAGGCCAGGGGAATCGCCGCGCCAAGGTCTGTCCGCAGGTCTTCCAGAAGCCGCAAGGCGGCATGCGCCGTCCGGGCGATGCGGTCGGCGCCGATGTCGAGCGGCCTCTTTCCGGTTGCGCTCCTGACGAACACGTCGGTCGCTCGACGAAACATGTCATCGGCTGAAGTTCCAATCGCTGCGCCGGCAGAGTGCGACTTCAGGGACAGGGTCAACGGGCTGGGCCAGCCAAGGGGGGCATCGATGGCGATCAATGCCGCGTCTTCGGAGTCGGCCAACCATTCTTCGAGAATGGACCGCGCCGATCCGCCCTCGAAGTTGCCGATCCGGGCCTCCAACAGCCTAAGGCCGTCGTTGTCGCTGGCCGCCAGAGCCAGACCTGTATTGATGTCCTTCGTTGCGCTGTCGACGCCAATGATGCGGCAGCGGATGCGCGCGTCGCCGCGGCCGGTGCGACCGGATCTCTCAGCGTCCGCCCAGCCTCGAGCCAGTTCGATCATTCGAGGTCCGACAGCGGACCAGTCGTGGAGCGTCGCGGGGTCGAAATCCGCACCGTTCGGCCAAACCAGGGTATGCGCGTCCGGGTCAATCGCGACCCGTTCGAACACCGCGGCGTCACGTAGAGCGCCGTACAGCTCCCCGTGCAACACCGGCAGGAAGTCGATCTGCTGTTGCGTTCGGTCGTCGAATCGAACGTTCAGCACGAACGGCTCGACGATTTCGAACGCCGTAACGCGATGGACGGAATGCCCCATGCCGACCTCGTTAGCGGAGCGGCTCGATCTTGAGCGGCGCCCGCCCGGCCTGCAGCCGCTTCCAGTCCGCCGCCAGCTCGGCCCGGTGTATTTCGGCCCAGGCTTCGACGAGTCGCTGCTGCGTGCGCGGCAGGTGACCGTCGATCCGTTCCACGGGATCGATTCCGAAGACCGCGGCAGCATCCTGGTAGTACGCATGAAAGTGCGGCCGATGGTGCGGGGCGTCGGGTTCGGCGAACATCCTGATGATGATTCCGAAGAATCGCGAGATTTCCGGCACTCAACCGGCCCGCTCTTGTTCGACACGTCCGTTCCTGCCGTTGCTCATCGTCGTCCCGGCGGCGGGCCGCCCGCGACGTCGAAGACCAGCTTCATGCCCGCTTCGAGGTGCTCGGCGATGTGGCAATGTAGCATCCAGCGTCCGGGGTTGGACAACTCCAGCAGCAGGTCGGCGGTCGACCCGACCGGCACGAGCGTCGTGTCCTTCCAGACCAGGTTGTCGTTGGGCACGCCGTCGCGGCTCAGCACGAGGAACCGCTGCCCGTGGATGTGGATCGGGTGCTGCATGGCGTGGACAGCGCCACGGTCGTTGCGCAGGCGGATCTTCACCACGTCGCCGCGCCGGAAGCGCCAGTCGATGGCGTCGTTCTCCAGGCCGGTGTCCGGGTCGCGCAGGATCCAGCGCACCCGGTCGGCGGTGGTGACCCAGTTCATGCGCGGCATGGTGCCGCTCCACTCCACCGGGTTGAAGAACGCGCGGTCCAGGTTCAGCAGCGGCTCCAGCGGATCCGGCAGGTCGCCGATCGCCAGCGTCAGCAGCAGCCGGTGGTCGACCGGCCGGTCGAACTCGTCGCGGTACGGCTCGATGTCGGCGGCGACATCGGGGTGGCTGCGCAGCTCGCGGAAGCGCTCCCCGAAGTCCGGCGCGGCGGGCGTGCCGGTGACGGTGACCGTGCCGAGCACCGCGTCGTCGGCGAAGTAGTTCCCGTAGACGTGATCGATCGCCTGCACGCGGTTGGCGAACGGCACCTCGCCCGGCGCGTCGAAACGGACCTCGACGACGTAGCGCTCCGCCGGCGCGATGACCACGCTCCGGACCCGCGCCTGCCGCTCGAACTTCCCCACGTCCGACGCCACCAGCTTGATCGGGGCATCGCCGAACGAGACGTTGAACGTGCGCGTGTTCGACACGTTGGTCAGGAAGAAGCGCACCACCTCGCCGCGGTCGACGGTCAGGCGGTAGTCCGGCTCGCCGTTGACGAGCAGCAGGTTCCCGAAGCGGCCCATCATCGCGTGCGTGGCCCGGTCGCGGCCGAACGGCGCGAGGCCGGCCGCGTCGACGAGCAGGTCGTCGAGCATCAGCACCTGCTCGCGGTTGGCCGGACCGAAGTACTCCGGGTCGGCCGCCTCCACCTGCAGGTTGCCGTACAGCCCCAGGTCCTGCTGCACGTCCTCGCGGTGATGCGGGTGATACCAGTAGAGACCGGCGTCCGGGAAGTGGATGCGGTACTGGAACGTCTCGCCCGGCTCGATCGGATCCTGCGTGAGGCCGGGGACGCCGTCGAAGCGGTTCTCGAGGCGGATGCCGTGCCAGTGGACGGCGGTGGGCAGGCTGAGCCGGTTGGTGACGTTCACCGTGATCGTGGCGTCCTGCGGCACCTGGATGAGAGGTCCCGGGTACTGCCCGTTGAAGCCGTACATGGTGAAGGTGCGGCCGTCGATGGTGCGCCGGACGAGCCCCGCCTCCAGGTCGAGCGTGCCCCCGTCGCCGAGGCGGACGATCTCGCGCGGGCGCGCCGCCGGGAGCGGCGCCGCCGCCGACGGCAGGAAGGGATCGACCGCCGGCGTGAGGCGCCCGACGCCCGGCATCATCGCCACCGACGGGTGCATGGGCGGGCGCCGCCAGCCGCGGGCCGGCGGGGGCGCGGCGCCGCCGACCATTCCGGTCAGCGCGAGCAGGTCCTCCGGTTCCATCCGCATGCCGGCCGAGGTGCCGCGCAGCACGATACGCCCCTCCCATGCCGCCGCGTTCGGGTCCGATTCGGCGGTGACGATCACCAGGAACTTGTCCAGGTCGACGGGCCCGACCGTCGTCCGGCCGTTGGCGACCGGCCCCAGGTTGACGATCGGCCGCAGCCGCGGCGTGGTCGCCCAGGCCACGTAGCCGGAGTAGTCCCCGAGCGCTACCGGGTCGGGCAGGCCGGCGAGATGAACGGACAGGTCGAACCGGTGATGGCCGTCGGCGGTGACCGCCGTGCCGAACGGCGAGGGCGGCGGCGTCAACTCGACGTAGCCGGACGCGCCGGGGAAGTCGGGCGCATGGATCAACTCGATGCAGTACAGGTCCGGGTCGGCCGCCGGCCCGCGCGGGTCCAGAGCGGGACACCCGAGCGCGGCATCGCCGGGCTGGCCGGCCGCCGCGGGCGGCGTCCCGCGCAACCCGAACAGCACGCAGATCGCCAGGATCGCAGCGCCAGCGCCCCGAAACGCCTCGCTGGCTCGGCGTTTCGGCCCATCCCCCCCGCTCCAGGAGCCTGCGCCGCAGAACGCAACCGAGTGAGTTCTGCGGCACAGACTCCTAGAAGATCGCGAGCGCATTGATCGGCGACCCGGTGCCGTTCTCCACCGCCAGCGGGGCCGCCATCAGCGTGAACTCCCAGCGGTTCAGCGACGCGGCGGTCTCGGCGAGCGCCTCCAGGTCCTGGTTGTCGAACAGGTCGACGCCCAGCGCGACGATGGTAATCAGGTGCACCGGCAGGTTGACGCCCTCGACCAGCGACGGCACCACGTCGAGCGCGGCGTCGCTGCCGATGAACGACACGTCGCGCGACTTCACCCACGGCATGGTGGAGGCGTGCAGCCCGGCCGCGTTGCCGGAGATGTTCCAGGGACCCATCTCGGCGCGCCGCGCCCAGCGGCCGGTCCGGACGAAGATCGCGTCGCCCGGCTGTACGGTCACGCCGGCCATCTCCTCCCAGGCCTGGATGTCCTCCACGTAGATCGGCGTCCCCGGCTCCAGGTACGGCACGCCCTTCAGGCGCGGGAAGTCGAGCAGCACACCGCGCGTCACGATGCCGCCCTGCAGGTTGACGATGGACGCGTTCGAGCAGCCGTCCTCGGTGATCGTGTCCTGCGACACGCCGTTGTACATCTGCCCCCGGTAGAGGATGTGGCACAGCGAGTCGATGTGACTGTGGGAGTAGCCGTGGTAGCTGACGTTGTAGTTGTCGCTGACCCCGCCGAAGAGGCTCTCCGCCGCCGACGCGTCCGGCACGCCCAGCATGCTGTGGCCGAACGGCCGCGGCACGTCCTCCGCCTCTTCCTTGATCACCCGGTGGGCCAGCGAGACGGTGATGCCCTCGGTGGCCAGGGCCAGGGCTTCGAGGCGTTTCTGCGGCGTGATCAGGTTCGCGGCGCCGAGCTGATCGTCGGCCCCCCAGCGGCCCCAGTTCGACAGCTCCTCCATCATCCGCTCGATGTCCGCCTGGTCGAGGTCGTGCGACTCGGCCGTGAAGTCCGGCGGCACCCAGGCGGGGACCGCCTCCTCCATCGGCTCGGAGGCCGTGTCGGCACCGGACCCGCAGCCGACGAGGGCGACCACCAGCAAGAGCAACCCGCCGCGCAGCAGTCCAGGTCTCATCGTGTTACCTCCACGGACATCGCATGAACCAGCGCCGGCGGCGGTCGCCGCCGACGGACGACGACAAGCCGCCGCACAGCCCCAACATACCCCACAACCGGCTCCGGCCGCTCGCCCGATCCCCCTTTGCGGCAACGTCTGAATTCGTTGCCGCCCGATCCGTGCTCATCGTTCCGTCCACCGGTACCGCGTCTACACGTTTTGACAGACGCTCCGCACAGATGCTAATCCTCAGTAGCGCTGCTAGATTTCAAGCACCTCCGGTGCAGCCTCCACGGCCGGCGCCACTCCACTCCCGGAACCGGAACAGAGGATTCTCCAGGATGCCGAAGGCACACCGCCATCTCTCGCGCCGGGAGCGTCAAATCATGGACGTCGTCTACCAGTACGGGCAGGCGACCGCCGCCGAGGTGCTCGACGCGCTGCCCGACCCGCCGAGCTACTCGACGGTACGGGCGCTGCTCCGCGTGCTCGAAGACAAGGGCCACGTCCGACACCGGCGCCAGGGACCGCGTTACGTCTTCCGGCCGACCGTGCCGCGCGAAAAGGCCCGACGCTCGGCGCTCGCCCGCGTGGTGCAGACGTTCTTCGACGGATCCTCGCAGGCGGCCGTGGCGGCGCTGATCGACCAGTCGAGCCTGTCCGGGGCCGATCTCGATCATCTGGAGGCCCTTATCGACCGGGCCCGGCAGGAAGGACGCTGAGCGATGAGTTCTTTCTGGATCTCGACGCTGGCCGACGGGGCCGTGCGGGCCACCGCGCTGCTCGGCATCGCCGCCGCGATCGCGGCGCTCGGCGGTCGCCGTGCCGCGGCGCTGCGCCATTTCGTCTGGGCGCTCGCTCTCGTCGGCGTGCTGATGCTGCCACTGGCCGGCGCCGTCCTCCCCGAGGTACCGGTACCGATGCCGATGCCGTGGACCCCCGGACCGGCCGCCGCCGCGACCCGCGACAGCGGTCCGGCGACGGCGCCTCCTGCCGTTGCGCTCCGGGGAAGTGCCGGGATCGGCGCGGCCGAAACCGCGAGCCTCGATCCGGCGGCCCTGCCGGCCGCTTCCTGGAACAGCGTGTTGCTCGGGATTTGGGGAGTCGGCGCCGTGGCGTTCGCCGCCTGGTCCCTGGCCAGTATCCGGAACATTCGCCGGCTGGTCGCGCAGGCGACGCCGGTCACGGCGCGCGACTGGCTCGACCCGCTGCGTGACGTGTGCGCACGTCTCGATATCCAACGCCCCGTGCGACTGCTGCAGAGTGACCGTGTGGCGATGCCGATGACCTGGGGCTGGCGGCAACCGGTCATTCTGCTTCCCGCGGCGGCGGCCGAGTGGCAGTCCGCCCGCCGCACGGTCGTGCTGCGCCACGAGCTCGCCCACGTCAAGCGCGCCGACGTCGTCACCCAGTTGCTGGCGCAATGGGCCTGCGCTGTCTACTGGTTCAACCCTGTCGTCTGGTTCGCTGCGTTCCGACTGCGCGTCGAGCGCGAGCGCGCGTGCGACGACGAGGTGCTGCGGCTGGGGACCCGTGCGTCCGACTACGCGAACCACCTGCTCGACATCGCCCGCGAGTGTCGCGTGCCCGGCCTGAGCGCGTCGGCGGCAGTCGCCATGGCGCGGCCCTCACAGCTCGAACGCCGGATGCGCGCGATTCTGGACCCGACGGTCCGGCGCGCGGCCGAACGCTGCACGGCGATCCTCGCCGCCGCTCTCCTCACCGGGGCCGTGCTGGCGGTTTCCGCAGTGACGCCGACCATCGAAACGCTCCCGGGACCGGCCATCGCCGCGACGGTGAGCGCCGCGCCGGCCGCCGCTCCACCGCAAGCCGCGCCGCTGCGCGACGGGTGGTTCGAGAGCTGGCACCGTGCCGCGGAAGAGACGTTCGCAACGGTGGTCTGGCACGTCTCCGAGGCGCGGCGGCGCCTCGGAAGCGCGGCGGCCGGCAACGCGCAGGCCGTCGAGAGCGACGAGAACGTGGTGCCCCCGACGGAACCCGGGGAGGAGCCCTTCGGATCCGTCGATTCGCGACTGGCCGAGACGTTCATCGGCGCGTTGAGCGATCCCGACGCCAACGTGCGCGCCCGGGCGGCGCGAGCGCTCGGGCAACACCGGATGCACGCGGCGGCGACTGTCCTGCGCACCGCGCTCGGCGACGAGGACGCCGACGTGCGCAAGCGCGCCGCGTGGGCCCTCGGCCGGGTTCGTGACGACGCAGCGGTCGACGGTCTTCTGAGTCTGCTGCGGGATCCGGTCCAGGAAGTCCGCGAGCGAGCGGCCTGGGCCCTTGGCACGTTGCGGAATCCAGCCGCCGTGGACGGGTTGGTCGCGGCCCTGGCGGACGCCGACGCCGCCGTGCAGGAACGGATCGCCTGGGCTCTCGGCCGGATCCGCGACCCGCGGGCGACGCGCGGGTTGATCACGGCCCTGACGGTGATCGCGGGCGACGCTCTCCATGAGGTGATCGAGGCGCTGGCCCGCACCGGCGGCGAACCGGCGATGGAGGCGCTCATCGGGCTCATGGACACCGACGACCCCGAGATCCGCCGCGCGGTCATCGACGCGCTCAGCCGCGGCAACTGGATCGCGACCGACGAATCCGCCGACTCGGCGGCGCCGCCCGGGCCGCCGCCGGGCTGAACCTCACCTGTCACGCCGGCAGTTATACACTGGCGTCGATGACCGCTCCGTCGCCGCGGCGAATGCCGCCGGCACGCGACGCATCGCGCGTGCTGCCGGTTCTGTGGCCGCACGTCTCGCCGTGGCGAGTGGCGCCGTGACGCTCCATCCGCTGATCGTGCACTTCCCGATCGGGCTGATCGTGACCGCCGCGGTCATCGACGTCGCGGCGCTCGGCGCGGGCCCGCGCTCGGCGCTGCGAACCACTGCGACCGGCCTCTACGCGGCGGGCGCGGCGGCTCTGCTCGCCGCGTACTTCACCGGCCGAAGCGACGCCGCGCTGATGCGGATACCCGGCCCGGCGCACGCGGTCGTCGACGAGCACTGGACGTGGGCGCTGCGCGCCACCGTCTACCTGGGTTTCTTTGCGCTGGGCCGGCTCGGTCTGGATCTGGCGGGTCTGCTGACCGCCCGCGCACGGTGGCTGCCGGTCGTCGCCGCAGGCCTGGTCGGCGTCCTGCTCCTCTTCCAGACGGCCGAACGCGGGGGGCGGCTGGTGTACGAGCACGGGGTGGGCGTGGCCGCGCCCCGCGCCCGCTAACGCTAACCGCCGGCAACCCGGTCGCATTCGCCGGGGCACCGGAAACTCCTATCGCGATCCCCTGGCCTCCAGAGCTCGCTCGCCGGCCAGCGCGTTGGCGATCGAGTAGTTCCCCTCGTGGCACGCGTACTCGTAGATGACGTAGCCCGGCGGGCTGTTGAGCGGCAGCTCGACGGTGAAGGGGCGGGTGTAGGTCGCCTCGTCGTGAATCGTGTAGCGGTAGCGGATGGTGTCGTCGTCGATCCGGGTGAACCGCTCGACGGCGCGCAGGTCGCGGGTGCCGGGGAATCCGCGCCAGGTCGTGTCGTCGCGGTAGTGCGTCGTCTCGACCACCAGCGTGTCGCCCTCCCAGCGGCCGCGCCCGTCGCCGTTCCACTGCCGGATGCGGCCGTCGATCGGCGCGCGGCCGTCCAGCGGCACGACGCGCACGTCGTGGATCATCTCGTTGAGAATGACGACTTGCCCGGGCGACTGAAAGATGTGGTAGGCGTTGCTGTAGCCGGAAGGCACCGGCGGCACCCGCTGATAGGTCATGCAGCGTTCCTGCAGCGGCCGATCCTCCCAGGAGTCGAAGGCGTGGGCGCGACGGTACTCCCGCAGCTCCGCCTGCCGCCGCTCGGCCGCGGGGGTGAGGGGCGGGAGCCTTCCGTCCGGCGGGTCGACGATGAGCGAGGTGCGCCCGGTGGACTCGCCCCGATCCCACCAGACCTGGTTGTAGGCGAGGGCGAGATCGCGTTCGGCACTGAGCTCGCCGCGGCGTTCGGATGCGGCGCGGATGGCATCGCCCCGGTTCTGCTCCGCGATCTCTTCCGGCGTCAGAAACTCTCGTCCCGCCAGATCGTCCGGCCGCTGCAACGGGGTGAACGTGGCGTAGGACCAGATGCCCTGCAGGTCCGGATCGCCCCAGGGCGTCCGGAACGACGCCGGCTCCGCCGACGCTGCGGAATCTTGACCGGCCGCCGGACTCGGCATCACCCACGCCACCGCGACCGCGACCGCCGCCACCGACCGCACCAACCATCGACGGGTCATGTCAACCTCCCTGCATTCGCCGGAGCCGGATACCCGAGGCGTTCGTCCGGTTGGTCGGCGCCGGACCGGAACGCCTGCCTCCCGTGACGATATACCGGCGGGCGCCGCGAGGCGATGACGGACCGGTGCGCGCCGGTCGCCTGCGTGCAACGCGGTGCGCGCCCGGGAACACGCGACCACGGCCGGGCAGGCGCGGCCCGTGGGTGATAGGCTTCGAACCGATCCTCTCCGGACCCGTGACTCGCTCGACAGGAGAGCAGCGTGATGCCCACCCGTCCCACAGATCAGCGTCGTCTGCGCCGGCACCGTTTCCTCGGGCGCAGACTCCCGACCCTCGTCATCCGGACCATCTTCGCCACCGGCGCCGTCTTCGCCGCACTGGCCGCCTGGCCGGATCCCGCGCGTGCGCAGGAACCGCGCATTCTCAGTCCCCCCGGCCACTCCGCGGTGCAGGTCGGCGGCAACTTCGACCCCGTCCAGTACGGCTATCTCGGCGGGGCGTGGATCGACGTGTACTACGGGCGGCCCCTCAAGCGCGGGCGCGATCTGTTCGGGCCGCCGGACTGGGCCGACATGCTCGATGACGGCGCTCCCGTGTGGCGCGCCGGGGCAAACCAGTCGACGCGGCTGGTCACCGAGGCGCCGCTGATGATCGGGGGCACGCGGGTGGAACCCGGCGAGTACACGCTGTTCATCGAGCTGTCGGACGACGTCTGGACCTTCATCGTCTCGACCTGGCCGGCCCAGGAGACCTACGACTACGAGAACCGGGACGCGCTGTTCGGGGCGTTCGAATACACGGACGACCGCGACGTCCTGCGCACCCGGATGGAGCTGGAGACCCTGCCGGTCGCCTTCGATCAGCTCTCGTGGCAATTTCTCGACATGACCGCGACCGGCGGGCGGCTCGCGCTGATCTGGGACACGAGGATGGCCTCGGTGGCGTTCACCGTCGCGGACTGACGAGGGCCGGCGCCCGGCTTCAGTCCGACCGCAGCGCCTCCACCGGATCGATCCCGGCCGCCCGGCGCGCCGGGCCCACGCAGGCGACGACCGTCGCCGCCGCCAGCACCGCCAGCACCATCGCCAGCGTCACGGGGTCGCGGGGAGACGTCTGGACCAGCAGGCTCTCGATCAGGCGGCCGACCGCGACCGCGCCGGCCGACCCCGCGATCAGCCCGGCCCCCACCTGCGCGAGCCCGCGGCGCAGGACGACCCGGATCACCTGTCCGGGCGGGGCGCCGAGCGCCATGCGGATACCGATCTCCTGCGTCCGCTGCGTCACCGAGTACGCCGTGACCGCGTAGATCCCGACCGCCGACAGGACCAGCGCGATTGCCGCGAAGATGCCGAACAGGCCGCTGAAGAGCAGGTACGTCCAGCGCCCGTCCCGGAGCCGGGCCGACAGCGACTGGGCGCCGAACACCGGCAGGTCCGGGTCGACGGCCTGCACCGCCGCGCGGAGCTGCGGGACGAACGCGGCAGGCTCGCCCGCCGTCAGAAGCTGCAGGGCGAGCGACCATTGCAGCGCGGCCGGGCCGCCGGCGTAGAGCCGATACGGCAGGTAGACGACCGGGTCGGGATCGGGCTCCCGGAGGGCGGCCTGCCGAATGCTCGGGCTCACGCCGACGATCGTCAGCCACGGGCCGGGCGGCTGGCCCCGCGCCTGCAGGCGGACGCGCCGCCCGAGGGGATCGTCGCCGGGAAAGAACCGGGCGGCGAAACGCGCGTTCACCACCACCGGCTCCGCGCCGGCGCGGCCGTCGTCCAGCGTCAGCGCCCGCCCCCGCGACAGCGAGACGCCGAGCGACTCGAAGTACCGGGCGCCGACGCTCAGCATCGTCACGGTGGGCGCGGGGGCGCCGTCGGGCGAGGGGCGCCCGTCGATCTCGAGCGACCGCTGCAACCCGCCGAAAAGGGGAAAGGTGGTGGCGACGCTCGCCGCGCGAATCCCGGGCATCGCATCCAGGCGCCGCTGGAGCTGCTCGACGAACCGGAGCCGATCCTCCGGCTCGGGGTACTTCCGGGCGACCAGCGTGACCTGTCCCGTCAGCACTCGACCGGGGTCGAACCCGAGATCGATCCGATAGAACTCCTGAAAGCTCCGGATCATCAGGCCCGCACCCGCCAGCAGGACGACCGCCAGCGTCACCTCGACGACCACCATCGCCGCGGCCAGGCGGCGCGCGCGCACCCCGCCCGCCCCGGTGCGCCCCCCTTCCTGCAGCAGCTCGCCGACCGGCGTCCGCGAGACGTGCAGCGCCGGCGCGAGCCCGAAGAGCACGCTCGAGCCGACGCACGCGAGGGCGAGGAACGCGACGACCGGGCCGTCGAGGTGGAAGGTCATCCAGAACGGCTTGCCGACGTCGGCCGTCGCGACGTCGAGCAGGCGAATGCCGGCCGCGGCCAGCCCGAGGCCGGCGGCGCTGCCCGCCGCGCCGAGCGCGAGGCTCTCCGTCAACAACTGGCGGACGATCCGCCACCGCGTGGCGCCCTGCGCGATCCGGATGGCCACCTCGCGCGCCCGGTGCGCCGAGCGCGCAATCAGCAGGTTGGCGACGTTGGCGCAGGCGATGAGCAGAACGAACGCCACCGCGCCCATCAACGTCGAGATGATCAGCGTGACGTCGGCGGGGTTCGCCCAGTCGTTGAACGTCCGGACCACGGCGTCCGTGTGCTCGTTCGTGTCGGGATACTGCTCGCGGAGCCGCCCCGCCAGCGCGCGCACCTCGGCATCCGCCGCTTCGAGAGCGACGCCTGGAGCCAGCCGGCCGACGGTCGACAGCATCCGGTTGTCGCGGCGGTCCAGGGCGCCGGTCGGCTGCAGGGGCCGCCAGGTGTCGGAGTTCAGCGGAAACCGCATGCCCTCCGGCATGACGCCGACGATCGTCGACGGCTCGTCGTTGACCCGCACCACCCGGCCGAGCACGCCGGGGTCGCCCGCGTAACGGTCCTGCCACACGTGGTAGCTCAGGATGACGGTCCGGTCCGCGCCCCGTTCCCCTTCCTCGGGCAGGAAGTCCCGGCCGAGCAGCACAGACTGGCCGAGCAGGCGGAACGTGTTCGGCGTGACCAGCGACCCCGTGACCCGCTCGGGGGGACGGCCGGCGTCGCTCAGGTTCGCGGTCCCGCCGGCCGTGAAGGCGGCCAGTCCGCTGAACGAGGCGGCCGCCGCGCGATAGTCTTCGAAGTCCGGGAGCGAGACGCCCGCTGTCTGTCCGCGGTCGCTGTCGCGTGACGAGACGTTGATGATCCGTCCGGGGTCGTCGAACGGCAGGCCGCGGATGAACACGGCATGCACGATCGCGAAGACGGTGGCGTTGGCGCCGATGCCCAGCCCGAGCGCCGCCACCGCCATGACGCTGAGCGACCGGTCCTTGATCAGACGCCGAAGGGCGTACCGGACATCCTGCCAGAGCATCATGCTACCTGTAACGTATGGAGACCGGCCGGGGTTCAATCCCCGGTGCGTCGCGTGCGCTTCCCGGCCCGACCTGATCGGGCGGCCCTATAATCGCGGCATGACGACGACCGACGCTGCACCGACGACCGACTGGAAATCGCTCAACGACCGCCTCGTCGCTGCCCTGAAGCCGTTCGCGGCGCCGTTGGCGATCTCGTTCCACGGCCCCGGCGAGACGCCGCACGCGGCGCGCGTCGACGCGCGTTACCCGGCACCCAACGAGCACGGCCGCACCGGGCAGGTCCCGGCCGGCTGCGTCTTCTGGATCCAGGGGGCGACGGACACCTTCGCCACCGTCGCCGCCGATCATGCCAACTGCAGCGTCGGCAGCTACACGCACGGCTTCATCTCGCTGGAAGAGGCTGCCACGAAGGACGACGTCGGCGCCGTCCTCGAGGCGGGCTGGGTCGACCAGGCGGCGGTGATGAGCCTGCCGCACGTCGCCGAGCGGCCGGAGTCGGTGGTCTACGGACCGCTCGCCGAGCGAGACAGGCCCCCCGACGTGGTGCTGCTGCGCATCAACGGCCTCGGGCTGATGACGCTGAAGGACGCCTTCCCCGACATGCCGATCGAGGGCAAGCCGCAGTGCCACATCGTGGCCATGGCCAAGGACCGGAACGTGGTGGCGGCCAGCGTCGGCTGCGCCCTCAGCCGCTCACGGACCGGGATGCGCTCCGAGGAAATGACGTGCGTCATCCCTGGCAGACGCCTGACGGAGGTGGTGGAGACGCTCGAGGCGACGGTCGGACTCGACCGCATGATGGCGAGCTACGCTTCGGCCGACGCGAAGCGGTTCGGCTGACAAGGCGGGCGCCGGCAGGAGATGCGCGCCGCCATGGGCCGACGAGGCCGCGTGACGGCCGGTGGTCGAGGAACATGATGATGCTGCTTCGCCTGCTACTGCTGCTCGGCGCGGCGCTTGCCGCATTGCCGTTACTCCGCGCGGCCGAGGCGCAGGCGCCTGCCGGTGCCACGGACGGAGCGTTCCGCGGCTACCTCGCCGCGCGGGTGGTCGACGGCGGCGCGCTCGAGGTGGTCGACGAGCTGAACGCCGGCCGTCTGTTCGTACCCGCGTCGGTGCTGAAGGTCGTCACGGTGGCGGCCGCCCTGGAGCACCTCGGCCCCGACTACCGCTGGCGCACCCGCCTGACGACCAACGGAGCGTTGGCGGACGGCGTTCTCGACGGCGACCTCGTCGTCGAGCCCGGGGCCGATCCGACCTGGGGCGCGTTCTTCGACGACGGCGCCGGCGAACCGCTGGCAGCGTTGGCCGGCCAGGTACGCGCGCGCGGCGTCACGCGGGTCACGGGCGACCTCGTCGTCGACGCCCGCCGCTTCCCCGGCCGCCTGCACCCGCTGGACCGCTCTTTCGGCGACCTCCCCTATCGCCACGGCGCGCCGCCGTCAGGCCTTGCGGTGGACGAAGCGACGATCACGGTACGCGTTGCACCGGGACCCGCGCTCGGGGCGCCGGCGCGCGTGCGGGCTCCCGGCGGGGTCGACGTGATCAACCGCACGCTGACCGTGGGCCGCGACCGCCACGGCGCCGGCAGCCTCGACTTCCTGCCGGTATGGGGCACCGACACGCTGCTGCTCCGCGGCGAGTACCCGATCAGCGAGCCGTCTTTCACGATCCCGGCCAGCGACCCCGCGCCCGTGCTGCGCGCGGCACGGCGCCTGCGCGATGCATTGCACGCGGCCGGCGTCGCCGTGGAAGGGGCCGTGCGACTCCAGGCCCGAACGCGGCCCGCGCCCGACCCGGCCGCCGTGCTCGCGGAGCTGCACTCGCCCCCGATGGAGGAGCTTCTCCCGGAGATCCTGACGAGGAGCCACAACTGGTACGCCGACACCCTGATCCTGACGCTGGGGCTGGAGGTGGCCGAGACCGGCCGCTTCGACGACGGCGTCGAGGTCGTCGCCGACTTCGTCGAGGCTCTGCCGGACCCGGGCACGCCCGTGCCGCCGGAGCCGGCGCTGCGGGACGGCTCGGGACTGTCCGCCGCCAACCTGATCGCGCCGGCGACCGTCGTGCGGGTGCTCGCCCACGCGGCCGGGCGCCCGTGGGCCGAGAAGTTCATCGACGCGCTGGCCGGACGCGGCGAAGGCACGCTCAGGGCGTGGCCGAGCCTGCCCCCCCTCGCCGCCAAGACCGGGACGCTGCGCCACACCGTCGCCCTGGCGGGCATCATCGGCCCGGACTCGGACGCCCCGGTGGTCTTCTGCTATTTCGTGAACCACCACACCCGGCCGCGCTCCGCGGCGAGAGGCGAGATAGCCGCCGCGCTCCGGCGCTGGCGCACCGCTGCGGCGCGCTGAACCGCGCCCCTTTTCGGCCCGCACGCATACAATGCGGATCCGGCGTTCACCCCGGATTGCCTGGAGGGTCGCGATGCAGATGCCAAGCCCCGCCCGCACGGTTCAAGGAATCCTCGTTCTCCTCGTCATGGGAATCGCGGGGGCGACGCTGGCGCCGGCCGGATCGACACTGGCGCACGCCCAGTCGGCGTCCGACTTCGTCCCCGTCACCGACGCGATGCTGCAGGATCCACCTGCGTCCGAATGGCTCATGTGGCGGCGGACGCTGGACGGGTGGGGCTACAGCCCGCTGGACCAGATCGACCGGAGCAACGTCGGCGAGCTGCGCATGGTCTGGTCGCGCGCGATGACCGAGGGACGCCAGCAGGGCACGCCGCTGGTCTACGACGGCGTGATGTACATGCCCAACCCGGCCGACGTCATCCAGGCGATCGACGCGGTCACCGGCGACCTGCGCTGGGAGTACCGCCGCGAGGTCCCGGAGGACATCGGCGACTACGTCTTCAACACCCTCTGGCAGAACAACCGGAACCTGGCGATCTACGGCTCGTACATCATCGACACCAGCGCCGACGACCACATCTTCGCGCTCGACGCCGCTACCGGCCGGCTGGCGTGGGAAACGAAGATCCTCGACTACCAGGAGAACCCCGCCACCCAGACCTCGGGTCCGATCGTCGCCGACGGCAAGGCCGTCTCGGGCCGCAGTTGCATGCCCGCGGGGGGACCCGACGGTTGCGTGATCACGGCTCATGACGCCGACACCGGCGAGGAGCTGTGGCGCCGGCGCACGATTCCCGCGCCCGGCGAGCCGGGCGACGAGAGCTGGGGCGGCGTGCCGTTCGAGGAGCGCAAGCACGTCGGGGCCTGGATGGTGCCGAGCTACGACCCGGAGCTGGGCCTCGTCTACATAGGGACCTCGGTCACCTCGCCGGCGCCGAAGTTCCTGATCGGCGGGACCGACCTCCAGCACCTCTACCACAACTCGACCCTGGCGCTGGACGCCGACACGGGCGAGATTGCCTGGTACTACCAGCACATGAACGACCACTGGGATCTCGACCACCCCTTCGAGCGCCTGCTGGTGGACACCGCGGTCGCCCCCGACGCCGATGCCGTCGAGTGGATCAATCCCCGCCTGAATCCGGGGGAGATCCGCAAGGTCATGACCGGCATCCCCGGCAAGACCGGCGTCGTCTACACCCTCGACCGGGAGACGGGCGAGTTCCTGTGGGCAAGGCCCACCATCACGCAGAACGTGATCACCGGCATCGACGGCGCCACCGGGGCGGTGACCGAGAATCCCGAGCTCATCTTCACCGCCGAGGGCCAGGAGATGCTGACCTGCCCGCACGCCAGCGGCGGCAAAGACTGGGAGGCCGGCGCCTACAGCCCCCTGACCAACATGATGTACATGCCGCTGCGCAACGTCTGCGCGAACATGCGGGCGGAGGGCCCGGACAGCACGTCGATCTACGCCATCCAGTGGCGTCCGCGCATCGCGCCCGGCACCGACCAGGTCGGCTCGGTGCACGCCATTTCGGCCGAGACCGGCGTCTCCGCCTGGGTCCACGAGCAGCGCGCGGCGACCATGTCGCTGGTCGCGACCGGCGGCGGGCTCGTGTTCGGGGGCGACGTCAACGGGCGCTTCCGCGCCTTCGACGACACGACGGGGGAGATCCTCTGGGAGATCAACCTCGGCTCGCCGGTCTCCGGCTTCCCGATCACCTACGCCGTCGACGGCCGGCAGTACGTGGCGGTCAGCACCGGCACCGCGCGGTTCATCAACCTGACCCCGGAGCTGCGCCCGAGCGACGGGAACAACCTGTTCGTGTTTGCGCTACAGAACTGAGATTAGTGTAACCTGTTGATTTAACATCAGGTTACTGAAATACAGAAACGACGTTTACCACGCCGGTTACCACGATGCCAGGATCGCCGAGCTGAGGTCCACGTCAGTTCGGGGTGGGTAAGCGTTCGGCCAAGCCGGTATCTGGCTTGCTTCTACCGGTTGAGGGTGCGCTTCCAGTCCTTGCGGAGGGGCCGCAGCCAGATGTCCTTCCTGGGCTTGTCGGAGCGGTTGTTCATGTTGTAGCGACCGCGCCCCTGGGTGGCGCCGACGCGGATCCAGCCGGAGGCCCGGTAGACGGCGCCGGTGTAGCGGGGAGTCTCCACGAAGGTCTCGATGAGCACGGGGGTCGTCCTGTAGCGCGCGGTCCAGTCGGCCGGCAGCTGGCGGCGGACGAGGGCGAGGATGTGCGAGCCGAGGTTGGGGATGCGGATCCAGGGCAGGATCAGGAAACGCGGGTTGTCGACGACCAGCGGCAGGTTCTTCTCGCGGTG
>MKWU01003452.1_pt1 | contig 20819 bp, 19 predicted proteins | sample 809101 | NCBI WGS metagenome assembly MKWU01 (sample SAMN05860141, study PRJNA318959) | sponge metagenome | host: Aplysina aerophoba | place: Slovenia: Piran, Adriatic Sea, Gulf of Piran | collected 2013-05-07
GGGGGCGTCGCTGGCGTCAGCCGGCGGCAGGGCCGGGTTGCCTGGTCACGCAGAATCCGCATCCATCCGAGTCCCAACCACCAGCGTATCACACCTCCAACACTGGTCAAGGACGCGTTGCGGCGCAACTTTCATTCGGGCCGACGTGCGACAGCTCGTGTGTACGACTCGGGAACACGATTCTCAACCGATCCCGTTGCCGCAACCCGTGATGGGATCGTGGCGCGGCTTCGTTACATTCCCCAGACGGTGACAGGCACGCCGGCTCCCGACGGTGCGCGGCGGAAGATCTTCTCCGCCCAGGGTCGGTCCGGCGCGCGGTCGAACACGACCAGGTGTCCTGCCTCGGCCGCGCAGCGGTCGGCGTAGCCGCGGGTCTGCTCGACCCCCTCGGCGATGGTCCGCTCCAGCCCCTTGCGCAGCACCTTGCACTCCACCACGAAGCGGCGCTCGCGCCCGCGCCCCGGCCACACGATCAGCAGGTCGGTGCGTCCGCGCCCGAGCGCGTACTCCCGCTCAATCCGTCCGCCGCCGTTCACAATGCGCTGCAGGTGCGCCTGCAGCAGCAACTGCGGGCCGGCCTCGTGATATTGCTCGAAGCGCTGCACCGAGTGCTCGGAGTGCTTGCGGAAGAACTCCTGGAACGCCGCGAGCAGCCCCGCGACGTCCAGCCTGCCGTCCGCGTCCACGTACCACGCCTCCTGTTGCGGCAGCCCTGCCTGCACCGCGTAGTTCAGATGGCGCGGCACCACCTCCGCGTAGATCGGGTTGGCGATGCGCGGCGTGCCGGCGGCGTCCTGCGCCACCAGCCCCAGGTCGCAGGCGTAAGCAACGTCCTCGGTCGACCACTCCCGCCGATCGGCGCCGGTCAGAATCGGCTCCACCACGCGTCGCACGCGCTCCTCGCGCAGCTTGTGCGCCAAGTCGTCGATGTGCGTGTCGCGGCGCAGGATCAGCCGCTCCTGTGCCGCCAGGATGGCGTGAGCCGTGATCGCACGCGTGCGGTCTCGCCCCGGCGGGTGACGGAAGCAGGCGTCGTAGCACAGCGCGTTCACCAGCCACGGCTGGCCGCCGGTGCGCGTGCGAATCAACGCCAGCGCGTCCTCCGTGAACGCCTGCCCGGTTGCCGCGGTGTGCTGCGCCAGTAATGCCCGTATCTCCAGCTCCGAGAAGTTGCCCAGGCGCAGCGACTCGGACTTGATGTTGAACGCGCTGCCGCCAAGCACCATGCGGTCCTCGGCGGACGAGTGGATGCGGTAGTCGCGCACGTCGCGCACCCCGCACAGGATGATGCTGTGCGGGAAGGCGGCCGGGCGTTGGTCGTAGCCGCTGCGCAGTTGCCGCAACACCGATAGCAAGGTGTCGCCCACCAGCGCGTCGATCTCGTCGATCAGCAGCACGAGCGGTTTGCGGTCGGCCGCGGCCCAGCGGCTCAGCGTCAGGCTCAGGGCGCCACCCGGTCCGGCGCTGCTCATCGCCTCGTTGCAGACGCGCTGCAGCGTGTCGTCGCCCAGCGTCAGGCTCGCCCTGAGAGCGAACTGGGACAGGACGGTGCGCATCCCTTCCGTCACGTTGTCGCGCATCGCCTGGCCCGCCTCGACGTTGGCGTACACGCAACGGAAGTCGCCGTGCCCGCCGTCGTTCAGCAGGTCGCGCAGCTCCAGCAGCGCCGAGGTCTTGCCGGTCTGCCGCGGCGCGTGCAGCACGAAGTACTTCTTGTCCCGGATCAGGCCGAGCACCGTGTCGAGATCGATCCGTTCCAGAGGTGGGATGCGGTAGTGGTCCGCCGCCACTACCGGACCTGTAGTGTTGAACGTGCGCACGTTCGCCATCGTCGCAGAGTAGGGCGCCGCTGTCATCCTCGCCTGCGTCCCGTCACCGGTGTCCACCTCAACGCAGGTAGTGGTAGCGGCACTAGATAACGGTAACGTGGCTGTCGTCGACGGCGTAGACCAGGCGGTTGGTCTCGTCGATGCGCCTTGACCAGAACCCGGCCAGATTGCGGGTCACTGCTGATCGATGACCGTATCCCGTTGGAACGCCTTGCCGGCGCGGTATTGCTCGATCGACTCGGCGAGGTGGGCGGCGTTGGCCGGCGACTTCAGCAGGTGCACCGTCTCCATCAGACTGTTGTAGTAGTCCAGCGACATCACCACCGCGTCCTCGGCGTCCCGGCGCGTGATAATGGCGATGTCGGCGTCGTCCGCCACGCCGTCGAGGACTGACTTCAGACCGTTTCTTGCATCGGTGAACGTCACCGTTCGCATTACCCTGTCCCTCCCGCTTGTGCCTGAATGAACTCTACGGCGTTGGGAATACATGTGCACGTAAGTGAACAGGTTGGGAAGACAACGGGCGCAACATCCTCCACGTGGGCGAGGTTGGCGGTGATCAATTCCGCTCCGTGAGCGCGGGCGACCGCCGCCACGGCGATGTCGAAGTCTTCGATCATCATGCCCGCCTGCTCAATTGGTCCGCCGTGACGACGGGGAAGGCGGTGGGGATGCGCTGCAGGCAGGCGAGGGTTTCGGTCCAGTAGTAGATGGTGCGGAAGAACACCAGCACGTCGCCGTGTTCCAGGAGCAGCTTGCGGTACATGATCGAGCGGCCCATGTCGTAGCCGTCCATCACGTCGCGCCAGGCGGCGAGGTCGCCGGCCAGCAGGTAGGTGCAGCGCGGCTCCGCCTCCGCCCGCGTGGTCAGGAAGACTGCGGTGCAGGCGCCGTGCTCCAGCTCCAGCACGATGGCGTCCGGGCTGCCGTCGGGCAGGTCGCGCACCGCCAGGCCGAGCGTGCAGTTGACGTTGGCCCGCGCCCGCTCGATCCAGTTCCAGAATCCCTCCACCTTGCGCTCCACGGTGGCCGGGTCAGGGCCCTCGTTGATCTCGGTGCGCGCCGCCTGTGCCCAGTCGGCGGAGAAGAACGGGAGCGCCGCCATCAGCCGCCGGCCATCACCGGGTCCATCTCGTCGATCATCTCCTCGACGTCGGCCGGCAGGGCGACCCCGACCAGGTTGAGCTTCTTGCGGAGCTGGCGGCCGCGGAACGCCTTCTCGCGCTCCGCCGACCAGCCGAGTACTCCGAGGTCTACGCGCATGCTGCCGGTGTTGGCGAACGTCAGCAGGGTGCGCATGGTCTCGTGCAGGTCGCGTACCAGGCCCGGATCGTCGTTCAGCAGTTCGCGGATGAAGCGCAGGCCGGCCTGCACGTGGCGCGCCTCGTCGCGGCAGGTGGCGGTGAAGCCGGCGTAGTAGGCGGGCAGCACCCTGCGGTCGCGCGCGAACCCGAGCGTGACCTTCATCGACGACAGCGCCAGCACGCCCTCGATCCACAGCATGTAGGTCACCGCGTACTGCATCAGCAGGTGCTGGTCGTAAGGGTTGCGGCGCAGGTCGTCGGTGAGGTAGGCGAGCAGCCCGAACGGCCCGACGAAGCCGTCGCCGACGAATGGGTAGGACTCGTCGAGCAGGTCCATGATGGTGTCGCCGGGCATGCCTACCACCTCGCGGTAGAAGCGGTCGAAGAAGATGGTGTGGCGCGCCTCGTCCTCAAGGTGGCTGGCCAGAAAGATCTTGTAGTCTTCGGGGATACCCATGAGCAGCGGTCCGAGACACACGGTGACCTGGCGCTCGCCGTGGTGGAACCCGGATGCCATCTTCAGGAACGTCTCCCGCTCCTCCGCCGACATGCGTTCGTTCCAGTCGCGGGCGTCGGTGGCGAAATCGAGCTCGGTCACGTCCCAGCGCTGCTTGAGGTACTTCTCGTACAGCCGCAGGTAGCTCGGAAACTCGCGCGCGCTGTCGTGCACGTAGTCGAGCAGTTCGTCGATGTCGACCCGGCCGATGCCGCGCAGGTCGGTGTAGGCGAAACTCGGCTCGCGTTCCGGTGCGCCGTTGACCAATGGCGGGCCGTCGATCGCAGCGGGTGCGGTGGGGGTTGGGGTTGCCACGGCGGCTCTCCTTGCGTGCGGCGTTCCGCCAATCCTACCGGCAGAATCACCGCGCGGCAAATCACCAGTGCGTGCGGGATTGCCATATTGCAGGAGGCGGGGGCAAACCGTAGGATGCCCGCCGTAATGCAGCTACAAAAAGACTATGCGGAACGCGTCTACGCGGGCGTGTTGGGCAAGATTATCGGCGTCTACCTGGGTCGCCCGTTCGAGGGCTGGGAGTTCGCGCGCATCGAGCGCGACCTCGGCGAGATTACCGACTACGTGCACGAGCGCCTCGGCGTGCCGCTGATCGTCACCGACGACGACATCTCGGGGACGTTCACCTTCATACGTGCGCTCGAGGACTACGCCGGCGGGGCCGACGTCAGTGCCGCCGATATCGGGCGCACCTGGCTCAACTACCTGATCGAGGAGCGCACCGTGCTGTGGTGGGGCGGCCTGGGCAACTCCACCGAACACACCGCCTACCTGCGCCTCAAGCACGGCGTAGAGGCGCCGCGCAGCGGTTCCATCGCCCTCAACAGCAAGGTGGTGGCGGAGCAGATCGGCGCCCAGATTTTCATTGACGGCTGGGCGATGGTGGCGCCGGGCGACCCGGAGCTGGCCGCGTCGCTGGCCGGCAAGGCGGGCAGCGTGAGCCATGACGGCGAGGCGGTGTACGGCGCCCAGGTGCTGGCGGCGATGGAGGCGGCGGCGTTCACGGAGTCGAACATGGACACCCTGCTGGACACCGGGGTGCGTTTCATTCCCGCCGATTCGGTCATAGCGCGCCTGATCGCCGACCTGCGCGAGTGGCACGCCGCCGACGGCGACGACTGGCGCAAGAGCTTCGCGCGCATCCAGGGCAGTTACGGCTACGACAAGTACGGCGGCAACTGCCACATGGTCCCGAACCACGCGATCATCATCCTGGCCCTGCTGGCCGGCGGCGGCGACTTCGGCCACTCCCTGATGATCGCCAACACCTGCGGCTGGGACACCGACTGCAACTCCGGCAACGTCGGCTGCCTGCTCGGCATCCGCGGCGGTCTGCAGGCGATCGATGCCGCCCCGGCGAACGGAGACGGCAACGGCGCCGGTGTCGGCAAGTGGCGCGGGCCGGTGGCCGACCGGCTCTACCTGCCCACCGCCGACGGCGGGCGCTGCATCACCGACGCCGTGCAGCAGTCGTACCGCTTGATCAACCTGGGCCGCGGCCTGCAGGGGCTGGACCCGATTGCGCCCAAGCAGGGGGCTCGCTACCACTTCTCGCTGCCGGGCTCCGTGCAGGGGTTCGAGCCGGGCGGTGCGGCCACCGAGGTGGCCAACGACGGCGGCCGGCTGGCGGTGCGGTTCGAGGGCGCCGATGCGGCCAAGGGCGCCAAGGCGTCCACCGCCACCTTCATTCCCATGGACGCGGACAAGGTGGGCGGCTACCAGCTCCTGGCTTCGCCGACCCTGCACCCGGGGCAGCGCATCCGCGCCCGGGTAGACCTGGACGCCGCGGCGACCGGCCCGCTGGCCTGCCGGCTGTGGGCCAAGGTGGTGCGCAGCGTCGATGACACCGAGAAAGTCGCCTCCGATCCGGTGGAGCTGACACCCGGTGGCGGCGCCGAGCTGGAGTGGGAGATGCCCGCCACCAACGGCCATCCGGTGGCCCGGGTCGGCGTGGCCGCGGTGTCCGCTGCAGCCGGCGGCGCGGCGGTGTCCGGCACCCTGTACCTCGACTGGCTGACCTGGGACGGCGCCCCGCGCGCCAGCCTGTCGCGCCCGAGCGGCGCGGTGAAGGAGCGTCGCAGGAACCGGGCGTTGCCGTGGTGGGGGCGCGCCTGGGTGAACGGCGCCTCCACGTTCTGGCCCAAGGACTGGGCGGAACCGATGCGCCTGATCCAGAACGAAGGCGTCGGACTGGCGTTCCAGGGCAACGAGAGCTGGACTGATTATCGGGTCACCGCCACGATGCGCATCCACATGGCCAAGGCCGGCGGCATCGGCGCCCGCGCCGGCGGCATGCGGCGCTACTATGCGCTGCTGATCGGCGGCGACGGCGTGGTGCGGCTGATCCGGCACGTCAACGAGACCGTGGTGCTCGGCGAGACGCCGCTGGCCGGTGCGCTCGACGAACAGCACCGGCTTACCCTGGAAGTGGATGGCTCCACCATTCGCGGGTCGGTGGACGGCGGTCCCGCGATCGAGGCAACCGACGATGCGTTGTGCGGCGGGGCGGGGGCGCTGATCGGCGAGGAGGGGGGGGGCGGCGACGGGGGAGCGCGGGGGGGCGCCCCCGCGCGGTTTCGGGGCGACCGGGGCGGGGGCGCGTCGAGTACTGGGACGTCGACGTCGCACCCCTGTAGCGTTTCCGGGCAACACGGCGCTCGCCGGCGTGGTACCGTGTGGTGCGGCGCCCGCGGCAGCGTCCGTGTGTCGGCCGAGCGGCAGGAGGAGTAGAGCCCATGTCCAGAACCCTGTATCTGCTGCGCCACGCCAAGGCGGGTCTCCCGGAGGCGGGGCTGCGCGACCGCGACCGCAAGCTGACCGGTCGCGGGCGGCGTGAGGCGGCGGCCCTGGGCGCCCGTTATGCCGGCGGCGGCGATGGCGGCGAACTGCCCGACCTGGTAATTACCAGCACCGCGGCGCGCGCGGTGCAGACCGCCGCACTGTGGGCGCAGGCCGCCGGGTTGCCGGAGCAGCGTATCGTGCGCCGCGACGGCATCTACCTGGCGGAGGCGGAAGCCGTGCTGACCATGGTCCGCGGGCTGGACGAGGCGCTGCAGCGGGTAATGGTGGTAGGGCACAATCCCACGTTCAGCGATCTGGCCACCGGCCTGTCGAGGAAATTCGTCGCCCTGCAGACCTGCGCCATGGCGGTGCTGAGCATCGACGGCGAGTGGGCCGGCGCAAGTGCCGCCACCGCCTGCCTGCTGCGCATCGACCGGGGCCGCTGACGCACCGGCGCGCGCCGGCGCTGCGTGCGGCGCCGCGCGGCGCCACTACCCGAAGCGCCGGGAATCCGGCATGCTCGGGCGGCAATGGAGTCAAACAACGGCAATGGCCGGCTGGCTGGCAAGGTGGCGATCGTCACCGGCGGCGGATCTCGTGAAGGAAGCGAGCTGGGTACCGGGCGCGCGAGCGCTGTGGCGATGGCGCGCGAGGGAGCGCGGGTGCTGGTGGCCGACCTGCACCAGGACAACGCGGAGCGGACCGTGGCGGAAATCCGCGGCGAGGGCGGCGCGGCAGAGGCGTTCGCTGCAGACGTTTCCAAGAGCGACCAGTGCGCCGCCATGGCCGCGGCCGCGGTCGAGCGGTTCGGCGCCCTGCACGTGCTCATGAACAACTGCGGCATAGGCAGCGTCGGCGGCACGGTGAGCGGTCTGGACGAGGCGGTTCTGGAGCGCAGCCTGGACGTCAACCTGAAGAGCGCCGTCTATTCAAGCAAACACGCCATCCCGCACATGGCGGCGGCGGGCGGCGGATCGATTATCAACGTGTCGTCGATCGACGGCCTTACCGCCGGCATGATGACCAACACCCCGTACGGGATCGCCAAGGGTGCGTTGCACATGCTGACCAAGACCACCGCGGTGTACCACGGGCGCGAGGGGATCCGCGCCAACTGCATCGCACCGGGGCACCTGCACGCCGCGTTTACCGGCGGGTTCCCGGAACGCACCCGCGATCTGCGCCGCCGCGCCGGCCCCCTCGGCACCGAGGGTACCGCGTGGGACATCGCCTGGGCGGCCGTGTTTCTGGCCAGTGACGAAGCGCGCTGGGTCTCGGGAGTGGTGCTGCCGGTGGACGGCGGCCTGCTCGCCGCGGCGCCGCTCACCGCGTACGCCTACCTGGAGGACGTCAAGTACCTGTAGCGGGTCGGCTACGCGGGCAGCACCTCGTGCACGGCGTCGCGCACGGTTTCCACCATGCGGTCGAGTTGTGCTTCGGTGGTGACCACCGGCGGCGCGAGCAGGTACACGTCGCCGCGCACGCGGCTGAACAGGCCGCGCGCCTGGGTGGCGGCGTGCACCTGGTTGCCGACGTTGTCGGTGGCCGGGAACTCCTCCTTGGTGGCCTTGTCCTGCACGATCTCGACCGCGCACATCAGTCCCTTGCCGCGCACGTCGCCGACGTGCGGGTGCCCGGCGAGCGCATCGGTCAGTCCGGCCAGCAGCCGGTCGCCCTTGACCGCCGCCTGGCCCGGGAAGTCCTCGTCCAGGATGATGTCGATGGTGCGCAGCGCGACCGCGCAGCCGGTCGGGTGGGCGCTGTAGGTGTAGGCGTGCATCCAGGGGCCGGAGGCATCGTCCAGCACCTCGGCGACCTGGTCGTTCACGCCCACGCCGCCGAATGGGAAGTAGCCTGACGTCACCGCCTTGGCGAACTGCATCAGGTCCGGCTGCACGCCCCAGTGGTCCAGGGCGAACAGCTTGCCGGTGCGCCCGAAGCCGGTAATCACCTCGTCCGCCACCAGCAGCACGTCGTAGCGGTCGCAAATCTCGCGAATGCGCGGAAAGTAGTCGTCCTGCGGCGGAATTACGCCGCCGGCGCCCTGCACCGGCTCGGCCAGGAACATCGCCACCGTGTCGGCGCCTTCACGCAGGATCGCCTGCTCCAGCTCGTCGGCCGCCGCGATCCCCTGGCTCACGCCGGCCGGCGCCTCGTAACGGTAGGGGTAGGGAGAAGGTATGTGGCTGAAGCCCGGCACGCGCGGCTCAAACGCCGGCCAATAGGTGGCGATGCCGGTGGCGCTCATGGCGGCCAGCGTCACGCCATGATAGCCCCACTGGCGCGAGATCACCTTGGTCTTGTGCGGCTTGCCGCGCAGCTTCCAGTAGGAGCGCGCCAGCTTGAACGAGGTCTCGCTCGATTCGCCGCCGCCGGAGGTGAAGAAAAACCGGTTGATCGACGGATAGGTGATGCCTGCCAGCCGTTCCGCCAGGTCGATGGCGGCGGGGCTGGAACTCCCCGCATAGGCGGAGCAGTAGGCGAGCGTGCTCATCTGCGCCGCGGCGGCCTCGGCCAGCTCGGTGCGCCCGTGGCCGGCCACCACGTTCCACAGCCCCGACAGTCCGTCGAGGTACTCGGTGCCGTCGGCATCTTCCATCACGGCGCCGTGGCCGCGCACCCACACGTGGCCTTGGGCGTGAACGCTGCGGCTGTGAATGGGGTGTATCAGGTGGCGCTGGTCGCGCTCCAGGAGATCGGTTCTCGTTGCGTGCTGCACGTGGCAAGTTAGCAAGGCCGGTATGCACCCGGCAACAATGCGTCCGCTACTGTTCCCAGTATGCTGGACCTACTGTTCCCAGTATGTCTTGAGCGCCGTCAGGCCCTCCTCGGCATCCTTCTCGTCGATCCCGGAGTAGGCAAAGCGCACGTATACCCGTTCCTCGCCGGGCAGCGACCGCCCGAAGTGGGTGCGCGCGCAGAACGACACGCCGGTCTCGTGCATGGTAGTGGTGCGAAACGCCTGCATGTCCTCGTCGTTGCCGATGCGGAAGCCGTGGCGCCGGTAGACGTCGGTAACGTCCGGGAACAGGTAGAAGGTAGCATCCGAAGCCGGCACCGTGACCCCATTTATATCGCTCAACAGTTCGACGATGCGGTCGCGGCGGCCTTGCAGTGTGTTCACGATGTGCAGCGAGCCGTTCTGATCGCCCTGCAGCGCCTCCACCCCGGCCAGTTGCACGAACTGGTTGGTGCACGACTCGTCGTTGGTGTTGATCTTGGTGATGATGTCGACCACCGGCTCCGGCCCCACCGCGGCGCCGAGCCGCCAGCCGGTCATGGCGTACTTCTTGGAGAAGGTATAGCCGATCACCGTACGCTCGGCCATGCCTTCGAACTCGACGATGGTGTGGCTCTTGCCGGCGTAGCGGATGTCGATGTAGGGGTCGTCCGACAGCACCCACAGATCGCGCTCGCACGCCAGCCCGGCGAGCCACTCCAGCTCTTCCTCGCTGGCGTCGGCGCCGGTCGGGTTGTGTTGCGCATTGACGATCAGCACCCGCGTGGTGTCGTCCACGGCGCGCTGCACGGAGTCGCGGTCGATACGGAACCGACCCTCGTCGAGGGTGTAGGTGTAGGGCTGGCCGCGGCCGCCGAGGAAGTCGACCTGCGACTCGTAGATCGGGTAGCCGGGATTGGGGTACAGCACGCCGTCGCCGTTCTCCATTACCGCCATCAGGAACTTGCCGATGCACGGTTTGCCGCCCGGTTGCACGGATACGTTGGCGGCATGGTAATCCACCCCGCGTTCCGTACTCAGCGACTCGGCGAGCGCCGCGCGCAGTTGCGGAACGCCGCCGGCCGGCGTGTAGAACGTCCTGCCGTCGATCATCGCCGAGTACGCGGAGCGGATGATGTTCAGCGGCGTGCGGATGTTCATGTCGCCGAGGTGGAAGGGATAGACGCGGTGCCCCTGCGCCGCCCAGGCGGCCGCATCGCCGGACACGGCGAACGCCGTCTCGGTGCCGAGGCGGGAGATGCGGCGCGGGGTGCGGGGGCGGCTCATGTTGCTCATTTCGGTTACTCCGAGATTCAGTTTGTGCGGCGCCGTTTACGCGGGGTCGAGCGCGGCGAGGAGCCGGCGCTGGTGGTCGAGGCGTTGCGCTCGGTCGGCCGCGAACCGCTGTACGCCGGCGATGATCGACTCGGTGTCCAGGTGCGCCTCGGCGATCACGTCGGCTTCGCTGCCGCCGGTGAGCCAGCGCTGGTGCCAATCCGAGGTCAGCGAGTATTCGGTTACCAGCGGGCCGACGTCGCGCAACGGCCACATGCGTTGCGTCCCGGTGCTTACCACCATCATGTCGGCACGCGCGTGGGCCGGCAGCACGGCGTCGCGATACGCCTGCGGTTGGCGGTCGAACAGCTCTTCGCTGACCGCGGCCACGATCTTCACGTTGATCCCGGCTTCCTCGAGCCGCGGTATCGCCTGCACCAGGTTGAAGGTGGAACTCGACCCCTGCACCAGCACGTAGCCGTGGCGCGGACGGCCGGCGGCGTAGTCGCGGATCACGTAAAAGCCCTTGGCGGCCGCGTCGCGGTCGCTGTCGGCGAAGCCCGAGCGGTCCGCCACCGGAAAGTCGGGGCGCGCCACCTCGATCACGATGATGCCGACCTCCGCCTCGCGGGCGGCGATCTCGGCGGCGGCGAAGTAGCCGGGCGCCACGTCGTTGTAGTCCCAGAAGCTGAGCACGATCGCCTGGCCCTTCGGGAACAGGCGCCACACCTGCGGCGCGAAGATGCCGAAGTGGGTGCGGGCGTCGGCGGCGGTTTCGGGGCCGGAGTGGCCGGCGAGGATGTTCAGCACGCCGACCCGGAACGGGCTGTCCTGGTTCTGCTGGCTCCACACGCGCGCCGGCAGGTACATCAGCGGGGTAAACGCGCCGTAGCTGCCGCTCAGTGCCCACACGCCGCCGTGAACGTTGGGATTGGGCGAGCCGCTCTGGCTCACCAGGCCGATGGCGGTGAGCGTGTTGCACGCCTCCTGGATGGCGGCCTTGAAGCGGGTGCCCGCCGGGTTGCGCACCGGGTCGTAGTGGCCGGTGAGCGAGCCGCTCTCGACATTGATCGATCCCGACAGATCGGCGGCCACGGTCAGGAAGCGGTTGCCGGTGACGTAGTTCATCCACTTGATCACCTCGGAGATGGCGCGCCGCGTACCGGCCACCTCCCCCGGCTTCTTGAACAGGTTGACGGTGGCCTCAGACGCCTCGCCGCTGGTGGGGTGGGTCACCGTGACGGTGGCGGGCTCGGACGGCAGTTCCGCCACCTGCAGGCGCGGATCCTGGAACGGGTCGATGGCCGTGTCGATGCGCAGCGGCAGTTCGCGCGGCACGGTATCGGCAATCTCCAGCACGCGGTCTGCCAGCCAGTCGCCGAGGCCGTCCTTGTCCAGGGCGGACATCGCCACGTCGATGTTGGTCTTGAACTGGATCAGCCGCTCGCGCGGGTCGTCGACGGCGCCGTCGCGGATGCCCGAGAATGCCACTCCGAAGCGCTGTTCGAAGGTTTCCGCCAGCGCGACGAAGTACGGCACGTTCATCTTCATCTCGTAGGGATGGCTGTGATAGCCGACCAGTTGCTCGCCGTAGCCGGGAATGGTGCCGTTGACGGCGGCCGGCCACCAGCCCTTGGTGGTGCGGCCGACCACGATCATCGGGCGCCGGTCGTCCGGATCCCACCGTTCCATGGTCTGAAACGCGGCGAGGATGTCGTCGTAGGAGTTGGCGTCGTCGAGCGACAGCACGTTCCACCCGTAGGAGGCCCACTGTTCGGCGATGTCGTACCCGTTCATGCCGTCCGGCACCACGCCGCCCTGCAGGCTGTCGTCGATGCCGGCGTTGTTGTAGGACAGCAGGATGCGCAGCCGCTTGCCCACCTGCTGGGCCACCGCCTGGGTCTTGAGCTCCTGGGCATGGCCGGCGGTCATCGCGAATTCCCCCTCCAGCGCCATCACCTTCAGCGAGGATGGCGCGCCGGCGAAGTCCCAGAACGCCGCCTTGCCGGCGGCGCTGCCAATGCCGATGCCGGACGGGCCGCCGTTCACGTCGTTGGTCACGTCGGTGGTCTCGGAATGGCCGGCCAGGGCGCGGATGCCGCGCAGCCCGGCCTGGGCGAACATCGGGTGGTCGGTCAGGCCATGATCGGCGAGCAGGGTGGCCAGGGCGCCGGCGCCGCGCCGGAACCCGAGGCAGTCGATCGACAGGAGCCCGAGCTTGGGGTCCGCGTAGTAGCGGTCATCACCGGTGGCTGCGTGGCGGCGCGCGAGCGCTTCGCCCATGATCATCCACAGCGCGTAGGCGGTGGGGATGTTGTGCCCGCCGGCGAGCAGGAAGCGGTCGGCAAACGGCAGCTTGGGTTGGCGGTAGTCGTAGCTCAGGCCGCCGGCGCCGGGGCCCGCCAGGTGGAGCGCGATGTTGTACGGCGTATAGGCCAGCGGGCCGCCGAAGTGACCGGTCTGCGCGTAGTTGCCGAGCAGGGTGAGGGTCATGGCGGTCAGGAAGCCCACCTGTTCGAACCGTTCCGCATCGTAGGCGGGAACCGGCATCGCCCGCTCGAGCGGTGTGTGCGGCCGCTCCCGCTCGCGAATTCCGACGGTTGAGGTGCCGTTCGACCCTGACATATTGCTTACTCCTTGAGCGGACTCAGCGTGGCTGCCCAGCCCAATGCACTATAGGGCCAAGCGCCGCCGCGGGCAAGGTGCAACGGGTGCAACGTACCACGTGAACGCCAAAAAACGGGCCACTGCTTACGGGCTCTGCGCGCCGACCGTTTCCACGTAGACGGCGTACAGCGACTGGCTGGCGGCCATGAACAGGCGGTTCTTCTTGGCGCCGCCGAAGCACAGGTTGGCGCACCTCTCCGGCAGGTGGATCTGGCCGATCAACTCGCCCTCCGGGGAGAAACAATGCACGCCGTCGATGCCCTCACCCCCGGCGGCGCCCGCCCACACGTTGCCGTAGATGTCCACCCGCAGCCCGTCGGAGTTGCCGGGGCTCATGTCCACGAACACCCGCTGGCCGCGTGCCCGGGTGTCGGCCACGTCGTAGCGGTAGATTACCCGCGGGGTGCCGGGATGGTGCGAGAAGCCGGTCTCCACCACGTACAGCCCGGTGAAGTCGGGCGTGAAGCAGATGCCGTTGGGCATCACCATGTCGTCCACCGCCACCGTGGCCTCGCCGGTAGCGGGGTCGAGGCGGTAAACGCGCGCCGGCAGCTCATGCTCTGCCCAGTGGCCTTCGTACTGGTACAGGGTGCCGTAGCCGGGGTCGGTAAACCAGATCGAGCCGTCGGGGTGGGTGCACAGGTCGTTGGGCCCGTTCAGCGGCTTGCCGTCGAACTGGTCGATCAGCACGGTAAGCGAGCCGTCGTGCTCGGTGCGGGTGACGCGGCGGCTGTCATGCTCGCACGAAATCAGCCGCCCCTGGCAGTCGCGGAAGTTGCCGTTGGTGTTGTTGGAGGGCCGGCGGAACTCGCTGGTCCGGCCGCTGGCGGCGTCGTAGCGCAGGATGCGGTTGTTGGGGATGTCGCTGAACAGCAGGCAGCCGTGGTCGCCGAACCACACCGGGCCCTCCGCCCAGCGTGCGCCGGTGTACAACCGTTCCACGGCGGCGTTGCCAATCCTTAACTTGGCGAAGCGCGGGTCGTGCACCTGTACGGCAGGATCGGGATAGGCGACGATGCCGTTCCAGTCGCGCCCGGCGAGCGGTGATTCAGAGGTGGCCATGGCCGCAGCATAGCACATGCAACCTGCCGCGCCGTCCGGCACGTGCCGGCTCGGCTACCCGCTCAGGTTCTCGAGTTGTTCGATGATGTCGGACGTGTCCGGGCGATCGCTGGTGCGGCGGCTGACGTGCGACCAGCGCACGATACCCCCGGTATCGATGATGAACGTGGCGGGGGCGGCAAGATTGTCGCCGCGCAGGTTGTACACCCCGTAGGCGTCCACCACCCCGGTGTCGCTGTTGTAGAGCACCGGGAACTCGATGCCGACCTTGCCGACGATCGATTGCGCACCTGAAAGGTCGTCGGTGCTGATTGCAAGCACCTCCGCTCCGAGTTCGGTGATCTCCTCGTACTGTTCACTCAGCTCGACGAGCTGACGCCGGCAGTACGTTCACCAGAAGGCGCGGTAGAACACCAGCACCACCGCGCCCTCTTCAAGGGTAGCGCTCAGGGTATGGGTGTCGCCGGCCGCGCTCGGCAACTCGAATTCGGGCGCCTCGGTTCCTGTCTCCGGGATGGCCGCCATCAGTGTCGCAGGAAGCAACGTTACCAGCGCCAACGCGACCAATGGTCGCCGCCACGCCGCGCTGCCGCCGAAACTCCCCATGCCAGCACTATACCGTACCACCGGCGCGGTGACAAGCGAGCCGGGCAATACGCGGGCGCTCGCGGGCGCGCGTCGTCTCGTCTTCGCGGCCGCGGTCTGCTACCATGCCGGCACTGACATGCCGACTTTTTCTCCCGATCAACTGACAACCCACGCGCAGCGCCTGCTTGCAGCGTCGGGCGTGCCCGACGACGAGGCCCGGCACATCGCCGGATCGCTGGTGCTCTCCAACCTCATGGGCCATGATTCCCACGGCGTCACGCGCCTGCCCCAGTACCTGGAAAGGGGCGGCTTCGTGGCGGGCGGCACCATCGCAGTGGCGCGCGGAGCGCGCCCCCCGGGCGCGGGGAGGGGGGCGGTTGGGGGGCGGGCACCACGAGCGAGGGGGGGCGAGACGCCCCCGCCTCTGCCGTGGTCGACGGCAAGTGGGGCTACGGCCAGACGGTCGCCACCCAGGCCATGGCACTGGCCATCGACAAGGCGAGGCAGGCCTCCGTAGGGGTGGTCGAGGTGTTCAACTGCGGCCACATCGGTCGCCTCGGCGAGTACGTGGAGACGGCCGCGGCCAGCGACATGATCGGCCTGGTAACCTGCAACAACCACGGCGGCGGGCTGCTGCAGGTGCCGTTCGGCGGCGCCGAGCCGCGCATGTCGCCCAATCCGATCGCGCTCGGCGTACCGACCGGCAGCGAGCTGCCGATTGTCGTCGACATGACCTCCAGCGTGGTGGCCGAGGGCAAGATCAAGATGAAGCGCAACCTTGGCGAGCCGATGCCGGACGGCTGGGCGCTCGGCGCCGACGGCCGCCCGATTACCGACCCCGAACAGTTCTACGGCCCGCCGCGCGGCGCCATCCTGCCGTTCGGCGGCGACAGCGCGCACAAGGGCTTCGCGCTGTCGATCCTGGTCGAAGTGCTGTCCGGCGCCCTTGGCGGGGCCGGGTACAGCCGCGACGGTCAGACGCGCTGGGGCAACGGCGTGTTCATGATGGCAATCGACATCGCGGCGTTCATTGCCCCCGACGACTTCAAGCGCAACACCGGGGCGTTCGTCGACTGGCTGAAGAGCTCCACCCTGATGGACGGATTCGACGAGATCCTGCTGCCGGGCGAGCCCGAGACGCGCACCCGCCGGCAACGGGAAGCCGGCGGCGTATACGTGGACGAACCCACCTGGCAGCAGATGAACGAAGCCGCCGCCAAACTCGGCATCGAACTCGGGTAGGCCGCCCGCTACGCGAGCTGGAAGGGAGCGGCCTGGCGCCCCCCTTCCGGCAGCACCGACGGGAGGTGGACGTTCAGCAGGTAGGGCCGGCGCTCTCGCTGGACCATCTCCAGGCCCGCCCGCAGCGCGTCCGGCAACTCCGCCTCCGAGCGGATGTCGCGTCCTTCCACACCATACGCCCGGGCGACCCCGACCAGGTCGATGCCGTCGAGCACCACCCCCGGCCACTCGCCGGCCGCGCCCATCGCGCCCTCGGAAGCAACCCGAACGAAGCTGCCGGCGACGACCCCGTAGCCGCAGTTGTTGGGCACCACGTAAAGCACCGGCACGCGATGATGGGCGGCGGTCCAGAACGCGGTGTCCGCGTACAACACCGAGCCGTCGCCGACCACGCCGATCACCGGCACGTCGGGCGCCGCCAGCTTGACGCCGAGCGCGGCGCCCATGCCGTAGCCCTCGGAACCGCCCGCCTGCGGGATGTACTCGGAGCGCCCCGGCGGCTGGATGCCGCCCATCCACGCCCACAGGGCGAAGTTCTCCATGGTGACATGGGCGCCGCCGGCCGCCTCGGCCGCTTTGTGGATCTCGTCCGCCAGCACCCAGGCGCGCACGGCCCCGTCCGGCGCCGGCTCTGTCTGGCGCGTCGCATGCCTCCGTGAGCGTTCTTCTTCCGCCGCCTGCAAGGCACGTTCACGCCGTTCGGCGAACGCGGTCGCGGTCGCCGCGCCGGCCGCGCCCGATCCGGCATCCAGCCACGCCTCCAGGCGTTCGAGCATGCGCGCCTCGTCGGCCACCACCGCCGCACTCAGCCCCTCCATGTTGGTGAAGTTCTCGACGTCCGGGCCGACCGCCACCACCCGCGCGTGGGGAAACTTGCGGTAGGCCGCCTGCGCGCGCGAGAAGCTGTGCTGCCGCACGCCGATCGCCAGCACGAAATCGGGATCGAGCGCCGCCAGGTCCTTGCCGTGCAGCGGATGGTTGGGCTGCACCGCGCGGTTGAACTGGTCGCCGTCGGCAACTCGGGCGCCGACCCGGGCGGCGAACGCGTCCAGCAGGGGCGCGGCGGCGGCCTTCCCCATGCCGTCGCCCCCCCACAGCAGCCGGGGGCGCGCCACCGCTCTTCCAGATGCCGTCGCCCACGTACAGCAGCGGGCGCTGCGCACCTGCGAGCGCCCGCATCACCGCCTCGACCTCGGCGTCGCTCGGGTAGCCGGCGCGCAGCTCCGGCAGCGGCCCCTCGATGATGGCGGCCTCGATCGGCTGCATGCCGATGGCGTCCTCGTAGATCGCCAGGTGCACCGGTCCGACCGGCGGCGTCATGGCGGTGAGCACCGCGCGGTACACCGCGTGCGCCAGCCCGGCCGGGTCGATGACTGCCCAGCTCGCCTTCACGTAGGGAGCCGACAGGTAGGTGGGGCCGAAGCTGTGGTCGATGTGGTGCCCCCAGCCGCGCTTGTCCACCGCGCTGCCGGTGTCGGCCGCGTAGGTCAGGGTCACCACCGGCAGCTTCGCATTCCACACGTTCAGCATCTGGCCGAGCGACTGGCCGAGACCGGCGTCCAGGTGTGCGAGCATCACCGCCGGCCGCGGCCCCACCTGGGCGTAGCCGCCCGCCATCGACGTCACCACGCCTTCGTGCAGCCCCAGGATGCCGTGGATTCCGGCGTGGCCGTACAACGCGTCGAAGAACGCCGCCTCGTGCGAGCCGGTGTTGTTGAATACGTAGCGGACGCCGAGGGCGGCGAGCTGTTCCACCACCACCTGCGACGGCGTCCCGGTAAACGGCCGGGTGGAACCCGCCGCGGTTACATGAGTCATGCCCAGTGTTGTATCACACTGCCTCCACACCGCAAGCCTTGGCGTTCACGGCCGAGCGCCCGGCCGGTCATGCCCGGCGGGAGCGGCACTTCTGCGCGCTATCGTCCGCGCAGCGCCGGGGTCCAGCAGCGTTGGCCGGCATCCGCCTTGGCGCGGTCCATGCGCGCCAGGATGGCGAGCCCGAGCAGGGCGACCTGCTGCGCGGCGTCGTGGCCGGCGCCGGCGCGGAATTTCTCGCCGGTTACCATGTTGTCGGCCACCGAGCAGATCGAGCCGCCGCGCTTGCCGAACAGCAGCGGCAGGGTGACCAGCGCCGCCGACTCACGGTCGCCGCTGAGTACCCCGGCGCGGCGGTAGTAGTCGAGCACTTCCAGGTGGCGCGGCTGCAGGTAGCCGCCCACTGACGGGCGCCCGACGCCGCAGAAATCGCTGTCGCTGGAGCGGGTAATGCCGACGTGGTAGCGGACGCCGAGGTCTTCGCCGGCCTGCGCGAGGGCGAGCACGATCTCGGGGCTGGCGACGGCCGGGTAGGAGGGTTCGACGTAGCCGCGGGTCATGCCTTCGTCGCGCACCACCCCCTGGCTAATCACCACGTCGCCCGGGCGCACCGATTCGTGCATGCCGCCGGAACCGCCCAGGCGCAGGTAGGCACTGGCACCGGTGTGCTCCAGGAACTCGTGCAGGATCAGCTCCGCTTCAGGTGAGCCGCTGCCGCCGCTGACCACGCTGACGTGGGCGTCTTCGTACCAGCCGCTGTAGGTGGTGAACATGCCGGTGCGCGCCACCAATTCGGCGTCGCGCAGGCTGCCGGCAACCTGCTTTGCCGTCCTCGTCGTAGGCGCACAGCGGGTCGCGCACGGTCACGATCACGTAGTCGCCGATGCGGCTCGGGTCGATGCCGGTCAGCGCCGGCTTGCCGTCGATCAACAGGCCGCGGCGCGGCACGTTGGCGGCATACTCGTACTGCCGGTAGAGCTTGTCCACCGCCTCAGACATCGTCCGCATCCTCCTTGCGCGGGGCGGTCGCCGGCACCGGTTGCAGGTAGAGCTGGCGGTCGCGCGGGCCGTCGAATTCCATGAAGTAGACCGCCTGCGAGTGGCCGAGCTGCAGCGCGCCGCCGTCGATGATCAGGCTCAGCGAGACGCCGGTCAGCGCCGACTTGATGTGGCCGGCGGCGTCCTGCGGGGTGTCGTGCTGATGCTTGAAGTCGATCCGCGTCGGCACCAGCCGGTTCAGCTCGTCGGCCACGTCCTCCAGCCCGAGCGGGTCCGGGAACGACAGCACGGTAAGGCCGGCGGTGGTGTGCGGAATGGTGGCGACCAGCACGCCGGAGCGTAGCCCGCTGGCCGCCACCGCGGCGTGCAGGGCGTCGGTTACCTCGTGCGGGCCGTTGCCGGTGGTGCGAAAGCGGTGAATGTGCATGGTGTCAGTCTTCCTTGATCGGGAGTAGTTGCGAGTGCCGGGTGGTGGCGCCGTCGCGGCAGTCGCGCCAGCGGCCGCGCGCGCCGCGGCCATACTCGGCGCCCTGTTCGGCGCTGAGCCAGGCGGCGAACAGCGCCAGGGCGGCGGCATAGGGGAGGGTGGAGAGGAGGTCGTCGTCACCGGTGGTCAGCGCGACAGCGTGCCGTAATTCGCCGGACAGGTCGGGGCTGGTCAGAATCCGGTAGGGGCGGCCGAGATGCTGCAGGAGCGGCTCGATCTCACGCACCCGGCTGTGGTCGCGCGCTGGGGACGGGCACAACACGAGCGTGGCGCATGCCTCCGGGTCGCCGGAGAAGTAGTCGAGGTGCACCCACTCCTCCACGTCTTGGTCGATTGCGGGCACGCCGGTTGCCTCCAGCAGCTTCGCCCGTCCGTAAGCGGCCGCGGCACGGGCCGGGCCGCCGGCCAGGAGCTCGTAGCGCCGGTGACCGCGCCACTTCCGTGCCAGTTCGGCCAGCTGCGGCTCGACCGCGGGCAGCATGCGCGCGAGCAGGTCGGCGGAACGGAGTATACCGGTGCGCAGGCGGTCCGTTTCCGTCTGGTGGAAGCGGCCGCGCACCTCGCCGATGCGCACGGCGAGCAGGTAGAGCGCGGCCGCGCACAGGAAGAACGAGCGCACGCCGGGCGCCGCCGCGAACGGCGGCAGCGTGATCGGCAGACACCGTTCGGCGGCGTGCGCCAAGCGGCTGTCCGGGTTCGCGGTCAGCGCGACCGTGATGGCGCCGCGCCGCCGCCACTGCTGCGCCGCCTCCACCGTGCGTGCCACGTCCCCGGACGAGCTGACGGCGATCACCAGCGGGGTATGCGGATGGCGGGCGCCTGGCAACTCGGGTTCGAAGCGGGCCGCCTGCATCGCGGTTAGCGCCCGGCACGGGATGCCGGTGAGCCGCACCCATGCCGCGCGCACCAGTTGGCCGGCGATCTGCGAGTCGCCGCAGCCGGTAAGGATCACCTCGCGCAGGGCGAAGATCGCCGGCGTCGGCAGCAGGGTGCGGGTGGCCGCTTCGAGGGCCTCGTACTGACCGGCGAGCAATTCGGGCAAGCTGAACACCTGGGCGCGCATCGCGTTGCCGGCGCCGGCTGCGGGCGTACTCATGGCTTTGCACCCGCGCGCGTGGCGAGTCCGAATGCGCCATCGCTGGCGCCGCGTGCACCGCTGCCGGCCTCGCCGACGCCGAGTGCACTGCCACGCCGAGCCCTCCCGCGAGCGGGAGCCGCTCGGTTCGGGACGCCGCCACCCGAAATCCCGCAACGGAGTGCGCGTCCAGGCGCCACTCCGGCGCCGGAGTCGCCGCGAGGAAGCGCACCACTGCCGAATTCGCCGCCGTCGCCGGATGCGCGGCACGGGCGTGCCATACCGCGGGCGGGCGTCGCGTCCGATGGCAGCGCGCCGACCGGGGAACCGCGGCGGGCCTGGTCAGGGCCCGGTGCACTGCCAAGCGGCCCGGCGCCGCGCGGCGCGCCATCTCGCAGGCGGGCCAGCAGCGCATCGCGGCGCCGCCGCCACTCGCTGCGGCAGGCGTCCAGGCGGGGCGGC
>MKWU01003453.1_pt1 | contig 20816 bp, 15 predicted proteins | sample 809101 | NCBI WGS metagenome assembly MKWU01 (sample SAMN05860141, study PRJNA318959) | sponge metagenome | host: Aplysina aerophoba | place: Slovenia: Piran, Adriatic Sea, Gulf of Piran | collected 2013-05-07
CACGGAAAGGAGATGTCGTCAAGTACCGTCGTCCCTAAAACGCCAAGGGAGCCTATTGGCTCCCTGGCTACCTCGGCGACCTCTTGGCGCGACACATCGCGCATGCGTCTGTAACGCAGTTGCTTGTTTTGGATCGCGTCTCCATCTACCCTTGCGGTTGGACTGCCTCGCGGCAGCGGGGGAGCTCTCTCAGCCGATCATGAACCCCTATTCGGAATTGATTAAGCTTCGGCAATATCATTGTCAAGATGCCATCAAAACAAATTCAGCGGTGGCCATCGGCGGCATTGAGCAGGCTTGCGCGGTCACTGCGGGAACTCTGAAGATCGCCGAAGAGGCCGGTTGAGAATTGATCGGCTGCTGCTCCGCGCATATCCTTAAGGGTGTATCTCAAACTTGTTGCAAAGCGATGCGAGAAAGTATTCCTATATCAGTGCGCCTCTTTATGGGCTGGAAGGTCGGAAACTCACATTCGGCCCAATCAATCATTTTGGGTTACACCCGAAGCGAAGTTCACGCATCCCAACGCGCGATGTTGCAGGGACACGACCGCTCGCTTCCCCTGCTTGTCCGGCGTTACGATGCCGTCAGTGCTGTAGGGCTGAGCAACCGGATAGGTTGATGACAATTTTCTCCCTCCCCGAGACCTCTAATTGAGGCAATCCTGGTTCGGCGAAACGGCCGCCAAGATTCGTTTCTTCAATTTAGCGCTATTCTTGTAGGTCATTCCAGTACGCACGCGGGTGTCGAGCTGACGGCCCCCGAATGGGACGGTTGCTGCGATCTCTACGGACGAAAGCAGGCCATCCGGATCCGCTGAACGATCGAATGCGTCAAAACCGGGACAATATCCGAAGTCGCCACCTAATGCCTGGCCTCGCTCGACAGGGACAGGGCCGATTCCAGCATGCTGCTCCGCATCGTCCGCGAGCACTGGCAAATTGAGAACCGCTTTCACTACGTTCCCGACTGAACACACGGCGAGGACCGCTGCCGGGCGCATGCGCGCCACGCGCGGCGCAACCTCGCCTGCATGAGCAACGCGGCAATCTCCATCGTTCGCTTCGAGGGCCGGTTTCAAAACATGCCCCCGACCAATCGCTACTACGCGGCCAAGGCGCAGGACGCGATCGACGCCATTCCAAAGCCCCTGAAGCGCTCCTGAGCGGGTTGGAAGCAGAACCCTATTGAGCCGCAGTTCCGGCTCGAAGGATTGCTGCGCCCGCAGCCGGCAATTCGCCGGAAAACATCCGCAAACTCTCATCCGAGACACTTCGGTCAGCCCCGACAACCGCAGCGATGCTCTCACCCGTACCGGAATCCGCAGATTGAATCTTCCTCGAATCTGCAAAAACTAGATTTTTGCGCTGGCCTGCAATCGACATGAAACTCCTAGACGGCAATATCCTCGATTTTATCCCAAGTCAGCATTTCCGCTGACTTCCGCCCGAAACCGCGCATGCAATCTCGCGCCATAGTGAAGCACGTCGTCGAACTTCACGTTTTGAAGAATTAATTCGGCGGAAACCGAATGGCGCTTGACATGGCCGGCCATGCCGGGCGAATTGCCCGAGGCTTGCCGCCGTCCCAAATTCACTGCCAGGCCCGGATAATCCGGCAAGGCGCCTCAATTCGGAGAATATTCAATGCAGAAAGAAGTCTCAATTGCCGACTTGATGAGAACCATTGGACAACGCGCCTCCGACGCGGCTTCCGAGTTGGCGTTCGCTTCAAGCGATCGAAAATCTGCAGCCCTGGAAAAGGCTGCAGCCGCGATTCGAGATTGCGAAGCCGATATTCGCGAAGAAAACGAAAAGGATCTGGAATTCGGGCGCGCGAAATCGCTTTCGAACGCTATGCTGGACAGGCTATTGCTCGATCAAGCTAGAATAGACGGGATTGCCGGCTCGCTGGAAGCCGTGGCCGCCCTGCCGGACCCGGTCGGCGAAGTGATCGCAAGCTGGGAACGGCCGTCCGGCTTGAAAATCCGCCAGGTCCGGACGCCAATAGGAGTCGTCGGCATCATCTACGAATCCAGGCCGAACGTAACGGCCGATGCCGGCGCCTTGTGCATAAAATCCGGAAATGCGGCCATACTGCGCGGAGGCTCGGAGAGTTTTCACTCTTCCAGGATAATCCACCAGTGCCTCGTGGCCGGCTTGGAAGACGCGGGATTGCCGGCGGCGAGCGTGCAATTCGTGCCGACCAGGGACAGGGATGCCGTCGGCGAAATGCTGCGAATGACGGAATTTATCGATGTCATCGTACCGCGCGGAGGCCACCGCCTGGTTGCGCGCGTGCAGTCGGAAGCTCGCGTGCCGGTATTCGCGCATCTCGAAGGCATCTGCCACGTCTACGTCGACGCCCGCGCGGACATGGAAAAAGCCCGCAAAGTCGTCGTCAACGCGAAAACCCGCCGGACAGGCATATGCGGCGCCGCGGAATGCCTGCTTGTCGACCGCGCATTCTGGGATAGGCAAGGCGCGCCCTTTATCTCCGACCTGGTCGAAAAGGGAGTTGAAGTGCGGGCGGATGACACCCTGCAGGCGGTCGAAGGAACCGTAGCCGCGACTCCCGAAGATTTCGGCAAGGAATTCCTAGACATGGTGATCGCGGCGAAGATCGTCGACGGCGTAGACGACGCTATCGCCCATATTAGAACGCACGGATCGAATCATACCGAGGCGATCATTACCGAAAGCGATGAAACAGCCGACAGGTTTTTTTCGCGGCTCGATTCCGCGATCCTCATGCGCAACGCTTCAACGCAGTTCGCCGACGGCGGCGAATTCGGCCTCGGCGCCGAGATTGGAATCGCGACCGGCAAGCTGCATGCTCGAGGACCCGTCGGGGCAACGCAGTTGACAAGTTTCAAATACCTCGTGGAGGGCGACGGAACAGTACGCCCTTGAGGCCTGCTGTTCCGTTCGGCGCCGAATGCTTGGAATTGATTTATGAGCGGGCGTTAAATTTTCCAAGTCCGGACTTGGCCGCAATCGATGTGAACGAAGTTTTCTCGTCTATATCGTCCGACGCCGCCGCTCGCGCAAGTCGCTGCCGCAGTAGCAATTTGCCTTGAAGAACGGTTCTTCAGGCGAACATCGGCTGCCTTGCCTTTGATATGAAGTGAATTTCGCGCGACGCTTCCGCTACTCCTCCTGAGATAATCGTTTGTGCGCTTCGTTCTGTAGCCCGAAAGCAGCTTGAACGGTTCGTCGGTTTCCAGGATTGCGCTGATAGCGGATAGGTTATCGATGTTTTGTTGAGCCATGCTGATTTTTCGATCCTGCCTCCAGTCACGCATGAGGTAGTCGATTTCATTCATGGCTTCGCGAATATATTCGCCGTCGATCCAATAGATCGTATTCAAGGACTCGCCCGTATGGCCGCAGTACATTTTTAGGCGTCGAATATTGCCGGCTCCCTTTAGATAGGAGGCCGCGTTTGGAAAGGCGGGTGCGGCCGCGACAGCAAAGGCACCGGCTAAAAAGTATTGAAGTACGCTTCGACGCGCGAATTTACAATCCTCATTTGCCTGGCTGGTATTCATGTGCTGCTGGCCAACCTGCTCGATTTCGATTGTCTTCATTGTTCCTGCCAATTTTTGTTTTTGATTCGTTGCTTATGAATCCTAGCACTCTACCATGGTAGTTTTACATCAACCGATTGATATTGTCAACAATCATTAGGCATAAGATCGAATCTGCTCATTTTCTCAACGGGGCCACTTTTGGGCCCCCTCGAAGTGTAGAGCGCAAAAAAGAAAATTTCAAACACTATCGCCGAAAATCGAGTTGATCTGCCGAAGGCAAATGCTTAATTCGTTGAAAAACAAGAATTGTTTTCCTGGAATTTGAAGACTATCCCGTGACAATTAACAATGATTGAAATTCGCGTGTCGGGAGATTTGGGAGGGGCGACGCGAAAAGAGATGCGCGAATCATTGCATCGCGAGCCTCAAAATCGGAAATTCGCAATTCGCCGATAAAATCTTTTTTATCTATTTGCCAAGCCCCCCGATCAGCTTGTCAAGCGATTCGGATTCGCGCTCGCTCATCTATGCTTGGCTGTTGTTTTTTTGTGGGCTCGCTTTATTGCCGGAACTGACCGCAGACGAAAAGAAGAATCCGCGGCGACGAACTCGCAGGGCGCATCGGCCGTTCGGTTTAGTCCGACGCCGTGCCAGGGCTGCTTTCGGACGCGTGCAAACGAACACACGGTGACGTTTCAATTCGCAAAGCGGCATTGTTCCTCCATCCTTCCGCGTCCTTGCCGTTGTTGCATCGACACGAACGGCTGTAGGGTGAATGCACGTCGTACGGCCCCTGTGTTCCAGATGGCTTTGCGCATTCAGTCGGATCCGGGAAAAAGTTCCGCAACCCGGCTTCAATCAGTGTGCGCCTGAAGCTCGGAGGCGGGCAGCAGACGGTATCATCCGTACTTTCCCATAGTGCGCGGTCTGGATTACCGGGTGAATATAGAGTCCTTCTCACATCGTCGGTGCCTGAAGCAGTGCCTGGATTTCGACTAGATGCGCTTCAATCAGCAAGGATACATCGTCGACCGTAAATTCATCTCGTAGATTCCGTAAAGCCGCCGCGACCAGATTTCAGCGTGCCGTCAACTTGCGGCTCTGGTGGTCGCGGCAGTTGGCTGAAGAGCCGATCGTTTGCACACGCGTTAGCGCGAATCCGTCGACGCGCTGATTCTTCGTCCGCCCGATCTACTTGTCGCGGCGGGCACGCGTGCCGGAGGCATCGAACATAAAGCGGCTCAAGCCTGATCCCGGAGGCGCCGAAGATTGAATTACCAAAAAAATCACCTTTTGATCAGGCTGGCGTAGCCGAGGTCGCGCGGCGGTTGAGCAACTCCGTCCGCTCCGTTTTCTTGCCCTTGCCGAGAAACGACTTAAGGGTGATCAATTCCAAATTCTCGATCTCGCAGGCGAACTGCTCGCGATGGTCCTGTTCGGCAGGTCCAAGCCCATTTGCTCGCGGACCATGTCGGCTGGTTCCCGGAAGCAGTTGTCAGGCCGCAGCCGGACGGTCGTCCGGAACCGGGGAGTTCGCGCTACGTTTCAAAGTCTTGCCGAAGAATGTCGGAGATAACAAAAAAATTGAATGCGCTACCGCCGTTGTTCTCAATGAGCGGACCGGTTCGAAGCCAATTGCGCAGTGCTCCTCGACATCCGGTGATCGTCTTTTGTATTCATTGCCGGGCAGCCGAAAAATAAATTTCCGACCTGCGCAATCGGTGTTCAAATAATCGTTATTTTCGAAAAGTAGATCTCAGGAATTAAGTTGCGCATCCATTGTAGTTAATTTGCAGCATTCGCCAGGACTTTGGCGACATTTAGCGCCCATAATTTTGCGAATCATACATGATTGCATTATTAGCCCATGCTGAAGAGCGGAAACAAAGAAGAAGAAAATGAAATCGATAGCGAGCCTTAGCAAGATTCAGTTGGCAGCCGCGGCGCTTGCGCTGGCTTTGACCGGTTATTCGGTCGAGGATGCCCGAGCCGAAACCGATATGTTGGCGTTCCGCCTTGCCCTCACCAGCGAGGTGTCGGACGACGAAACACTTTTGAGCTTTTATCGCGATCGAGATTTCCGCCCGATTTGGCTTGCGGGCGAAGACGCGAAGGAGCGCCGAATCGTACTTTTGTCCGCGCTGGACGATTCAGTCGGGCACGGATTGCCTAGTTTCCGGTATAAGCCCGATCGGTTAAAGAGCCTGTTCGCTAATGCGGTATCTTATTGGGATCTAGCTGTCGCCGAGGGCGCGGCAAGCAAAACGTATCTGCAATATGCGCGGGACCTGAATACCGGGGCGCTTGAACCGGAGGATATCGACGACGGGATCAAGCGAAAGCGCAGGCACATCGAAACCGATTTCCTCATGGAGCGGATTCTGTCCCCCGCCCCGGACGCATTCCTAGCGAGTCTTGCGCCCGCCGACCCAGCCTATCGGGAACTCCGCAAAGAGCTTCTGCGCCTGGATGCAATGATAGCCAAGGGCGGATGGGGCGAACCGCTGCCATCCGAAATCGGCATCCTGCGCCTAGGCGACAAGGGCGGGGAAGTGGTAGCGCTCCGGAACCGCCTTATCCGAATGGGCTTTCTCGCGAGGAACGCGAACGTTAGTTTCGATGTTCACGTGGAGAATGCGGTAAAGCGATTCCAGTCGCGGCACGGATTTTCAGCCGACGGCGTTGTCGGCTCCCTGACGACGGACGCCCTGAACATTTCGGCGAGGGACCGGCGCATTCAAGTCGCCGCGTCTTTGGAGAGGCTTCGCTGGCTGAACGAGCCGCTTGGCAATAAGCATGTACTCGTAAATCTAGCTGATTTTAGCGCGCGAATTATCGAAAACGGGCAGACCGCATTCTATACCAGGGCCGTGGTCGGACAATCTTCGGATGCGGATTTAAGCACTCCTGAATTTTCGGGTCTCATGACGCACATGATCGTCAATCCGATTTGGCACGTTCCCTATTCGATCGCGTCCAAGGAAGTTCTACCGGTTTGGCAGGAAGATCCATTCGCCGAAGAGCAACTCCTGATATTTGACAAGGAGAACAATGAAGTCGACCGCGCCATGATCGACTTCACGCAGTATTCCGAAACCAATTTCCCGTTTAGTTTAAAGCAGCCTCCGGGCCCGCTAAACGCGCTGGGCGAAGTCAAGTTCATGTTCCCGAACAAATATAGCATTTACTTGCACGATACCCCCGAGAAAAACCTGTTCAGCAAGGATGTACGCACTTTCAGCCATGGCTGCGTCCGGCTGGGGAAGGCGCACGATCTGGCAAGGTTCCTCCTCGCCAAGCAATACCAGTTTCCGGATAGACTGCTGGATGAAGCGCTTTACGAAGACGAAGAGATTAAATTCGACCTTGCCGAGCCCTTGCCCATCCACCTCGTATACCGCACCGTTCTCGTCAACGCGGGAGGCGAAATCAACTACCGCAACGACGTATACGGACGAGATAGGAAAATCTTTGATTCCCTGATCGAAGCCGGGCTCATTTCCTAGTCCGCAGTTCAAATTTCGGCGATCCGGCCCAAATAAGGCCGATCATGGGAATTTCGATAGGAGACTTGTCTTCCGCCGTCGGCGGGCGGGCCGAAGGAGATCTGAAACTGCGGGTCGATGGATTGGCCGAGCCCGCAAGCGCCGGACCGAACGACCTTGCGCTTGCCTTCGATTCAAAATTCCTGCCGGAGCTTGCGGCAAGTCGCGCTCGAGCTGCGCTTCTTGGCGAAGAAACGGACTGGACGAATCTAGGGCTTAGATCCGCTATACTGGTCTCTAGGCCGCGCCACGCCTTCGCGATAGCCAGCCACGTCTTCGAGCCGCCTAGCGAGTTTGAAGAGGGCGTTCATCCCGCGGCGGTGATTTCGCCGGCCGCGCGCATTGGAGCCGGCTGCCGAATCGGACCCTTTGCCGTGATTCAGCGCGGAGCATGCGTCGGGGCCGGCAGCTTGATCGGGTCGAACGTTTCGATCGGCCGCGACGCGCGGATCGGCGAAAGAGCGGTAATTTATCCGGGCGTGCGAGTCGGACGGGGAGTCGTCGTCGGAAAAAGAGTGATCGCCCACGCGAACGCAGTGCTCGGGTGCGACGGCTTCGCCTATGAGCTGAATAAGAGAGCGTCCGAAGGACCGAGCCACCGCCATCTAAAAATCAATTCGCTAGGTTCGGTCGAAATCGGCGACGATGTTGAAATCGGCGCGAACTGCGCGATCGACCGCGGAACGATTTCCAACACTTCAATTGGCAGCGGAACAAAACTCGACAACCTATGCCATGTTGCGCACAATGTACGGATCGGCGAAGACTGCGTAATCTGCGGACAGGTTGGAATTGCCGGTTCCGCTACTATCGGCGACCGCGCGATATTCGGCGGGCAGGTCGGCGTCGCCGACAATATTTCCGTTGGCAGCGACGTTCAGGCGTCCGGAGCGTCGGCGATATTTCGCGGCGTCTCCGACAAGACCAGCGTCATGGGAGTTCCGGCGGCCGAGATATCCAAGCACCTGTCCCACTACAGGCATATCGCGAAATTGCCGAGACTTGCCCAGAAAGTGCGGGAACTCGAGCGCCTCCTCGCTGAAAATTTGAAGAAATAGGCGTTCTCGAAACCGTATCCGCCAGGCGCAAGATGCCGCCGGTTCTGCTTCCAGGCGGTTCGCCTCCCGAGAGTATGGCGGCATTGCGCACAGGCAAGTTTCGCGGTCGGAACCCTCGCGGGCTGCGAAGCAGCGGCGTCTATGCCAATTCAAGTCAATTCTGCGATCCTTTTGATCGAGTCCCGAACACTTCGGTATCGAAAAAATTCGTAGGCGATGTTGAATCGGGCACTAATTTCGACGGGCGAGAGGCTCCCGCCCGTTACGTAATGCGCTAGCTGGAAATTTCGCCAAATTATTCCTTCAAGGTTCCCGAAGCAATCTGCACTTCCGCGAAGCCGGCGGTAAAGCCGGCAAGCGACAGGGCGCCGCTAGTGGGTTCCTCGGGCCGGTATACCGAGCGAATCGTCAATAATACCGAAATCGATTTACGTAGCAGTTCGACCTCCGCCGTCGTGAACGCAATTCTCGCGGCGCATCCATTGTCCAGGCAAAATCGGAACGGGTAGGTTTTCGCGGCCGCCTTTCCGACAGCCAGCACCAAGCCGGATTCCAGCAAAGTCCCCAATGGAGTCGTGATATTGGCTCCCGCGCCCAAATACGCGACGTCGGGAACTTCGAAGACTTCGACTCGCGCGATTCGATTGCCTTCCTTGTCGGTGACGAATTGCTGCATGTTGCATTCTTCGGTTTCAGCGCCCGAATATATGCAGTTTATGATCCAGTCCCCGTGCACGGCTCGCGTATAGATTTCTCCGACTTGCCTCACGACGGGCGTCCCGACGGCGAATCCATCGGCGCTTTCGTCGCCGGCTTCCTGCGCTCCCAGCACGTTCGGCAAGCAAATGCAAAACACCGCAAACAACCCGGCGATCTTTTTCATGATGATACTTTCTCGTTGCAACCTGCTTCTAGGCAATGGATACCAAACCGTCGCCTGATTGTCACTATCCAAATCCATTGCCGGCCCGGATCAAAATTTGATTGATTGTCCGCCGGCTCCGAGGATCGGCATTCGCAAATGCGCGATTGGAATTGCCGAATTTGGGCTTGTCGCCGTCTCGGGGAGCCAACTCCTGCGGCGAAGCTGGAATCTTTCGACGCGGACATCGCAATGGAAGCTCTTTCGGCCAATTCAAACCGGAGCGAAGTTTGTCTTGGCAGTCCTCGATTCCGACAATGGAATTCAATAGCCGCGCGGATCGCAGTAAAGCCGATTCGCGGCAGAATAGGGCGGGGCGATGCCGGGTCGCCATGCGCGATTCTATTTCAGGTGCCGTTTGGCTGTCTTCATGCCGCAGAGCTACAAGGGCTTGATTCGCACCTGCGTGATCCTATTCGCCTCCCGGCCCAGAATTTTGAACGCGAATCCATAGAAGTTGAACTCCTGTCCCTTGGTCGGGATCGATTTCGCGCCGTCGATGACAAGCCCCGCTATCGTATTCGCGTTTGCTTCCGGAAGTCGCCAGCCCATTTCGCGGTTGAGATCGCGAATAGTGGCGCCGCCGTCGACGACGATGCTGCCGTCGGCTCCCGGACTCAGCGGCTTCTCCGGCTGCGTATCGAATTCATCCGTGATCTCGCCTACGATTTCTTCCAGAATGTCCTCGAGCGTTACGAGGCCTTGCAGCGTCCCGTACTCGTCGACGATCAAGGCGAATTGAGAATGCCGAGCGAGAAACTGGCGCATCTGGTCGTCGAGAGTCGTTGTTTCCGGGACGAAGTACGGCTCCATCGAAATTCGGACGATGTCCAGCTTTTGATCGGGGCCGCCGCTCTCCGAGCCGCCGGCCCTGCAGCCGAGCGCTTCCCTTAGAACGTCTTTAGCATGCAATACGCCGACGATGTTCTCCCTGTTTCCCTGGAACACGGGCAGGCGGGTGAACTGCGAATTCCTGCACTGCTCGTAGACCTCGTCCTCAGCCGCATCGGCATCGATCATCTCGATCTCGGATCGATGAAGCATGATCTCCTCCACCGTGCGGTCGCCGAGGTCCAGCGCTCCGAGAAGCCGGTCTCGATGCTCCTTCTTCACCGCTCCGATCGAGTGGCCCAGCGCTATCGTGCCCTCGATCTCCTGCCGTATTTCAAGAACCGGGCTCTCTAGCTCGCCCGACAATCCGAATAGCCGAAGCAGTCGCCAGACAAAAAATTGAACGGCGGCTACGATCGGAAAGAAAAGCTTGATAATCATTCCAATGGCCGGAGCGACCCTTATCGACGCCGACTCCGGCCTCGCTATCGCGTAGGTCTTGGGCATGACCTCCGCGAATACGACGACGACCGCCGTCATGACCGCGATCGCGACGGCAACTCCAGAATCCCCGAACAGCCTAGTAAACAGCGTAGTCGCGAGCGATGCGGCGACGATATTCACGAGATTGTTGCCAAGCAGAATCGCTCCGATCAGCCGTTCCCGATTCCCGGTCACCTTGAGCGCGCTTGCGGCGCCTCTGTCCCCCTTGTTCGCCTTGGCCTGCAATTTGCCCCGCGATGCGGACGTCAGCGCGGTTTCTGATCCGGAAAAAAACGCCGAGAGGCAAATGAGCAGCACGATCGCCGCGAGCGTCGCCCAAAACGCGAGGTCCAGCGCGTCGTTGTAAATGTAACGCCACCAGTCAATAGTTTCGCCAGTCATATTGTTTCGAGTTGTTCCCGTCTTTCCCTAGAGTTGTGATTGAAGGCCGTGAAAAGCAATAATACCAGTATCGGAGATTCGCGCCGGCATCTTTCGATGCCGGGTCAATTGCCGGTCGCCAGCGGGTGACGCTCGAATACCAGCGACTTTAGCCGCTCGTCGAGAATAAGGGTATAGATTTCGGTCGAGGAAACATCGGCGTGACCGAGCAGCGTCTTTACCGAGATAAGATCGGCGCCATTCGCAAGAAGATGCGTCGCGAAGGCGTGGCGCAGGCGGTGCGGAGTTACCAATTCGTGTTCTAGTCCGGCCGATGCGGCGATTTGCTTTATCAGCAGATAAAATCGGACTCGATCGAAATGCCCGGCCTTTCCTCTCGATGGAAAGAGAAATTTCGATTTCTTCCTGCCCTTCGCCGGGCCGGAATCTTCCTGCTGCTTGCGCCGCCGCCGCCATTCCAGGAGCTTTTTCCTGGCCGGCGCGGACAGTGGAACCATGCGATCCTTAGATCCCTTGCCGACTATCAGCAGCATGTCGGGATTGCCTTCGGTGGCGTCAAGCGGAAGCGAGACCAATTCACTGACTCTCATTCCGGTTGCGTACAATAGTTCCAGCATGCACGCGTTTCGCGCCTTTTCGCAGTCGGTTTTTCCGGTTTCGCCAGCCGCTTCGAGCAGACGGGAGACCTCCTCCTCGGTTAAATACTTGGGAAGTGTGCGAGCCTTTCGCGGATTCCTGATGCGCGAGGCCGGGTTGTCCGATCGCCAGCCTTCTTCGTAGGCGAATCTGTAGAGCTGCCGAATCGCCGACATGCGGCGGCTGCGGGTGGACGCGCTCATGCCCGCCGCGTCCAGCTTTTTGATATAGCTTAGAATGTCGTTCCGCTGCGCCGCGTCGAACGAAGCCCCGGATTCTTTCAGAAATTCCCGGAAGTCCTTGAGATCGGCACCGTAGGCGGCAATCGTGTTGCCCGCCGCGCCCCGCTCGGCACTTGCGGCTTCCAGGAAAGGCTCGATCCAGTCGCCGCCAGTCATATCCGGTCGATGGTGACCAGCATCTGCAGCGCGATCTTCGTGGCGACCCGGTCAAGTCCCGCCTTGGAGAGCGCGGCAAGCGCCTCCCCGACATCGAAAGGGTCCGCCTGCCGACTGTTCGAAAGCTGCTCCAGCGACCGAAGGAGCGCCTCGCCAAGCTTTCCCTGGTCAAGCAAATCAATAAACTCGCCGTCGAATTCCCGTCCGGAAAGCGCAGACGCGATAGCCGCTTCGAGCGGCGTGTGCGCGAGCAGCAATGACGGCTCGCCGAGAGCGAGCGACTGTAAAAACATTTCCCGCCTGGATTCGGCGGGGAAGTCCTGCACTGCAGCTGCATACTCGTCCGATAGCAATGCGATCTCGAACAGCTCGGCGCGCGCGTTTTCAATAATTCCCAAGCGAAGTATCCTCGGCCCGAAAAAACGCGAAAACGCGACGCCCAGACCCGATTCCTTCATTGAACCGGATATTCCGGGCAGCAGGCCGCCGACTTCATCCAAATTTTTCGATAGCAGCGCCAGATCCAGGGCCTGTATGCTCCTGACGCGATCCCAAACTCCGCCCGAAGCAGGCGGCGGTCGTTCCAGATATGCCGAAAACAGCGTTCCTGGCGGAATGGCGCCCGAGCGCGTAAGGCGTTCGCACGCTTCGATCTTCGCCTTCCATCCCAGGATGCCGGAAAGATGGCGATAGTCGAACGCGAGCGGCAGGGACGACCTCTGCGGCGGCTGGCCTATGGCTTCGCGCATCCGAAAGTCCAGCGGCGTCAGGGCCGACGGTTCCGGCAGCGGGCCGTCGCCGATCAATTCGGGATAAAGGAAGTACTTTAGCGGCTCGGCCTCGGAGGCCGAAATCGCGCCGATCGCTCGCGCCGCGCTTAGGGACACCGCCGCGGCGGACCATTGGCCGTCGCGCACGAGGCAGAATATCCGGGCCGCGAAATTCGGGGCCAGCTCCGGAATCGACATCATCGCCGCGCAGGCGCGGTTTTCGTAGCCCGTCAGCAGGCTGATGTCGAACCATTTGCGAAACGCCTCGGGCTTCGTCGGACCAACCCGCTCGAGAAGAGCCTCGGCGTGCTCAAGAGCTCCCAGTTCAAAGAGCTTGTCGACGCGCGCGAGGAAGAGGCTGCCGTCGGAGACGGAGTTTTCGGGAGGATCCGATTCCGTCAGCAAAAGAATATAGAGAAGTTCAAGAGCCGCCGGCAGCGAATCAATGTCCAGATCCGCAATCCGCCTTTCGATCTCGACACCGTCGCTTCTCTTCCATAGCTCCTTCGGCAGGCCGGCAAGCTCGCTTGAAACCAGGCCGACCGCATCCCAGCGCAGCGCGTCCAGCTCGGTGGATTCGATAGGGGAGTTTCGGGCCGGCGCCGCAACCGGCGTCGAGTCGGCTTCGGACGCCGCTTCGACTGCGGATAGCCACTCGATTGCCGAAAGAGGCTGCTGGGAATGCGCCGGCCACGCGGCGAGCATCCCTATCGTTGCCAAAATGCAGCTATTGCGCATCAACGATAACGGGAACGACGATCTTTTCGTCCGGAGGCTGCATGTCTCCAAAGAAAGCGTAGCCAGTGATCCCGACCGCGGCGATGGCGACGGCGATTCCAATGGCAACGATAAGTCGTTTCATTCCCCGCGTCCTTTGCTTGCTAATTCGATTTCGCTTATGATTCAGATTCGTTGAATTCATACCGCAATTGCGGGAAATTTGCACGGTCGCAAGACCGGATATAGCGGGACGGCGCGATTTGAAAAAATTTTTTCCGAAAAAACTGGCCAAGCCCGTGGTTCTCGTCGGCATGATGGGATGCGGCAAGTCCGCCGTCGGGGCCGAGCTGGCGGAGCTGCTGTCGGTTCCGTTTCTCGATTCGGATACCGAAATAAAAACCGCCGAAAGGATGGAGATCGCCCAAATGTTCCAGCAATTCGGCGAAGCCTACTTCCGGGAGAAAGAATCCGGCATGCTGGAGAAGCTGCTCGGCGGCCGACCTAAAATCCTCGGAGCGGGAGGCGGAACGTTCATGCTGGAACGGAATCGCAGGCTTATAGCCGATAGAGGAATCTCGCTTTGGATCAAGGCCGAACCGGAATTGCTTTGGGAGAGGGTGCGGCACAAGACGTCTCGACCCTTGCTGTTAACGCCCGATCCCTACCGGACGCTTACGGAGTTGCTGAACGAAAGAACGCCATTCTACAGCATGGCTCAAATCGCGGTCGAGGCCGAGCGAGGCCTATCGCTGGCGGACATGGCGGCCAAGATCGCGCTGGCCCTGGAGAATTCGGAATTGGGCGTCTTCGCGGAGCGGGACGAACATGGCGCCTGACGTCGTTCGCGTTGAATTAGGCCAAAGATCCTACGACATCCTGATCGGCAGCGGTCTGCTCGCCGATTCGGCGAGCTATGTCGGCCCGGTACTTTCGAGGCCCCGGCTGGCGGTCGTCGTCGACCCCGGAATCGCATCCCGCTATCTGCCGCCGCTGCGATCGAGCATGGAATCGGCGGGCATCCGGGTCGACGCGCTCGAAGCCAAGCATGGCGAAGCTGCGAAGTCCTGGCGAGAGCTCGAAAGAATTGTCGAGTGGCTGCTTTCGATCGAAGTCGAGCGCGGAGATACGGTTGCCGCATTGGGAGGCGGCGTCGTCGGCGACCTGGCGGGGTTCGCCGCCGCGATTCTTCGGCGCGGCGTCGGCCTGCTTCAGCTGCCGACGACTTTTCTGGCGCAGGTCGACAGTTCCGTAGGAGGAAAGACGGGAATAAATTCGCCCGTCGGCAAGAACCTCGTCGGAGCGTTCCATCAGCCGTCGCTCGTGCTCGCCGACATTTCCGCGCTCTCGACCTTGAGCGAGCGCGATTTTCTGGCCGGCTACGGCGAAGTCGCCAAATACGGGCTCCTGAACGATCGCGAGTTCTTCGAGCGGCTCGAGCATCAGGGCGATTCGATCAGGCGAAGGGACCCCGAAGCACTCGCCGCAACCGTGCGTCGCTGCTGCGAGATAAAGGCGGCGCTAGTCGCCGAAGACGAGAGGGAGGCCGGCAGGCGCGCTCTGCTGAATCTCGGCCATACTTTCGCGCACGCGCTGGAGGCGGCGACAGGGTATTCGGACAGATTGCTTCACGGCGAGGCCGTGTCGGTCGGATGCGTTCTCGCGGCCGAGTTCTCCTCCGAGCTCGGATTTTGCCCGCCGGAAGTCCCGGTTCGGATTCGCCGGCACTTCGGCGATGCCGGCGCCAAGCATTCATTGAGCGAAATTCCGGGGGACCTTCCGCCCGCCGAAAAATTCCTGGAGCTGTTCCGGCAGGACAAGAAAGCCGAATCGAGCCGGGTAAGATTCGTGCTTCTGCGCGACATCGGCGACGCATTTACCGCCGACGGAGTCTCGTCCGAGGCCGTCCTCGGATTTATGCGCAAAAAGCTGCAACGCGGACCGCAGCGCGACGGCGCGTAAACGCTCCAACCGATTCGGCGGCCGGAAAATTGAAATTCGGTTGCGCACCGGCCCGGCATGGAATTGCATCCGGACACGCTACGGGTTAGGCGGACGCGAGGGCGACAAGGAGGCGAGCGCGCCGCAATCTCGGGACATGCGCTAGCCGCCGGCGCCACATGCGAAATTTGCCAGGGAAGCCAATTCGACAATGCGATCCAAAGTCATTCCCGTAGAACCGTTCGACCTCGTGCTGTTCGGCGCGACCGGCGATCTCTCCCGGCGCGAAATCATACCGAGTCTTTACCGGAGGTTCGAAGGCAATCAGATTATGCCGGGTTCGCGCATCATCGGCGTTTCTCGGTCAGGCGATACCGAAAAATTCAGGCGGTTCGCCCGATCGTCGATCGAAGGGAAGAGCGCGAATCCGAATCCCGAAACCGTTTCCGGGTTCCTGGAGCTGCTGTCCTTCGTCTCGCTGGACGCCCATTCCGAGGCCGGCTGGTCCGATCTGTGCAAAGCGGTCCGCAAAGATAGAATCCAGACGTTTTATCTTTCCGTTTCGCCGTCGCTTTTCGGACCGATCGCCCAGAAGATCGGCGCTTGCGGAGCAACGCATTCAGGCTCCCGAATCGTACTGGAGAAGCCGTTCGGCTACGATTTGGCCTCCGCCCGCAATCTCAATGCTTCGCTGCTCAAGGTTTTTTCCGAATCGCAGATCTACCGTACGGATCACTACCTCGCGAAGGAGACGGTTCAGAACCTGATGGCGATTAGATTCGCAAACGCGTTCTTCGAGCCGATCTGGAACAACAAGTATGTTGAGAACGTTCAGATCACCGTCGCGGAATCAGTAGGCGTGAAAGGACGCGGCGAATATTACGACAGCGTAGGCGCCATGCGGGACATGGTCCAGAATCACTTGATGCAGCTGCTTTGCCTCGTAGCCATGGAGCCTCCCTGGGGATTCGAACCCGATGCCGTGCGGGACGAAAAACTCAAGGTCTTGAACTCGCTCGAGAGCGTGAGGCCGGAGAACATCGTTCGAGGCCAGTATCTCGAGCACGGCGAACTCGGAAGCTACAAAGACGATGTCGACAACCCCGACAGCAAGACGGAAAGCTACGTGGCCCTGCGCTGCGGCATCGCGAACTGGCGATGGGCCGGAACGCCGTTCTATCTGAGAACCGGCAAGCGACTGCGAACGCGAATGTCGGAAGTCGCCATTGTTTTCAAGAAAGTCCCGCATCTGATCTTCGGCAAGGACAAGAAGATCTACAACAATGTTCTGGTCCTGCGGCTGCAGCCGGACGAGGGAATTACAATGAACGTCATGATCAAGGGGCCTGGCCTCGGCGGCATGCGCCTTGAGCAGGTTCCGCTGGATATGAGCTTTTCCGATGCGCTTGGAACCGAGGGCGTTTCGGCGAGCGCGTATGAAAGGCTGATCCTCGACGTAATTCGCGGAAATCAGACCCTGTTTATGCGAGGCGACGAGGTCGAAGCCGCCTGGGCCTGGGCCGACCCGATAATCTCGCAGTGGGAAGACAGCGGCGAAAGCCCGGAACCCTATGGCCAAGGGTCCGAAGGCCCTCGCGAAGCCGTGGATATCTTTTACAGCGAAGTTCCGAAGTGGCGCCCGATCGAATAGGCCGCGACGATTGCGAGGCAATCGGACATGCGCCTTTCGCGTGCAAAGATCGGGAACGCGCCGCGGGTCGCCGAAAGCCCGGCGCTCCAGGCGGATAGCCTACTGCCTCCGGCGATCGATACGCTCGAATTAATCCATTTGGCTCAAGGAAACGGCAGGCGATCATGAACTTCTGGGACAGGCTGGAGAATCATTTTCAGGCGACTTCGAACCGTCGAATCAGTTCGCTCTTCGACAATGATCCCTCTAGGGCGGACAAGCTGTCGGCGGCTGCGGGCGGCATGCTGCTGGATTTCTCCAAGACTTCGATCGACGATGAATCCTTAAAGCTGCTGCTGGAGCTATGTTCGGAGGCCGGGGTCGCCGAGCGGCGGCTCGACATGTTCGAAGGCGAGCGAATCAACGTCTCCGAGAATCGTTCGGTCCTGCATACGGCCTTGAGGGATCCGGACGGCGCGCCGGTCCTCGTCGATGGCGCCGACGTCAAGCCGGGAATTCGTCGGTCGCTTGCAAAAATGCAGAGCTTTTCCGACGGCGTTCGCAACGGCGCCGTGCTTTCGGCAAGCGGAAAAAGATTCACGGACATGCTGAACATCGGAATCGGCGGTTCCGATCTTGGTCCGGCCATGGCGTCGGCGGCGCTCGCGCCCTATGTCGATACTCTGCGACCGCATTTCATTTCCAACGTCGACGGCTCCCATTTTCGGGACGCCACATCGTACCTAGATCCGAAAACGACCCTGGTCGTCGTCGTTTCGAAGACGTTTACGACGATCGAAACCATTACGAACGCCAGGACCGCTAGGGACTGGATCGCAGGCGCCTGCGGTCCCGAAGGCGTCCGGCGGCAATTCGCCGCCGTGTCGTCGGCGACGGAAAAGGCGGGCTCTTTCGGCATCGACATGAAGCGGGTGTTCGGTTTCGAAGACTGGGTAGGGGGGCGGTATTCGGTTTGGGGTCCGGTCGGGCTCAGCCTCATGATCGCAATCGGCCCGCGGAAATTCCTCGAATTCCTGGCGGGCGCAAGAGAAATGGACGCGCATTTCTTGGCCGCGGAGCCGAAAGCCAATTTGCCCGTCCTGCTTGCGCTAGTCGGAATTTGGCACAATCAGGTCGCCGGGTACGAAACTACCGCAATCCTTCCCTACGACCAGCGCCTTCGCCTTCTGCCGGCGTATCTGCAGCAATTGATGATGGAATCCAACGGCAAGAGCGTTTCTCGGGACGGGGAGCCGTTAACGCGACCCTCGGGGCCAATCGTGTGGGGCGAACCCGGAACCAACGGTCAGCATGCGTTTCATCAGCTCCTGTTGCAAGGAACCCGCATCGCGCCATGCGAATTCTTGCTGGCGGCGAATTCGCACGAGCCTGAGCTTCAGGAGCATCACGACTTGCTCGTTGCGAACTGCCTCGCCCAGTCCGAAGCATTGATGCGGGGGCGGGGGGCCGATAGCCGAGATTTCAAAACGGATTCCAATCCGGGAGGCGCGGGCAATCGAACCCGGCTAGCGTCGCACCGGGAAATAAAGGGCAGCCGACCGTCGGTTACCTTGCTCTATCCTAAACTCACGCCTTTCGTTCTCGGCCAATTGATTGCGCTCTACGAACATCGGGTATTCGTTGAAGGAACCGTATTGGGGATTAACAGTTTCGATCAATGGGGCGTTGAGGCCGGCAAGGAAATTGCGCGATCATTGCTGCCCGCAGTCGCCGGCCGCGCCGACGCGGCCGGCCTAGCCGGATCGACCCGTCTTCTGATTGACTACATAGCAATGAATCGTCGTTGACATCGAGTCCGCATAGCGAGCCGCACTCATCCCGAAGCCAAATTTAGGTCTGGCTTTTCAGAAGTCGCCGTTTTATTAATCCCACATGGAGATTCTGAGCGCTTTTGACGGCGACCCCGAGCCGGGCGAGGTCGCGGTTCGCCCGGTGATCGGTGCCGGGGAACAGCGCCGCTGAGACGCGCTGGCCGGGGAGCATCACTATCTTCCGTTCCACAGCCTTTTCGGCAAGTCGCTTCGGCACGTGGCGGTTTGGGGCGAGGTCTGGTCGGCCCTTCCGGGCTGGACGGCGGGCGCCTTCAAGGTCGGCGCGCTGGCGGCGGAACGGGCAGCCGAAGGAGATCAACATACGCGAACTTGAAACCGGAGCGCGGGAGAAGCTGCGCTGCGAGCAGGCGGCGCCCGAATGGCGGGCCGGCGCGAAGGGCGAGCCGATGCCGGCCGAGGAATTGCGCAGCCTGCACAACTATCTGTAGACCATCCCCGACTTTCGCAAGAAGCGCGGCCAGCGCTACGGCATCGCCTGCTACATGACAATCATGATCGCCGCCCGGCTGAGCGGCTACCGCGGCATTGCGGCCTTCGGCGAATACGCCGCCCGCCTGGACGAAGAGCAGCTCAGGGCCGTCGGCGGGTTCTGGAGTCCGAGCCGGCGGCGCTTCACGGCCCCGGCAACCTCGACCTTCCACTGCGTTCTGTCCTCCATGCCGCCGGACGCGCTTGAGACGGCTCTGCGCGAGTGGATCGAGCAGTTCAGCGAGGCCGGCGCGCCGGTCGCCCTCGACGGCAAGGACGTGCGCGGAGCCTCGAGGCAGATCGAGGGCGAACGGCGGATGTTGGTGGCCGCCGTCGAGCACGGCAGCGGCCTAGTCCTCGGGCAGGTGCGGGTCGGCTCGAAAACCAACGAGATCCCGACCATGCGCCAGCAGTCGCAGGATCTTGACTTGAAAGGAAGGGTGGTCACCCTCGATGCCCTGCACGCGCAGCAGGAGACCGCCCGCTGCCTGGTCGAGAGTTGCCGGGCCGACTACGTAGTTATCTCGGTGAAGGACAACCAGCCGACCATCCGCAAGAATCTCGAAGATCTGGACTGGGCCGGCGCGGGCTGGAGCGAGGACAAGTTCGACAAGGGGCACGGCCGCCTCGAAACGCGACGCTGCGCCGTCTTCGACCTCTCCGACCCGAAATGGAACGAGACGCGCAAGCTGAAAGGGCGCAAGCAGGCGTTCCGGACCGCAAGGACCCTCCACGTTCGAAAAACCGGAAAGACAAGCCGCGAGACCGTCTACGGACTGACCTCGCTCGGCGCCGACAAGGCCGGTCCCGACGCGATGCTAAGCCTCGTAAGTAATCACTGGCGCATCGAGAACCGCCTGCACTACGCAACCGACTTCACCTGCGATGAAGACCGCTGCCGCGCTCGGGTTCGCCACCTGCCGCGCAACCTGGCCTGCCCGGGCAACGCCGCCATTTCCATCATCCGGCTGAAGGGCGAGTTCAAATACCTTCCCGAAGCCAACCGCCGCTACGCCGCGAAAACCCGGGACGCCCTCGACGCGGTGCTGAACGCCTCGCGCCGCTAACCTCTCCCCGGCCGGCGACCGCAAAGCGGAACACGGCGGATGTGCCTTTTTTGCCCTAAGCCGGCCTTCGCCGCCCAAATACCTTTGGACTATTGCCTCTATTTGGCTCCCGCCGCCGAATCCTCCGAACGAACGCGCCGCCGGAGCCGCTCCGCTTCCGCCGGATCGAAATTACGACGGGCGCTGCAAATGCGCCTCTGGCATTTTCAGGTCTGTTCGCCTCGACTCGTATGAACCTTCCCATGATACCCATGTCTATAGAGTTATTCACATGTTGGAATCGCGCGACCTGTGGAAAACTTCAACCTGGCGCGCATGCGCAGGTGGGGTATCCTGTAGCTGGGGTCCCCTCCCCGAATTCAGGGAGGGGTCAGCGGGGCTTCGCTCCGCAGGGCGGGTCGGACCGATATCGACTGGGTTCACTGGAACCGTTCAAAAGCGTGGTCGGCCCGTCCTCCCTTCGTCCCCTCGCGTCCTGAATGGATGCCTGGGTCTTGAACCGGATCATCACGAGTGGAGGAGCGAGAGGACAATGACGATGGTAATCGCAGGTGTGGATGTCA
>MKWU01003454.1_pt1 | contig 20815 bp, 18 predicted proteins | sample 809101 | NCBI WGS metagenome assembly MKWU01 (sample SAMN05860141, study PRJNA318959) | sponge metagenome | host: Aplysina aerophoba | place: Slovenia: Piran, Adriatic Sea, Gulf of Piran | collected 2013-05-07
ACTTTCTTTTGCATATGGGCGGTCGGGCCTTCGGCCCTCCCTTGTGCAGGGGCTGCGCCCCCGCCACGCCCCCCTACAAAAACATACCTCACCGACCGTGTGCCTTCTTCGCAACCTGCCGGCTGGCGAGCATGGCGGCGCCTGTACACCAGCTGCGTCACCAAGAGCCCGAATGGTTCCAAGGATGACTGGCTGGTCAAATACCGTGGCTAAGTAGTTACCGTGGACAAAAGGCAGTTGTCGTTGCCGTTCTTCGCGGCCCTTAGTGGCCCTTCGTGGACAAAAAGAAGTTGCAGTTGCCGTTCTTCGCGGCCCTTCGCGTCCCTTCGCGGACAAAAAGAAGCTGGTGTTGCAGTTGCAGTTCTTCGTGGTCCTTAGTGGCCCTTCGTGGAAAAAAGAAGTCGCTGTTGCAGTTCTCCGTGGTCCTCCGTGTCCTCCGTGGATAAAGGTTTTGCAGTTGCAGTTCTTCGCGGTCCTTAGTGGCCCTTCGTGGAAAAGGAAGTTGCCGTTGCAGTTGCCGTTCTTCGCGCTCCTTCGCGGCCCTTCGCGGAAAAAAGGAAGTTGCAGTTGCAGTTCTCCGTGGTCCTTAGTGGCCCTCCGTGGATAAAGGAAGTTGCAGTTGCAGTTCTTCGCGGTCCTTAGTGGCCCTTCGTGGAAAAAGAAGTTGCCGTTGCCGTTCTCCCCGGCCCTAAGCGGAAAAACCGAACTCCAATCCTGCAAGTCCCCAATCAGCGACACTCCCAAGCCGCCGCCGATCCCCTCAGTTCGGACACTTGCCAAAAACCTGCTAAAGTAGCGGACACCGATAACTCTGCGTTAGCAAAAAATACACCTTGCTAACCACCGAACACGAACCACATGACCGCAGATCCCACCACCGAAACCGGCGTCAGTTATACGGAGCTTCTCCGCAACAACCGCAACTTCCGCTATCTCTGGTTCGGCCAGATCGTCAGCCTCCTGGGCGACTGGTTCAACCTGGTCGCCTCCGCCGCGCTCATCGGCCTGCTGACCCAGTCCGGGCTGGCCGTCGGTTCCCTCTTCGTCGTGCGCATGCTCGCGCCATTCCTCGTCAGCCCTATCGCCGGCGTCGCCGCCGACCGCTATAACCGCAAATACCTCCTGATCGGAGCCGACCTCGTCCGCGCTGCTGTCGTCCTCGCCTTCCTCCTCGTCCGTGATGCTGGCGACGTCTGGCTTCTCTACACCCTCACAGGAGTGCAAATGGCCATGAGCGGCTTCTTCGATCCCGCCCATACCGCCATCCTGCCTGACATCGCCAAACCGCGCGAACTCGGCGCCGTCAACGCGCTCAGCTCCGCCACCTGGTCCGTAATGCTCGCCCTCGGCGCTGCTCTCGGCGGCCTCTTCTCCGGCACTTTCGGCATGTACCCCGCCTTCGTGCTCGACACCTTCACCTTCCTGCTCTCGGCCGCGCTGCTCATGCAAATCCGCATGCCCGCCAAGCTCGCATCCGCCGCCGCCGACAAAACCATCGCCGCCGCCGTGGGTCAATACCTCCGCGGCCTTCGCTATCTGCGCGCACATAAGGACGTCCTTGTCGTTGCCCTGCAGAAAGCGACCATGGCACTCTTTTTTGCCACCGCCTTCCAGGTCCTCCAGGTCGCCATCGCCCAGCAGGTCTTTACCGTCGGCCAGGGCGGCGGCACCAGCCTCGGCTTGATGTTCGGCCTCACCGGCGTGGGCTCCGGCCTCGGCCCCATCCTGGCCCGCAAACTGACCGGCGACGATCCCCAATCTCTGAAGGAGGCGATCGCATACGGCTATCTCATCGCAATCGCCGGCATCATTGTGACCGCCCCCCTCTTGAGCCTGGAAACGGTGCTTCTGGGCTCCCTAGTGCGCTCTATTGGCAGCGGTGTCATCTGGGTCTTCTCAACCCACCTGCTCCTCCAAATGGTCCCCGACGAAGTCCGCGGCCGCGTCTTCGCCAGCGACTTCATGTTCTTCTACCTCGGCAGCGCCCTCGCCTCCAGCCTCGTCGGCGCCGCCCTCGACACCAGCCTCACCATCCCCAACATCATCTGGACCATGGCCGCCCTCGGCGTCATCCCCACCGTCCTCTGGACACTCTGGGTGATGAAGAGCAGACGCGAAGTGGCTTGAGATGCCTATTTGTTAAGGTCACTGCTCATTTGTGCTACAATGACGCTAGGTTCACTCTGAAATAACCCACAAAGATCCCCCTTTTTATTCAAGTTGGTAGGCGTTGCTCATGCGTGAAGATAGCTGGTGAAAAAGTGTCGCCCAAAAAGGTGGATTTTTCCATTAAGAGGATGTAAACGAGTGTGGAGGTGACGGTATGAGATTTGCCCTGCCACAGTTGATCCGCCACGATTATGAGGGTTTTGAAGCACTGACGCGACTTTATGCTCATGCTAAGGACTACCATCTTGAGAATATTGAGATCGACCTGGAAAGAACAAGGTGGTTTGATGCAGATATGTGTGCTGTATTTGGCGCGATACTTTACAGTTTAGGCGATAATTTGAATACGGTCGCTCTTGTCAATGTCCTACCAGATGTTGAAAGAATTCTTTCAAAGAATGGCTTCTTAAGTCACTATGGAAAGGTGAATATCCCCGATTCGTGGGAAACAGCGATTTCCTATCAGCGGTTTGATGTTACTGACGACCGTTTTTTCTCCGGCTATATAGAAACAGAGTTCATACATCGGAACAAGCTGCCTGAAATGTCGATGGGGTTAATGAAGAAATTTCGTGAAAGTATCTTTGAGATATTCAGCAATGCAGTACTGCATTCAAGTACCAGAATGGGGATTTTCAGTTGCGGGCAGTTGTTTCCGAAACAAAGCAAAATCGATTTTACGGTGGCCGATCTGGGGGTTGGCATACGTCAGAATGTAAGCGAATATCTGGAGGATGAAATCTCGGCAGAGCAGGCGATTATTTGGGCTACAGAGAAAACCAACACGACAAAAGAAGGGCCTGTTCCGGGAGGGCTGGGATTGAAGTTGCTTGGTGAGTTTATTGACTTGAATGGAGGTTGCCTTCAAATAGCTTCCGATGACGGCTACTGGCGACGTTCAAACAAGAGTTCTTCTTCCCTTGCTTTGGAGTATCCCTTTCCTGGCACGGTTGTAAACATAGAAATCAACACGGCAGACACACTTTCCTATATTCTGTCTACCGATTGGGACGTCGACGACATTTTCTGAGGTGGACTTATGCAGAAAGATACGAAGATATCTGTCTATGAGGTAGTGGGAAGTCCTCTGTGCGTGGCCTCAAACGACGGACAGAAGGTGCATGATCGCCTCGCCGTCGCTCTTAAGAAAGCTCGACGCGTGGTACTGTCATTTCACAATGTTTCAACAATGACTTCGGCTTTTCTGAATGCTGCGATTGGTCAATTGTATGGGACCTTTGCCGAGGAGCAGATTCGTTCCCAATTAAAGGTTGAGGACATAGAGCCTCAAGATGCGGCACTTTTGAAACGAGTCGTCGATACAGCCAAACTGTATTTTCAGGACCGGCAGAGATTTGACCAGGCGGTCCGGGAAGTAATGGAGGATGACGACGATGACGACGCATAGTGCAATGTCGGTGAACGATTACAGTTTCACCTCCAGAGATCAACTGTTTCTTGATGCGAACATCTGGTTGTTCCTGCATGGCCCGCAACAGTCGCCTGTCCGTCAACGTGTCAGGACTTATTCGCAGGCCTTTAAGCGAATTCTTTCTGCAAAGAGCCAAATTCATGTTGACGTTCTGATCATCTCAGAATTCATCAACAGCTATGCCAGAATCATGTGGAGAAACTCAAGCTCTACGATGGGCTTCAAGAGGTTTCGTAACAGTCAGCATTTTAAGCCAATCGCTCAAAATATCGCTGCTGATGTAAAGAGAGTTCTAAAGCACTGTACGCCGATAGAAAGCGGTTTTGGTCTCCTGGACATGGATGACCTTCTAAATGACTATGCCGCAGGTGGCTTAGACTTCAATGACCAGGTTATCTCCGAAATGTGCAAAATTAATGGTTTGACTCTAATTACGAATGATGGTGATTTTCGAGGTCAGGGCATTCCCATTTTGACCGCGAACCGACGTCTCTTGGTCTAGGATCTTGGCCCTCCACCCTGAAGTCCTCTATCCCATTCACGAATTTAGTCTCGACTATTCCCTCCTCTTTCAGGCCATCGAAGCCGCGCGTACGATTAGAATAGGAATGATCGACTTCAATGACTCAATTGCAAGAGGAAGATGTCAACAGTACAATCTCAAATGCTGCTTCTGATCCTATATAAATAGATAGACAACGTGAGCGCCCAGACCTACTTAGAGAATACCTTCCAGCACCATCCCAACCGACTCTCGCCTCCTTGACTGACCACTCACCACTGGAGCTCACCCATGAAAATCACCGACGTCAAACTTCACACCCTCCAACACCCAACCCTCACCCAGAGCCGTCACCGCCTCATCCAAGTGCCCGGCCTGCGCCGCATCCAGTACACCCACACCGGCCGCCCCATCGACACGCCCATGCAATCGCATATCCTCGAAGTCGAAACCGACGAAGGCATCACCGGCCGTATCGCCCCCACCTCCATCAACAAATATCAGCTGGAAATCCTCAAAACCCACGCCATCGGCGAAAGCCCCTTCGCCCGCGAACGGCTCTTCCAGATGCTGCACAAGGGCACGCGCTGGGTCTACCAGGAACCCGGCTGGTTTGGCGAATTCGACAACTGCCTCTGGGACATCTTCGGCAAGACCGCCGGGCTGCCCGTCTACGACTTGATCGGCCGCGTGCGCGACCGCCTGCCCGTCTACCTCACCGCCGGCGACATGGAGCTGCAAGGCTACCTCGACCACATTGACGACGGCCGCGCCTTCGGCGTCAACGCCTACAAACTGCACACCTACAAAGGCGGCAAAGCCGACATCCCCATCCTCACCGACGTGCGCAAAGCCGTCGGCGACGACTACGACCTGCTCAACGATCCCGTCTGCTCTTACAACCTGCGCGAAGCCATCGAAGTGGGCCGGGCCATGGAAGAGCTCGACTACATCTGGCTCGAAGAGCCCATGCACGAGCAGAAAATGAATCAGTACCAGGAGCTCTGCCGCACGCTCACAATCCCCATCATGGCCACCGAACGCCTCATGCACGACATGGACCTCACCGCCCAGTGGCTCATCCAGGGCGCCACCGACCGCCTGCGCGTGCGCGCGACTTTCGGCCTCACACAGGCACTGAAACTGGCCCACTTTGCCGAGCTCTACGGCGCCAACATCGAACTCAACGGGCCGGGCGGAAATTACGGGCTCGTCCATGCCCATGCCGGCTGCTGCATCGACAACACCGACTTCTACGAGCTGCTCGGCCCGGCCACCCCCCAGCGCCTGCGCGCCGAAGGCGAAGAGTGGGGCCTGCTCAACGCCCCCCTCATCGAAGACGGCCACATCGCACCCCCCGACGGCCCCGGCTGGGGCGCAGTCTGGGACGAAGACCGCATTCGCTCGCTCACCGTCGCCACCGACTGAATTCTGTGGGCTGTAGGGATTTACCGACGCGCGAAGCTTACAGCAACCGGCTTAACAAAGGGGCAAATCGGCAGAGCTAAACCGCTCAACTGATCCGCGTTGCCGCCAACTGAAATGTCCGATTGCTTGCCTCAACGCGGCACAGATTCTGGTCCAACCCTGCAATTTGCCGCCCTTACCGGCCACTGACCACTCACCACTGGAGTACGCCATGAAAATCACCAACGTCAAACTCCACACCCTCCAACACCCAACCCTCCCCCCAAGAGCCCACCGCCTCATCCAAGTGCCCGGCCTGCGCCGCATCCAGTACACGCATACCCGCCGCACCGTCGACACAACCATGCAGTCGCATATCCTCGAAGTCGAAACCGACGAAGGCATCACCGGCCGCATTGCCCCCACCACCATCGACAAATCTCAACTCGACATCCTCAAGACCCACGCCATCGGCGAAAGCCCCTTCGCCCGCGAACGGCTCTTCCAGATGCTGCACAAAGGCACCCGCTGGGTCTACCAGAATCCCGGCTGGTTCGGCGAATTCGACAACTGCCTCTGGGACATCGCCGGCAAGGCCGCCGGGCTGCCCGTCTACGCCCTCATCGGCCGCGTGCGCGACCGCCTGCCCGTCTACCTCACCGCCGGCGACATGGAGCTGCAGGGCTACCTCGACCACATTGACGACGGCCGCGCCTTCGGCGTCAACGCCTACAAACTGCACACCTACAAGGGCGGCAAAGCCGACATCCCCATCCTTACCGCCGTGCGCAAAGCAGTCGGCGATGACTACGATCTGCTCAACGATCCCGTCTGCTCCTACAACCTGCGCGAAGCCATCGAAGTGGGCCGGGTCATGGAAGAGCTCGACTACATCTGGCTAGAAGAGCCTATGCACGAACAGAAGATGAACCAGTACCAGGAGCTCTGCCGCACGCTCACAATCCCCATCATGGCCACCGAACGCCTCATGCACGACATGGACCTCACCGCCCAGTGGCTCATCCAGGGCGCCACCGACCGTCTGCGCGCCCGCGCCTCCTACGGGCTCACCCAGGTCCTCAAGCTCGCCCACTTCGCCGAGCTCCACGGCGCAAACGTCGAGCTCAACGGGCCGGGCGGATGCTACGGGCTCGTCCACGCCCATGCCGGCTGCTGCATCGACAACACCGACTTCTACGAGCTGCTCGGCCCGGCCACCCCCCAGCGCCTGCGCGCCGAAGGCGAAGAATGGGGCCTGCTAAACGCCCCCCTCATCGAAGACGGCCACATCGCACCCCCCGACGGCCCCGGCTGGGGCGCAGTCTGGGACGAAGACCGCATCCGCTCGCTCACAGTGGCGACCGACTGACAAAGGGAACGCCGCCCAATAGATCCCCTCTACGCAGCCTCGGACTTGGTCGTACGCGACCCCCAATTCCGGAGTCTCAACTGATGGCGGACGCCAAGATCGCCAACCTGTTCACAACCGCCGCGTAAGTACGCGGCAGTTCACAAAAAACTAAAAACTGACTACCAAAAACTGCCCATAAAATGAAAATCACCGACGTCAAGCTACACAACCTCGAACACCCAACCCTCACCCAGGCCGGTTACCGGCTGAAACAGACTTCCGGCCTGCACCGCATTCAGTACACGCATACTCCTCTGTCCACCACCACCCCCATGCAGATCCAAATCCTGGACGTGGAAACCGACCAGGGTATCACCGGCCGCGTCGCCCCCGCCTCCATCACCAAGGCCCAGCTCGAAATCCTCAAGACGCACGCCGTCGGCGAAAGCCCCTTCGCCCGCGAACGGCTCTTCCAGATGCTGCAAAAAGGCACCCGCTGGGTCTACCAGGACCCCGGCTGGTTCGGCGACTTCGACAACTGCCTCTGGGACATCACTGGCAAAGCCGCCGGTCTGCCTGTCCACGCCCTCATCGGCCGCGTGCGCGACCGCCTGCCCGTCTACCTCACCGACCACGAGCTGACCCCGCAGGGCTATCTCGACCACATCGAGCGCGGCCGCGCCTTCGGCGTCAACGCCTACAAACTGCACACCTACCGAGGCGGCAAAGGCGACATCCCCCTGCTCACCGCAGTGCGCAAAGCAGTCGGCGACAGCTACGACCTGCTCAACGATCCCGTCTGCTCTTACAACCTGCGCGAAGCCATCGAAGTGGGAATTGCAATGGAGGAGTTGGACTACGTCTGGCTCGAAGAGCCGATGCACGAACAGAAGATGAACCAATACCAGGAGCTTTGCCGCACGCTCACCATTCCCATCATGGCCACCGAACGGCTCTGCCACGACATGGACCTCTCCGCCCAGTGGCTAATCAACGGCGCCACCGACCGGCTGCGCGCAAGGGTAGGCCATGGTCTCACCCTGGTTCTCAAACTGGCACATTTCGCCGAACTACGCGGCGCCAACGTCGAGTTGCACGGTCCCGGCCACCTCTTCGGGATAGGGCATGCCAGTGCCGGCTGCTGCATCGACAACACCGACTTTTTCGAACTCTTCGCCGCAAACGGTCCCCGCGACCTGCGCACCGACGGTGAAGAGTGGGGTCTCCTCAGCGCCCCTCTGATCGAAGACGGCCACATCGCGCCCCCCGACGGCCCCGGCTGGGGCGCCGTCTGGGACGAAGAGCGCGTGCGCTCACTCACCGTCGCCACCGACTGAACGGCGTAAATGCAGATCCCTCAACAATCGAGAGTATGCGAATGATTCCTGCTGAACGACGGGGCAAGTTGGAAAATCTGGACCGCTCGTATGATCTGCGCTTCTGGCAGACGCAAACGCCCCAGGCGCGTCTCAACGCGACTTGGGATCTGATCGTACACTTTGCCAGGGTCAAGGGTCTTGACGCTCGCCAGCTCCGACTGCAACGATCTGTTGAGAGGTACGGACGCGAACAGAGGGGCATCTGATCTGAACCGTGTCCCTGCATGGTGGACACTGCAGGGACACTGATGGAACCGAACAGGCGCTGCAGCTGACCTTCTAACTGCTCACATTACCTAGCGACAGCGCAATCAACCTACGCACTCAAATGCGGCAGCACCGTCGCCGCGAACAAAAACGATCCCTCAACCCGCGGCGAATCCGCAATATTGACCGTGAGCCGCCCCGCACCCTGCTCCACAATCCGCAGCAGCGCATCCGTCACCTGCGCCGGCGTCCCCTCTATCGTGCCCTCACCCGATGGCCGCACCTCAGGATCCTCTTTCAACCGCTGCAACTCCCGCTCGTTATCCGCGATCAAGACGCTCACGTGCATCACCTGCAAAATCTCGTCGTAATCCCGACCCACCGCCCGACAGTGCTCCTGCAGCACCGACTGCTTGTGCGCATACATCTCCAGGTCGCTGCACACCCAGTTCCACCAGTCCGCCCGCTCCGCCACCACCCGCAGCAGATACCGCTCCCCGCCGCCTCCGACCATGATCGGCGGCACAATATCCGGCTTGGGCTCGCAATACCCGTTTTCCAGCTGGTAATGCTTGCCCGCAAAATTGACCGGCGTATCCGTCCACATCGCCCGCATAATCTGGATCGCCTCGTCCAGCTGCTCGATCCGCGCCCGCGCCCGCGGGAACGGCCAGCCATACCCAAGGTACTCCTCCTCATTCCAGCCCGCGCCAATCCCGATTACCACCCGGCCGCCCGAAAACGCCTGCGCAGTCGCCGTCATCTTCGCCAGATGCGCCGGGTTGCGAAAACTGTTGCACAGCACATCGTGCCCAACCAATATGTCCGGATAGCGCGCCAGCGCATACACAGCCATCGTCCAGCCCTCGGCCACATTGTGCCCGTTGTACTGCACATGGTCCGGAAACCACAGCGAATCAAACGGATGGATGATCTGATCGAGATAGGGAAAAAGTTCGGTTACGTGGCGGGACCACGTGTTGATGCCCACTGGGACGCCCATACTTGCCTCCTCGGATTTGGGGCGCGCGCTGCGCCTCTGCTGCGCCAAACGCGCGTTGGATCAGGTAAACTGTCCGCTGCCGGCTTGCATTTCATATCTGCTTCTAAGACAATCATACCAGAGCAAGCGCCAACATGCCGCAGCCCTCGCCGCCCGGCGCCGCACAGCCACAACCTCTACGCCCAATGCGCAAGAACCAGTCGGTCGAACCAGTATCGCGCGACCAACCCAGCACAGGAGCGAATCCAATGCCCTTCGAAGTCTACGATTTCCGCGATGTGAACAAGAACGTACTGACAACCCCGGAGATCCGCGCGCGGCTCTATCACATGGAGCCCGGCCAGGTCGACAGGCTCCACAGCCATGACCTCGGCCACGAAATCTTCCTCATCCTCGAAGGCAAAGCCGAATTCATGATCGCCGGCCACACCGAAGTGCTCGAAGCCGGCCAGCTGTGCATTGCCCTCGCCGACGAAATTCATCAAGTGCGCAACCTGCTGCCCGACCGCCGCACCGTCATGTTCCTGTCCGTAACACCCCACATCCAGCCCACCCACACCGGCCGCGATCCCGACGGCTCCGTCCACCCGCCCCAGTTTCGCACCAACACCTTCTACGACGACGTCGACGACACCGGCCCCATCGCAGACCTGCTCGACACCTTCGTGCACGACGCCGAAGCCCTCGCCGACGAGGCCCCCCAGGCCACCCCCCCGGCCCCCACCGCAGCCCGCCCCGCCCCCTCGGGCCACGCCGCCAACGCCCACGCCGCCGGGGCCCGCCAGGCCGCCGCCACCCACGCCCAACAAGCCGAAAACTGGCGCAAAGCCGACGCCGCAGCCGACCGAGACGCCGCCGTAGCCGCCCGCAACACCATGTGGCAAGCCGTCCGCAGACTCCACACCAACCTCTTCAAACTCGACCTCATCTGGAACAGGCTAGCCCCAAGAGCCGACGAAAACGCCAATAGCTAATAAACCCTTCGTGGATGAAAGGATAAAGGTGTCCTTAGCGGCCCTTCACAGATGAAAGGTTTTAAGGTGTACTTCGCGCCCCTTAGCGACCCTTCGCGGATCAAAGGTGTTGAAGTTGTTCTTAGCGTCCCCTAGCGCCCCTCCGCGGACAAAGAGGGGTTAAAGGTGTTCTTCGTGGCCCTTAGCGGCCCTTCGTGGACAAAAGGTGTTGCCGTTGCCGTTCCTGAAGTTGCCGTTGCAGTTCTTCGTGGTCCTTCGCGGCCCTTCGTGGACAAAAGGTGTTAAAGTTGTTCTTCGCGCCCCTCCGCGGACAAAAGGGGTTAAAGTTGTTCTTCGCGGTCCTTCGCGGCCCTTAGAGGACAAAAGGTGTTGCCATTGCCGTTCCTGAAGTTGCCGTTGCAGTTCTTCGTGGTCCTTCGCGGCCCTTCGTGGACAAAAGGTGTTGCAGTTGCAGTTCTGCAGTTGCAGTTCTCCGTGGTCCTCCGTGGCCCTTCGTGGACAAAAGGTGTTGAAGTTGCTCTTCGCGCCCCTCCGCGGCTAAACCACCTCCCAATCCCGCAACTCCCACTTCTATCAAACCTCACCGAACCCTGCTCCAATCCCACTGTTGGGTGAGCCCCAATCCTTGGACCACGAAACAAAAAAGATAAGGCGCGCTCCGAGCCACTGCTCTGGTGGTTCACGACTGCACGCGCAACGCCCCCAATAACCCAATCTGTGGCCGGAACTGAAAAAATGGGATTGGCCAGACAGATCATGTATGGTAAATTTCTAGTTATATTCCATATCTCTGCAAAAAACAGACTACAGCTGAGATCGTCCTGCATGGACACCGACTGGCGCGATTCATAGCCCTGCGCATCGAGCGTGTTGTGTCGCTATTAGCTCTCATCACAACAACTGCAGTCGACGTGGAAGAATCTGCGTGCCAAGGGGGTGATGTCTTCCGAAATGAGCCGTAATGTAGTCCCCGCTTCGGGACAATGTTCAATGTGCTGACACCTTGTCAGATGAGCGCAACGTGTCTGCACGCAATGACAAAGAGGAGTTTCGACAATGACTGCGAACAGAATGAGCCGACGTGGTTTTCTGCAGCTTTCAGCAGCCGGTACAGCCGGCGCGCTGCTCGCCGCCTGTGCCGGTCAGCCGGCAGCCGCTCCCGCCGCCGAAGAAGAGAGCGGCGACATGATGGCCGAAGAGGCTGTTGAGATCAGGTTGTCACACTGGTGGGGTGAGCAGCACAACCATTGGCTGCCCATCGTTGAGGATAAGACCAACGTCACGGTGACGCAGGAGATCTATCCCTGGGGCGAGTATCTGACCAAAGTCTTGACCCAGGTGGCGGGCGGTGTGGCGCCGGATATCATCCAGCTTGATCAGAGCCACAACGCGGATTTCTTCCCCAAGAATATCTTTGTCCCCTACAATGATTTTCTGGAAGCCTCCGATTTAGACATGAGCAAGTGGAACGTTGATCCGGCGCTTGAGGTTGGCTACAACGGCGATATCCTGGCCTTGAGCCTCTTCACCATGCAGGGCCGCTCGGTCTATCTGAATCTGGACCTGGTGCGGGAGGCCGGATACCCTGAAGATGAACTGCCCTTGTATGGCAATGACAACTTCGACATGTGGCACTGGGACGACTTCGTGGCCTTCCTTCAGGCTGTCACCATCAAGGAGTCGGACGGAACCTACCAGCAGTATGGCTATGCCGGCGCCATCACCGACGCAACCAGTCTCGCATACCAGATGGCCAGCTACGGTGCCGACCTGGTCGATGATCCGTGGGCCTTCGCTGAAACCGAAGCGTTGCTCGATGCAGAAGCGGCCATCTCGGCCGCGCACGATATCATCGATCTGACGGCCGTGCATGGCGTAGCGCCGACGCTGGAAGCCCAGCAAGGCGTCGAGGGAGGCCTGTTCAGAGCAGGGCTCGCAGCCGCGGTCATCGGCTGGACCAACCAGACCTATCTCATGGCTGAACTCCCCTTCGAATTGGGCTTCATGCACATGCCGTTCGTGGACCGCCGCGTTCATGGCGTTGGCGCCAACCACTGGTGCATCAACAAGGCATCCGAGCTGATTCCGCAGGCGCAGCAGGCGGCGCTCATCCAGACCACCGATTACGAGGTCGGACAGGCTCTGGTCGATCTGGCGGCCACGATTTCCGCCTATGATCCCGCCTACTATCTGGATACGCTGCCGGAAGGCGATCTGGGCGTTATCACGCGCATCATGTTGGCGCGCCTGGCCGGCATGTCCGACTGCGACTACTGTACGGAAGATGTGAACATGTTCAATCGCGCCGGATTTGGCCGCAGCGGACGCTTCCTGCAGGACACGATCCGCGCCGAGCTGGAGAAGGTGCTCATCGGCGAAAAGAGCGTGGAGCAGGCGATGCAGGACGCAGACGTGGCCATCGACGCCGAGATCGATCGCGCCTAAAACGGCAAGCCGCAGAAAAACGCGGTCAGAGGCCGCGATCTGATTGTGTCTGTAAAGGGGGGGCGACCGATGTTTTGGAAACGAAGTCTATCCTTGCAAGCGCGCGAGACGCGCGACGCCTACATCGGTTTGCTCCCCTTTCTGCTCGGGTTCGTGATCTTCACCGCCGGCCCCTTGATCTATTCATTCTATCTGTCATTCACGCGCTACGATATCCTCTCCGCGCCGCGTTGGAGCGGTTTTGAGAACTATGCGCGCATGGCGTCCGGCGACGACACGCTGTGGCAGTCGTTACGGGTCACTGTAATCTATACATTGGTGGCCGTGCCGGTGCACGTGATCGTCGGTTATGCCATGGCGTTGCTCCTGAACCTGAAGGTCAAGGGCCTCTCGTTCTGGCGCACCGCCTTCTACATGCCGGCCGTCGTGCCCGCCATGGCTGTCGCCTACGTCTTTTCATGGATGTTGCAGTCCGACGTCGGGCTGATCAATCAGTCACTGCGCGCCATTGGCCTGCCGGGCCCCAAGTGGTTCGGCGATCCCAACTGGGTGCTTGCCGCCTTCATTCTCATGTCGGCTTGGGCGGTCGGGGGTACGCTGCTGCTCTATCTGTCGGCCCTGCAGGGCGTGCCCACCGAACTGTATGATGCGTCCAAGGTGGATGGCGCCAATGCCTGGCGTCGATTCCTCAACGTGACCTTGCCGATGACCTCGCCGGTCATCTTCTTTGTCTTCCTGACCGGCATGATCGGCACCTTCCAGGTTTTTACGGTGGCGTTTGTCACCACCAATGGCGGCCCGGGCGAAGCCAGTCTGTTCTATTTGCTTTACCTGTACCGCACCGGTTGGGAATATCTGCAAATGGGTTATGCGGCCGCGATGGCCTGGCTGCTCTTTGTTATCCTGCTGGTGATCACACTGCTTTCGCTGCGTCTTTCGCGAACAACAGTCTTCTATGAGGGTGCGCAGGAGTAAGACATGTCGGATTCAGGAAGTGCGCCATCTGGAGGAGCGCTGGTTCAACCGCCGCCACAAATGGGCGGGGCGTGGATGCGCCGCCAGCAGACAGGGCAACGTCTGCTCGGCAGGGCCCTCTTGTACCTGGCGCTGGCCGTCCTGACACTTATTCTGGTCGCTCCCCTGGTCTGGATGGTGAGCGCCTCGTTTAAGCCGGAGGGCTATGTCTTCGAGTATCCGCCGCGCCTGATCGCTGAACAGATTCAGTGGTGGAACTACGTGGAAGCGTGGAACCAGTTTCCGTTCTGGCGCTCTTTGCTCAACACGATGACGATTGTTGTAGGGGTGGAGGCGGGGCGTCTGCTGAGCGCCAGCCTGACCGCCTATGTCTTTGCCAGGCTGCGCTTTCCGGGCCGCAATGCACTCTTTCTGCTCGTGCTGAGCACGATGATGATCCCCTATCATGTGGTGCTGATCCCGCAGTATCTCCTGTTTCGTAATTTGGGTTGGTTGGACTCATTCAACCCGTTGATTGTGCCGCATTTTTTCGGCGGGGGCGCGTTTTTCATCTTCCTCTTGCGACAGTTCTTTATGACCATCCCGCGCGACTACGACGATGCGGCGCGCATTGACGGCGCCGGGACGTTCGCCATACTGTGGCGGATCCTTTTGCCAATGTCGAAACCGGCGTTGGCAACGGTGGCGATCTTCACCTTCATGTCGGAGTGGAATGATTTTCTGGCGCCGTTGATCTATCTGAACTCGCAGGAAAAGTACACCTTGGCGATCGCGATCCGGCAATGGCAGCAGGTGGCCGTGTGGGGCGCGGGCGCCTACGTGCCGCCAACGTGGAACGCGATCATGGCGATGGCAACCGTGCTGACGATCCCACCGGTGGTCCTTTTCTTTTTCACCCAACGCTATTTCATCCAGGGCGTCGTGATCAGCGGTATCAAAGGATGACGGACGAGTTTGCGTCCCATTGAAACCTTCGCCTGGCCCGCAAAGACGTGGCGCCGCGAGAGCCTCCGCCTGCACGGCGCGCCATTATCAGGCCCTGGACGACATACGCGTGCATTGCGAGCTCCTTTCGGCCCATGAGAAGGCACTGATCCTGGGAGACAATGCCGCTCGCATGTCTCGTCTCTTGTGAACAATGCAAGATCGCCGGTTCAGCCGGCAACCGACTGTTAGTGTGAATCTCGTTGGAAACCAGGACTTTGCGCCCAGTCTGCGACTCAGAAACACAGACATTTCGCCTGCCTCTACCCAATCCGGAATACGCAGTAAAGGGCGAAGCGATTTTCAAGCCGAACGCATACGAAATGAGGAGGTCCATAAATGGCGGTTAAGGTTGGGACCGGGCCGGACTCGTGGGGTATCTGGTTCCCGGATGATCCCATGCAGACGCCGTGGCATCGTTTTCTGGATGAGGCCGCCGAAGCCGGTTATGAATGGATCGAACTGGGGCCTTACGGCTATCTTCCCACTGATCTACCGACTTTGCGCCGCGAGTTGGACAGCCGCGGCCTGAAGGTGGCGGGGACGTTTGCCCTGGAGAGCCTTGAAGATCCGGCCAAGTGGCCGGAGTTGGAACGGCAGGTGCTGGGCGCGGGTGAACAGTTGGTGGAGTTGGGCGCCGGTTTCCTCGTGCTGATCGACGGCATGTACTCCGACCTGAAAACGGGCGATCAGGTGGAGCCGACCGAGTTGGACAGCGACGCCTGGAAACGGTTGATCGATACGACGCACAGAGTGGCCGACATCGCCCGCGACCGGTTTGGCCTGCAGCTGGTGTTCCATCCCCATGCCGAATCGCACGTCGAGTATACGGAGCAGATCGAGACATTCCTGGCGCAGACGGACCCGGAACGGGTGGGGATCTGTCTGGATGTGGGGCATCATGCCTATCGGGGCGGCGATGCGGTCGAGTTTATGCGCCAGCATCACGCGCGCATCCCCTATCTGCACATCAAGAGCGTCGACCGCGCGGTGCAGCAGCAGGTCGAGGCCTCCGGCGTCACGTTTGCCGAGGCGGTCAAGATGGATATGTTTGTCGAGCCGGCCTTGGGGTGGGTTGATTTCCTGGCCTTCCGCGACGTGCTGCGTAATATCGGTTTTGACGGTTGGGCGGTGGTCGAGCAGGATATGTACCCCGCTCCGTTCGACAAGCCCCTGCCGATCGCCAAAAGGACGCGCGCCTACTTGCGCGATATCGGGATCGGATAATCGGACCAAGAAGAGCTGGCACACAGCAGGAGGGAATAGCCCGATATGTTGACTACCGAACAGATTGCCCACTTTGAGACCTTTGGCTTCGTCATCAGGCAACAGTGCTTCTCCGCGACCGAAATGGCGGAGATCAGCCGCACGTTCGACGACGTGTTGACTGAGGACCGCCAGGGGCAGCCTTTCGCCGGTGAGGCGCGGCAAGCGGTGCTCGGCTTCATCGAGAAGCGGCCGCTACTGTCCGGTCTCGTCGAGGATGATCGCATCTTTCTACCGCTCGAACAGTTGCTCGGCCCCGGTTTCGTATGGATAGGCTCCGATGGCAACCTCTATGTCGGCGACACTGGCTGGCATCCTGACGGCTCGGTTCTTGACTATGGGCGCATCAAGGTCGCCCTCTACCTCGACCCGGTGACAAAGGATACCGGCTGTCTGCGGGTCATCCCCGGTTCGCACCGGCTGCCGCTGCACGCCGCGCTCGACCCGCTCAAGCAACAGCGGCGCGATCAGGACCACCTGGTGTTTGGCGCGGAAGGCAGCGACATTCCAAGTTTTCCGCTCGAGTCCCAGCCCGGTGATGTGGTCTTCTTCAACCAGAACCTCTGGCATTCCGCCTTCGGCGGCAAAACGGGGCGGCGCATGTTCACGATGAATTTCGGTGCGCAGCCTTCAAAAGATGAAAACATCGAGTTTCTGAAGCGGGTCTACCAGGGAAACCTCAAACACGTGGAGAATATGCAATACACGCAATCCGCCCGCGTGTACGAAGATGCATTTTTGTACAGCGACAGTCCGCGCATCAAGGGCATGGTGGGCAAGCTGGTGGAGTTGGGATTCAAATGATGGGCAAAGTGGGCGATCTCGGCACGTAAGAAGCTGTCTGAAAAGGGTCAATTGGGTGCCAGACGGCGTACCCTATGCACATCCAGGCTGCGGAGTCGTCCGCCCGGTCTGGCCGCCGCAATCAGATGCTGGCTAAGAAACCACTGGCTGTCAGTCAAATCTGTTGGGTATCGTCTTATTTTCACAAATACTACGTATCCCACAACTTGGCCGACAGCCCTTACTTTTCAAACAGCCTCTAAGATATTCTTCGCGCCCCTCCGCGAATCAGAGGGGTTAAAGGTGTTCTTCGCGGTCCTTCGCGCCCCTTCGCGGATCAAAGGTGTTGAAGTTGTCCTTCGCGGCCCTTCGCGGTCCTTCGTGGATAAAAGGTGTTAAAGGTGTTCTTCGTGGTCCTTCGCGGTCCTTCGTGGATAAAAGGTGTTAAAGGTGTTCTTCGTGGTCCTTCGTGGCCCTTCGTGGACAAAAGGTGTTGAAGTTGCTTTTCGCGGCCCCAAGCGCCCCTCCGCGGATCAAACCGTCTAACGGTTCTCCCACAGCCCCCCACTGCCCTTCCCTACCCTATTAACCTCCGCAACAACCTCGTCCGCCTCCTCCGTCCCATGCTCAACACAGAACAACGCATCCTCCAACAAAAACGCGAAATCAGCATAAAACCGAATCCGTTCCCAGCACCGATCGATTAGCGGATACACACGTGCGCAACGCTTCAGAAAAGATTCACCATAGCAAACATACAGCCCCGCAAAATCAACCGCAGGATCGCCAATCCCCGCATGACCGAAATCTACCACACCCACGAACCTTCCCTGCTCCGCACTGTACAAAATGTTGCTCATCCCCATATCCCCATGCCGCAGCACATTACTGAAAGGGAACTGGTCATCGTCCTCCAGAAAGGCGACAAACTGCTGCGTCGTCCACTCGCGCCCCTCTGCCGTCAAACGGGGATAGACAACCGTCTGAACACGGTCGAAAATTTCCCGCCATCCATTCTGCGAATCCGACGGCTGCTGAGGAATATCGACACGACTGACCGGAATCGCATGCAGCGACAGCAAAAAAGATGCTATATCCGTCGCCAGGCGGTCGACTGTCTCCTCGTCGCTGATCTGCGCGAACCCTTCCCTCCACAGCAGATTGCCCGGCAGTTTACGATAGCCAACAAAGGCCTTGCCCACCTCTTCCTCATCCACATTGCAGTAAATAAAATGCGGTGTCTCCAGCGGCATTCGCCCATGCACCGCCTCCAATATCGCCTGCTCGCGCCGCAGCCCGGCGATGCCCTCCCGGTATTTCGGAAACCGAAAAATCAGCGCCTCGTTGACCAGAATCAACGCATTATTCTGGGAACTATATACTTGAGTGCCCAGAAATGTGCAGCCTATGCAGACAGCACTTGACTTCGGGATACGGGGTCCCGAAGTTGACGTTCTTAGTTTTGTGGCTGGGAGGTGTGGCGTGGGCTCCTAATTGTGCCAGCTTAACACAGTCTGCGAAATTTGTCAAATTTGGGGCGAGGGGGGCGGAAAAATCTTTGCGCGGAACCGTGCAGGGGTTTTGGTTATACCTATAAACCTGCTTCTTCTACGAGGAGCAGAATCGTCGCTGCGGTGGAATTAATGACAAAACTTGCCACGTGTTTTGTTACAATTCGCGGTTGGGGACCCGCGCCATGAACGATGCTGTTTTCATTCCTGATAATGGGAACGATTTGCAGAGGGTTCTTGTAAAAAGGTTCCAGACTTGTATTTTTTAGGATAACGCTTAATAGTGCAGTTGCATCCATGCTTGTTGGTTTCTTGTTCCACCCCTTTTCTATACAAATGATTTTCATAACGCTTTCCAATGAGCTTGCGCATTTTGCCACACACTCCTTAAACTTCCTCTTTCTATAATCTCTAAGGCCATCAAGAAACTCTTCGTGAGCATTCTCAAATTTTGACTGATCTAACAGTGAAAGGGTAGGCTCAATCGCCATCTGGTGCAACACCTCATCTTCACGGTAGACGACAGTGGGGTATGAAGTTATTGTTCTGGTTGTTCCATCCCACCCTTCACTTAGTTCTTCTTCAATCACATAATTGGTCAAGTAGTAGGGTAACTCGTCTTCATCAAAGAATATGTTTATGTCTGATACTGACATACTTCGTTCGGGAATACTCCACCATTTTTGAACTCGGAATATAGTTTCAACAAATTCAAGAAATTCATCATCAGAACATGTATTTAAGAATTTGATCAAGTCTCTCGCAGGAGGCAAATGGTAGTTGCCCGAAAGACTACCAGACCCTACAAGGAACTTCAGTCTACGATGAGCCTTTGCCCAAAAATCAGGATCATAACCATAAATGGAACTATCCCCAAAACCAAATGTTTCCTGACAGAGCATAAAGGTACGACTCTTAAAAGAGTGAGTTAAGGGTTTCACGTCCTTCTTGTTCGCGGATATGTTTCGTTTGGTAAATGAGTCGAATAGTTGCTTGAAATCCATTTGATATTATCCAGAAACCACTCCTATCTTGGCAATAATCAGTTAGGGGTTTGACAAGAACGCCAAACAGGAGTATGTGATTAGGCTGCCTTACGACGCTTGATCCAGCCTTTGTCGGTGAGAAGGACAAGCAGTTCTTCATGGGAACGGGTGCCCTTGATTGAGTTGCAGGAGCCGCACAGCAGTTGTAGGTTGCTGATATGATCGGTGCCCCCGTTAGCTTTGGCGATGATATGGTCTACGGTAAAGTTGCGCATCTCAAAATGATGCTCACAACCATTGCAGTATCCACCTTGTTCACCGTACAGGTAACGCTTGTTCCTGATGTCGTTGTAACTGATAATCGTCCCGAGATCGGTACGGTCGGGAATGTCGGTGCGGTGCGCTCCTTTGAAGAAATAACCTGCTTCACGAATCATTCGATCTTCGATCAGTTCGGCGGCTTTGGGAGAAATGTCAATGCCAACCCATTCTCGCTCTGCTTTTTCAGCTGCAATGCAGGCTGTAGCGCAACCGCAGAATGGATCAAGCACCATATCACCTTCGTTGCTGCTGGCCCTGATAATGCGGTCAAGTAGGGCTAAGGGCTTCTGTGTTGGGTAGCCGACACGTTCTTTTGCATTAGGGTTAATGATAGATATTTCCCACCAATCAGGACAAGGAGTTTGAGCAGGCTCGTTGGTCGCGACCTGATGACGAACTCCATCAATAAAGATTGACCCTTGCTTTTTTCCCTTCCAGCGTTTCTCTGTTCCTTCCGATATAGGGATGTATTGAACATTGAATGTATTTTCCTGACATTGTGTGTAGAACAATAGGACATCGTGAGTGCGGGGAAACTGATCAGATTTTCGGGACCATTTTCGATAACACCAGATTATCTCGTTCCTGAAATTTTCTTCCTTAAACACTGCGTCCATCAGTAATTTTAGGTAATGGCTAGCCGTCGGGTCGCAGTGCAAATAGATACTCCCGGTTGGCTTGAGCAACCGCTTCATTTCCATCATACGGATCGCCATGTAGATAAGGTAACTCATCATAGAGTCACCGTTAATTTCACGGGTAGCAGCTAACAGTGCATATAGTCCTGGATTGTCATACTTTATTTCACCATGCCAAGCCAGGTTGATGTCATCCAACCCCCAGGTGTCTTTGAACGCAGCCCCAGCCGCCTGGCTTCCAATAGGTGCCGCATAGTTGGCATTAGAATTGAAAGGTGGATCAAGGTATATGAGGTCAACCGAGGCGGAATTCATGCCCCGCATGATTTCGAGTGACCTGCCCCCGACGTTTGTTCCACTTGTTATGTTAGTCCGACAAGCACGGGGATAGGGTCGGCAGGCAAGAGGGCCTCAGGCGCCGGCGGCCGGTAGCCCAGGGAGCTGTGCGGTCTGACCTGGTTGTAAATCCGTCTGTACTGCTC
>MKWU01003456.1_pt1 | contig 20799 bp, 15 predicted proteins | sample 809101 | NCBI WGS metagenome assembly MKWU01 (sample SAMN05860141, study PRJNA318959) | sponge metagenome | host: Aplysina aerophoba | place: Slovenia: Piran, Adriatic Sea, Gulf of Piran | collected 2013-05-07
CGACCATCGATGCCGCCCGCTGCGTTGATAACCTCAACTGCGGCCTTCGAGGTCCTGTCGTACCAGCGGCCGTACGTCGAGCCGATACCGGTCAAATGAACCTGCAAGCCGATCTTGATTGGTTCGTCCGAACCGGCGGCCCAAGCCTGCCGGGCGATAGGGCTGAGCATCGTGCCACCGACGACACCAGCCGTCGTCGCGCCCTTAACAAACGTTCTTCTGTTGATCTTCATCGTTCCCTCCCTGTTTCACATTATTGGTGACGTATTGGGTCTATTGCCGCAACAGCGACAACCGTCATGGTACAGCTGACCGAACTCCACTAAAGAGTGCAAAACGAACGCACGATTCAGACCATAGAAACGGAGACAGACTCGCCGCGTTCCGCGTGGCTGACAATTGGAAACGCGGCCGCACCACTACAGGTCTGAACTGAGATTTTCCGAGACTGAAAGGACGAACAATGTCGCAATTCAACGGCGGCGGTCGTCGCATGCCTCGCCGCTCCAGAATGCGGGCGAGGTACTCCTCGACGATACCCGTACGCTTGCGCATAGCGTCCTTGGCGAGCCCCGATCACATAGCGATACGCGGACAGACGCGTCAGTTTCAACCGTTTAGGCTACAGGTTTCCCGGTCGCCGTGCCACCCGGAAATTGGGCGGCGTGCGCTTCCCGGACCGCATGGATCGAAGCGTCGCGATCCTTGGCGTCGGCGTCTCGGGGAGTGGGCATTGCCCTGGGGGAGTTCTTGCGACGGTCCACTCCGGCCCCCGCCCGTCATTTCGCGTGTGACGGCGCGGTGATACGATTCACAATCGAGTGGAGCAACGAAGCAGCGGTGCGAACGGCCGATGGGTTCAAGCGAGTCACCGTATCCGGCGAGCCTCGTCATCCGCAACGCGCTGGTCTGCGGAACCGAGACGCCCACCGACCTGGAAATCGCTCACGGGCGCTTCGTCGCTCCGGGCACGGTCGACCCGTCAAACGCGAACGAGATCGATGGATCGGGGCGGCTGTGCGTCCCTGGCTTCGTTGAACCGCACATTCACCTCGACAAGGTGCTGCTGGCGAGCAGCATCCCTGTCAACAGGAGCGGACTGCTCGAAGAAGCGATCGAGATTCTTGGCGAACGGAAGAAAACCTATTCGACTGGGGACATCGTGGAGCGTGCCGGGCAGATTATCTTGTCCGGAATTGCCAATGGCGTGACCCGCATACGCACTCATGTCGATATCGATTCCAGTTGCGGGCTGATCGCCTTCGAGGCAATGCTCGCGGTCCGCGAGCGCTTTGCGAACCTAGTTGATCTGCAAATTGTGGCCTTTCCGCAAAAAGGCATCGTAGGCGACGGCGGCACCGAAGCCCTGCTCCGGAAAGCGATGGCCCGGGGCGGCGACATTGTCGGCGGCATGCCGTTCAACGAAGCGAGTTCGGCGGCGAGTCGAGAGCACATACGGATTGCCTTCGACATCGCTCGAGAACACGACGCCGATGTCGACATGCATATCGATGAGACCGACGACCCCAACGCGCGCACGCTGGAGATGCTGTGCGAGGCCACGACTGCAAACGGCTGGCAGGGTCGGGTGACCGCGGGGCACACCTGCGCGCTCGCTGGATACCCGGACGACTATGCAACGGATGTCATCGAGATGGTCGCCGAGGCCGGAATCAACATGATCACCAATCCGGCGACCAACCTGATGCTGCAAGGTCGCGACGACTCTCACCCTAAGCGGCGCGGCATCACGCGAGTCAAGGAGTTGCTCGCGAAGGGGATCAATGTTTCGTTCGGTCAGGACAACCTGCGCGACATGTTTTACCCCTTCGGGCGTGCCGATCCTCTCGAACTTGCGTTCTTGCTGGCACATGCCGCGCACATGAGCCAGCCCGACGAAATCGACACAGTACTTGCCATGGCGACGGACAACGCGGCGCGCGTGCTAGGCGCAACAGACTACGGCACGGAGCCGGGCTGCGCGGGTGACCTCGTGATTCTGGACGCACGGTCTCCTGCGGAAGCGATCACTCGCCAAGCGGACCGTCTGCACGTCATTCGCCGGGGCCGAATCGTCGCTCAAACGGCCACGACGCAAACCGTCACCGCAGTTTGATCGCGCGCGCTTGGCGCCCCCTTCGCCGCTCGCCTGGAGCTCGCCGATTCTATGGTCGCTCCGGGAAATCCGGCGTATCATCGACCGATCCGTTGGCGCGACAGGTTCTGTGCAGGGCTCGACCACGATGAGGCTGTCACGAACCACTCAGATTGCTACCTATGGCGGCGCCATGGCGGTCGCTCTGGTCGCCGGAATCGTCGCAATGATGCTTCTCGATTCAACGGAGGCGCCGGCGACGGGAATGCTGCGGCCCGACGATCCATCGATCGTCGCAGCCGGCCGCATCATCTATGCGGACTCTTGCGCGGGCTGCCATGGTGAGAATCTGGAGGGCAAAATGGTGCCAAGCGCGGCGGGTAGCGACGAGATGGTGCTTGCACCTCCCCATGACGGCTCCGGCCACACTTGGCAGCATCCCGATCAAGTGCTCTTCGACCTCACGAAATACGGTGCGTCGGGCGTCATCTGTTTGGAGCCCGGGGACAACAAGGAGATGCCGGTATTCGAAGATGTCCTCATCGACCAGCAAATCGTCTCTGTTTTGTCCTTTATAAAGTCCACATGGCCAGAAGATATCCGCCGCGAGCACGACCTGGTCAATGAACTCTACGCGTCGGCCCAGTGAATGAGGCCGTAGAAAGGCCCAGCCAGCCCCCTACCCGGCTGACGGAGTGGAGAGTAGCCACAGGCCGAAGAGCGTGTATCCAATCATCATGAGAATCATCGGGATCTGATACAGAAAGGCTTCCTGGCGGTTGGCGGCGTCACGCAGCGCGAGGACGTGAGCCACCGCCACGGCGACCACGTGGCCGACGACAATTGCTACAACCTGCACCAGCCATATCGCCCGCACCGAGTGGTAATTGTTGAGTAACGACGTGCCAACGTGGAGATCCCGCGTACCAAGCACGTCCCAACCCAGGTCATAGGGATCGGACAGTGCGCGCACCGCATCTTGCGACTGGATCAGGAACGACGGGAGGTAGTGCGCCATATGGTAAGCGAACGCGATCGGTACAATCGAGACCACCACTCTCATGACATCGTGACGGATACGATCCGGGCGCTTCACGAGAATACAGCCGAGAACAATGGCTCCGCCGAATACCATCCATATCGTCGCGTATGTGGCTGCGAGACCCACCGTGTTGATTCCCATCAGAGCCGTGCGACCTGGATGTTCGAGCGGGTTTTCTCCGATCAGTCCCAGCCACCAAAACGTCCTGGACAAGCCATCGAAAGAGACGGTCGCGAGCGCGAGTAGAACGAAGCCCGCACCGGTTACTGGGAGCGTGCCGACACCCAACAGCTTGATACCCGGCAGGACCAGCCAAAGGCTGGAGTCCTTGTCGTCGCCCTTGGCGGTGCCCGGCCGACCATGGCTGAAAGGCGCAAGCCAGGAGACAATCCGAAAGAAGATCGAGAAGGCGTCGCCTCGGCTCAGCCACGCGTCCGAGCCGAACAGCAACATCCCCATCAACGTCACACCGAGATAGACGATTGATGCGCTCGCGAGCTCGGCCGGGTCCATTGGCGCGGGATGGATCAACTCGTACCAGGCGAACGCGACGAACAGGACAATGGACGGCCAATAGCCCGCGCTTGCCGGGTACTTGAGTGGCGGACTGCTGCGCCAGCCGCGTAGCCCCGGCAAACTCGTCAGCAAGAAATAGAGACCCTTCCAAGGATTGAGAACGGACCACAAGTTGCCGAACAACACATGGACGAACACGAATCCGACCCACCAAAGGCCCCACAACACTTGCGGTAACGGGTTGTAGAGAGGATTTCGGTCGCCGATGTAGCCAGCAACGATCAGGGCAAGGACGAATGCGGCGGCGATGATGCTCGGCACCGTGCCGACCCACGCGGGCACTCGGAATATTCGCCACCGAACGCGCTCAAGCGCATCGAACCCGAGAGCCGGGATCAGCCCGACCACAAAAAATGAAAGCGCGACGACCAGCGCACCGCCGACGATGTAATGCTGCGTCGGCAGGATAAGAATGAATGCCCGTTCGGTGGAGTGCGCAAGAGCCGGAGAGCTTGGCCCGAGCAAAAATATCAAACCAAGCAGAGCGAGATGAATTACCCTCTTCACCGCGTCTGCCCGGACCAACCGGTCCCGGGGACTACGGGGAGGCAGCGCCGCCTTCTTGCATGAGCCTCCAGACCACGGCCGGTCTCAGCGGCGTCTCGCGAACCCGGGCGCCCGTATGGGCGATCGCGTCCTCGACTGCATTGGCGATGATGGCATGGCCCGCAATCGCCCCGCCTTCGCCAATTCCCTTCACGCCGAGGGGGTTGAGCGGTGACGGCGATTCGTAGTGGTTGATCTCGACGTCCGGCAGGTCGAGGCTGGTCGGTAGCTGATAGTCCATGAGGTTCGCGCTCAGCATCTGACCGTCCTCGTCGTAGACGAGCTCCTCCAGCAGAGCGCCGCCCACACCTTGTGCGATGCCGCCGACGATCTGCCCATCGACGATCATTGGATTGATCAGCCGGCCGCAGTCGTTGACCACGACATAGCGTTTGATTTCGACATGTCCCGTTTCGGGTTCGACCTCCACTTCGGCGAGATGGACACCGAAAGCGAAGGGCGCGTCCATGGTCTCGTAGTAGTAGCGGGCCTCCAATCCTGGCTCCATGCCCTCCGGTCGGTTGCCGCCGGGCCCCGCCGCCTTGGCGAGGTCCGCGAGCGTATGGCTCTTCTGGGGGACGCCCTTGAGCCGTGCCGTCCCCTCATGCCATTCGACATCCAGTGAGCTCGCCTCGAACAGATTGGCCGCCACCTCGATTGCCTTGTCGCGCACGCGCTGAGTCGCGACCAGCGTCGCCGAACCCGCCATCACGGCGTTGCGGCTCGCATAGGTGCCGACGCCGAACGGGATGCGCGCGGTGTCCGCAAAGGTCACGGTGATCTCTTCGATCGGCACCTCCAGCTGATCCGACACGACCTGCGCCAGCGCGGTTCCGGTGCCCTGACCCTGGGGCGCGGAACCGGCGATGACGCTCACCTTACCGCCGCCGTCGACGCGCACCTCGGCGCTTTCGTAGGGCCCGCAAGAGGCCATCTGGGTATAAACGCAGACGCCGAGCCCACGCAGCTTGCCCCGACTGCGGTCACGTTCCTGTTCGGTCCGAAAACCGGCATAATCGAAGACTTCGAGCGCCCGCTTCAGCCCCGCCGGGAAGTCGCCGGAATCGAACACCACGGTCGATTCCACCGACACCAGCCCGGTGTCGTACGGCATGTCCTCGGCCTGTATCAGGTTCCTCATGCGGAACTCGGCCGGATCCATGCCGATCTCGCGAGCCGCGATATCGAACAACCGCTCGCGCGCAAACACGGCCTCCGGACCGCCGGCGCCGCGGTACGGCGAAGATGGGCTCTTGTTGGTGAGCACACACACCACTTCGCCTTCGTAATTCTCAATACGATAGGGACCGGGCAGGCCAGTCACCGCCAGCGAAGGATTAACCGTGCCGAGCGTGCGGAAATAGGCGCCCTGATCGCTGAGCAGCCGGCCGCGCATCCCCCGGATCGTTCCGTCGGCCTCAAGCGCAACCTCCAGCTCTATATCCATCTCTCGGGCATGGACGATCGTGAGCATGTGCTCTCGCCGATCTTCGATCCATTTCACCGGTCGTCCCACGCGCAAAACCGCAAACGGGATCAATACGTCCTCTGGATAAAGCTCGACCTTGACCCCGAAGCCTCCGCCCACCTCCGGTTGGATGACCCGGATACTGTTCTCGTCCAGACCGAGCAGCGCGGCGGTAAGCGCACGCTGGGTGTGTGGCCACTGCCCGGAGGTCCAAACGGTCAGCTCCCCGTTTACCGGGTCCTGGGTCGCCAGCGTGCCGCGCGCTTCCATCGGCACGCCGGTGTAGCGCTGCATCCTGAAGGTGTCGCCGATGACGTGGGCGGCGCCGTCGAAGGCCTTCGCCACATCGCCGATCCCTTGCGTCCAGCGAGCGGCGACGTTGTCGGGCACGGTGTCGTGCAGCACTTCCGCGCCGGAGGCCATCGCACCTTCCATGGTCGCCACCGCAGGCAACGGCTCGTAGTCGACCTCGGCGAGCTCCGTGGCGTCCTCGGCGAGGTCGCGACTCTCCGCCACGATCACGGCAACCGGCTCGCCCACATAGCGCACCTGGTCCTTGGCCAGCAGGTATTGCGGGCACGGCAGCAGCGATTCCACAGGAGCCAGGACCGGGATGGTCGGCCCTCCGTCGGGCCACGCGTCTGCCAGACTGAAGGCATCCACCACGCCGGGCGCCGCGCGCACCGCCGAAAGATCGATACTGCGAATACGCGCATTGCCATGGGGGCTGCGAAGGATCGCCGCATGCAGCGTTTGCGGAATGTGTATGTCGTCGACGTAGCTGGCCTGCCCTGTCAGGAGGCGGGGATCCTCGAGCCGCTTGACGCGCTCGCCGATCATTGTTGCGCCCATTTCAACGCTCCCACAGGCGGTCTGCTGTCTCGACCGCCTTGACGATATTTTGATATCCGGTGCAACGGCAGATATTGCCGGAAAGCGCGTGCCGAATCTCTTCCGGCGTCGGCCCCTTGTTCTCGGAAAGGAACTCGTGGACCGTCATCAACATGCCGGCGGTACAGAAGCCGCATTGCAAGCCATGCTCCTGCCAGAACGCTTCCTGGATGGGATGCAGCTCGCCGTCCTTTGCCAAGCCCTCCACGGTCGCGACCTCTGCGCCGTCGGCCTGGACCGCGAAGATCAGGCAGGAACGGACCGTCTCGCCGTTGAGTTGAACGGTGCAGGTCCCGCAGACGCCTTGCTCGCAGCCGACGTGGGTGCCGGTCAGCCCCAGGTCTTCGCGAATGAACTCGGAGAGTCTTTGACGGGCCGATACGGTCCGGCTGTGGGTGTGTCCGTTGACGGTGACTTCTATGTTGCGCTCGTTGTCCATCTGATCCGCCTTTCAGCCGGATGTGCCGCGCTGTACAGCGCCGAGCAGCGCCCGCCGGGTCATCACGCCGGCCAAGTGCCTGCGATAGTCCGCCGGCGCATGAATGTCGGACGAGGGCTCCACGTCGCTTTGCACCCGTTCCGCCACTGCCTGGATGGCGGCCTCATTTGGCGTCTCGCCGCACAACAGTTCGTTGGCGATCGCAGCCCCGTCGAACGGCCGGTCGCCCACGCCCATCAGGGCAAGGCCAGCGCGTTCAACCCGTCCGTCGTCGCCGAAGGCGAGCGCGGCACCGGCTCCGGCGAGGGCGAAGTCCCCCTGCCGCCGACAGAACTCGGCGAAGCAAGTGGCGGTGCCAGCGGGCCACGCCGGAAGCTCGACCGCAACCAGCATCTCGCCCGGTTCGATGTCCGTGGTCAGATTGCTCACGAAGAAGTCACCAGGTGCCAGCGTTCGCTCGCCGCTCGCACTGCGCAGCCGGAGACTCCCGCCGAGGGCGGTGACGACGGCGGGCAGCTCGGCGGCCGGGTCGGCGTGAGCCAGGCTGCCGCCAACCGTTCCGCGATTGCGGATTTGCACATGCCCCACTTGCGCAATCGCCTCGCTGAGCAGCGGGCAAGCGTCGCTCACCACAGCCGACTGTTCCACGGCGCGGTGGCGAGTCAGCGCGCCGATTTCCAAAGTACCGTTTCGCTGCTCGATATAGGCGAGGTCGGCGATGCGATTGATATCGACGATGACGGTGGGTCGGGCGAGCCGGAAGTTGAGCAGCGGCACGAAGCTCTGGCCGCCCGCGAGGATTCCGGCATCGTCGCCGTGCTCGGCCAACAGGCCCAGCGCTTCGTCCACCGTGTTGGGGTCCGCATAGGAAAAGGGCGGTGGTCTCATCCGGTATCCCCCTGATGGCGCTACTTGCCCAGTGACTGTCGGAAGTCAGTGGATTGGATCACCGTAGCAAGCTCCGGCCGCAGTGTCATCCGGATAGGGTCACGCTGTCGGTGGCACAGCTTGGCCCCTTTCCGTGGGGCCAATGCGTCGCACCGTCCATTGAGGGAAATGAGCGAGTCGGGAGGGGACAGGGAGAGGTGGGTACGGCCGGCTACACGACTGAGCGTTGGCGCATCTTCTGCGCGGCTAGTGTCCTGAGTTCGGCTGTTACCGGTGCGTCGGACCGCTCGACGAAGCTGAACCCCGCGTATCCCTTCGCCACGACCTCGTCGCACCTTCGCACGTAGTCCGGGAAGCCGATGTAGGGCATGAAGACGGGTGCCTTGCCCGGAATGTTCGAGCCGATGTACCAGGACTTGGTCTTGGTATAGAGCGTGGCGTCGGCCACCTCGTTGACGTGGGCGACCCACGCGTCCTCCGCCTCCACCGTCGCCTCGACGCAGGCGAGCCCGTTCTCGCGCATGTAGCCGATGCAGTCCGCGATCCATTCGACGTTCTGCTCGATGGACTGGACCATGTTGCTCAGCACCGACGGGCTGCCCGGCCCGGCGATGATGTGGAGGTTGGGGAAGCCCGCCGTCGCGACGCCGAGCAGGGATCTCGGCCCGACCTTCCATTTCTCGGCCAGCGAGCGGCCGCCGATGCCGCGAATGTCGATGCGGGTCAGCGGGCCGGTCATGGCGTCGAACCCGGTGGCGAAGATCAGCGTATCGAATTCGTATTCGCGGTCGCCCACCCTGAGGCCGGCGCGGGTAATCTCCTCAATCGGCGTCTCGCCGACGTCGACCAGGGTGACGTTGTCGCGGTTGTAGGTCGCGTAATAGTCGGTGTCGACGCAGGTGCGCTTGCAGCCGATGTGGTAGTGGGGTGAGAGCAGCTCTGCCACCGCCGGGTCGCGCACCGTCTCGCGAATCTTGGAGCGGACGAACTCGGCCGCCGTGTCGTTGGCCTCCGCGGTTGCGAAGAGATCGGAAAACGCGCCCAGGAAGCCGATGCCGCAGGTCTGCCAGCGCTCTTCGTAGACGGCGTCGCGCTCTTCAAGTCCCACCTCGAACACGCCGGTCTCGTTGACCGCGAAGTCGATGCCCGAGCGGTTCTGTCTCGCGCGCGCCCGAAGGCCCGCGTAGTCCGCCTTCACGGCCTTCTGCACCTCGGGCTCAAGCGGCGCGTTGAAGGCGGGAACGCTGTAGTTCGGCGTGCGCTGGAAGACGTAGAGATGCTCCGCCTGTTCGGCGATGAGCGGAATGCACTGGATGGCCGAGGAGCCGGTGCCGATGATGCCCACCCGCTGGCCTGAAAAGTCGACGTCCTCCTCGGGCCAGTCTCCGGTGTGGCAGGTCGTGCCGGCGAACGAGTCGATGCCCTTGAAGTCCGGGATGTTGCGCGCGGAGAGACAACCGCTCGCCATGATGCAGTGGGTCGCCGTCACCCGCGCGCCGTCGTCGGTCTCGATCGTCCAATTCCCGGCCGTCTCGTCGAACGTCGCGGCGTTGACTCGGGTGTTGAAGCGGATGTCGCGGCGGAGGTCGAAGCGGTCGGCGACATGATTGAGATAGCGGAGGATTTCCGGTTGGGTGGCGTAGCGCTCGGTCCATTCCCACTCTTGCTGCAACGCGTCGTCGAACTGGTAGGAATACTCCATGCTCTCGACGTCGCAGCGCGCGCCGGGATAGCGGTTCCAGAACCAGGTGCCGCCGACGCCGCTCGCGATCTCGAAGACCCGAGCACTCAGCCCCATGCCCCGCAACCGGTGGAGCGAGTAGAGTCCCGCGAAACCGGCGCCGACGATCACGGCATCGAAATCGCAAGCCGGCGCGTCGATCCCGTCCGGCCGTTTCGGTTGCGGGTCAGGCACAGAAGCCTCCGTCCGCCATGGCGCCGGGCGAAAGGTCCGACGCCGTGTTCCCCAGTGTCAAGCGGATAGCCATTTCATCGCCACCGCTTCCAGAGCCGGCCCAGCACCTCGTCGAGCTCCAGGCCGCCCATCAGCCCGTCCGAGCGCAGGCACATCACCAGCACGATGATGACGCCCAGCATGAGGCTGCCGAGCCCGAACAGGTCGGGCAGTTGCGCGCCCAGGATGACCGGCCCGCTTTCCAGGTGGCGGATCAGCTCCATGGTGATCGAAATCAACGCCACGCCCACCACGGCGCCGGTCACCGAACGCATGCCGCCGAGAATATGCATGGCGAGCGTGAGGAACGCGGCGTGGAAGAAGAAGGCTCGGGAGTTCACCGTACCCAGGTAATAGGCATAGAGGGCGCCGGCGATGCCGCACACCACACCCCCCAGCACCCAGGCGATCAGCCGGAGCGCGCGGATGTTCACGCCCATCGCTTCGGCAGCCAGCATATTGGTGGCGCTGGCACGGAGCTGAACGCCGATCCGCGAGTCCTTGAACAATCGAGCGACCAGGATGACGAGGGCGGTCGCGATCATCATGGTCTCGATCCCCGCCACCTTTGGCACGCCGTAAAACGCCTGGGTGCCCCGGAACAGGTCGACCCAGTGTACGAAGACGCCGTGGATGATGACCAGGATGGCGAGCGTCAGGATCGTCGCCGCGATCCCCGAAAGCCTGACCAGCACGAGCCCGGTCAGGCCCGCGATGATCCCGGTGATCCCAACCGCGGAGACGAACGAGGCGACGATGCCAAGTTGAATCTCGCCGAGACCGAACGGCGCGTTGGGAATCAGCGTCTTCTTGATTACCACCGGGACCGCGAAGATCGACGTGAGATAGGCGCCGAGCCCCATGAAGCCCGGGTGGGCCAGGTTGGCCACGTTGGCGTTGCCCATGAAGATCTGGAGGCCGATCACCAGGATCAGGTTGATGTAGGCGGCCACGGCGAGGCGCACCTGGTAGGGCTCGCCGAACAGCATGATCAGAACGCCGATGCCTACCGCGAAGGTCGCGATGATCGTTGCGCCCCGCAACGATCTGAGCGTCCGCATACCCTCCACGTGCCAGAGGCGCCGGCGCGGGCGGCTGCTATCCATGGTCGGCGCGCTCAAGCGGTCTTGTCTCCCAGCTCGGCCTTCTTGCCGAGGATGCCCTGCGGCCGCCCGACCAGGATGGCGCCGATAATGAAGAACACCGCGGCGTCGCGAAGCCCCGCGAGGAAGTCGGGCAAGAGGATGATCAGGACCACCTCAAGGATGCCCAGCACGAGCCCGCCGACCACGGCGCCCGGCAGGCTGCCGAAGCCGCCCAGCACGCAGGCGACGAAGGCCTTGAGCACCGGCAGCAGGCCCATGAAGGGGTCGATCGCGCCGCGCCGCGCGATGAAGAAGATGGCGGCGAGACCCGCGAGGAAGCCCGAGATCGCAAACGCCGTCGCGATCACCCGGTTGGCCCGCACGCCCATCAGGCGCACGGTGGTGAAGTCGTGGGCTGCGGCGCGCATGGCCAGCCCCAGCTTCGTCCGCCGCATGAAGATGACCAGCAGCACGATCGCGATGGCGGTCACACCCGCCTCGAGAAACTGGAGGATGGTGAAGGTGAAGCTGCCGATATCCACCGTCGTGTTCAGCACCGCGACCGCGGGCACGGCCTTGGGCCGGGGCGAGACCCCCATCAGGAACACATTCTGAAGGATGATCGCGACCCCGAAGGCCGTGAGCAGCCCCGTGGTCGCCGGCGCTCGTCGAACCGGTCTGAAGGCGACGCGCTCCAGGAGAACGGCGGTAATCACCACCGTGAGCAGGCAGACCGGCAGGATCATCCAGATGTCGCCGGCGCCGAACAGCGCCATGGCGTACATGATGTAGCCGCCGACGCCGAGGAACTCGCCGTGGGCGAAGTTCACCAGGCCCATGACCGAAAACACGATGGCGAGACCCAGCGCCAGCAGCGAGTACTCGGCGCCGATGCTGAGCGCGTTGAGAGCCTGTTCGGCCACGTATTGCATGGTCGGTCCCGCTTCCCTACGAGACGCCTTCGCCGATGTAGGCTTTCATCAGGTCCGCCGAGGTCCGCAGCTCCTCCGCAGTGCCGGCGAATTCGAGGTTCCCGCTGCTCAGAATGTAGGCCCGGTCGGCGAACTTGAGTGCTTCCTGCGCGTTCTGCTCGACCACGAGCAGAGTGAGCCCGTGGTCCCGCAACCCCGAAATCAGCTTGAAGATCTGGTCGACGATCTGGGGCGCCAGGCCCAGCGAGGGCTCGTCGAGCATCAGGAGCTTCGGCCCTGACATCAGCGCCCGGACCACCGCCAGCATCTGCTGCTCGCCGCCGGAGAGCGAGCCGCCGCTCTGCTTGAACCGCTCGCGCAGGATGGGAAACATGTCGAGGTAGGTCTCCAGATCTCGGGCGACGCCGTCCGCATCCCGCCGGATCGCCGCGCCCAGGATAAGGTTCTCCTCGACCGTCAGGTTGGCGAAGACGTGCCGTCCCTCCGGCGTCACGGTAATGCCGCGGGCCACGCGGCTTTCCGTGTCCAGCCGGTTGATGTTCTGGCCCTCGAACGACACCGTGCCCTCTGCGACGGGCACGAGCCCGATGATCGCGGACAGCATGCTCGTCTTGCCCGCCCCGTTGGGCCCCAGCAGCGTCACGATCTCGCCCTCGCTGATGGAGAGCGAGACCGAATGCACGGCGCGCACCGCTCCGTAATTTACCGAGACGTTATCGACTTCGAGCATCGGCTCTCGCCGCCTTGCACCGTCGGCACGCCGCCGGCCCCGCCGGACCCGTCAGGGAAGGCAGCGCCCGCGGCGGGCGCCCCTTCTCCGACCGTGGCCGGGTTCTTCCACCCGCTCAGGGCCCCCGCCGGCCGTTCCTCGCTGCTCCTCCCGCCGCCCCGGCAGGCCCCGTCAGGGAAGGCCGCGCCCGCGGCGGGCGCCCCTTCTCCGACGGTGTCCGGTTCATTCGACCCGTTGAGGCCGGCGGCTGAGCTTGCTCGATTCCTCGCCCTACTCCTCGTAGTGGGGCGAGTGCGTGGGCACGAGTGCCGTGTGCAGCATGGGCTTGCCGTCCTTGAACCCGAGCACCGAGACCTCCTTGCTCGGGTAGTGCCACTTGTTTGTGAAGTCGATGGAGGGCGCGGACGTGGCCGCGATCGGCCCTGCCGCGGTCAGGGCGTCGAGGACGGCGCGGGAGTCGGTCGAGCCCGCGAGCTCGACACCCTTGGCGAGAATTTGAACGACATCGCCGCCCAGCCCGAAGAAGGAGCCATTGATCTCGTAGCCCCGGCTGATGCACTCGTTCTGGAACGTTTCGAGCGGGTTGCCGCCCGTGGCGAAGCCGTGGGTGGCGAAGAACACGGTGCCGTCGACACTCGGTGCGCCGCCGGCTACCTCTGGCAGCGTCGGATCGTCAAACCCGTCCGAGCCGAACACGAAGATGTCGAGCCCCGCGGCACGGAGCTGACGGATCAGCACGCCCACATCGGGGTTGATCGACGAGATGTGGATCGAGTCCGGCATCGGGTCCATCGCCTTGAGGTCGGTGATGAAGGGCGACCAGTCGGTCATGCCAAAGCCCGGATATTCCATCCGGCCGACGACCTCGCCGCCGAACCGCCCGAACACGTCGCCGAACCATTCCGGAAGGTTTCGCGTCCAGGTGCCGTACACGTCCGAGACGAACAGCACCACCCGGCGCGCACCCAGCTCGTAGGCAACTTCGGCGGTCGCCGAGGCGTTGAACGGGTCGGGAACGGCCATGGTGATGTAGTTGTCCAACCCGACTTCGAACATCTCGATCTGGGTGTTGACGGCCGAGAAGGTGATCGTGTCGTACTCCGCCGCTAGCTGGGAGACGGGGATCAGCGAATCCGACGCGATCGCCGCCTCGCCCACCGCGGTCACGCCATCGTCCAGCATCTCCTGGGCCTGAGCGATGGCGATCGCCGGGTCGCTCTTGTTGTCCTGCACGCTGAGTTCGATGGGCACGCCGTTCACGCCGCCTTGCTCGTTCATGAGCTCCGTCATGCAGCGCAGGCCGTGGGCCCCGGTATAAGGCGCCCATTCGCCTGAGATCGAGGCCGAGATACCGATCTTGAGCGGATCCCCGGCGGATGCCGGGGCGTTCGCAATGACTAGGGCCAGCGCGCCGGCCGCAACGGCAGTCGTGGCCAGAAGTTTCGTCGTAAGCATTGGTGTAGCCTCCCTTGAGTATTCGACACACCCCCTAGGTGGGTCTCTCCATCGTGGTTTTTCCGTCCGATGGCGACGGTCGGGACGCCGGTGTCGCGGCCTCCCCGCTATTGTCCTGAGCGCCGATGTAGACCTCGATGACCCGCGGATCGTTGCGCATCTCCTCGGGCGTCCCCAGCGCGATCAGCTCGCCCATGTGCAATACGGCGATCCGCTCGCACACGTTCATGATGAAACGCAGGTCGTGGTCGATGACGACGATGCCGCAGCCGTGTGCGTCGCGGATGAACCGGACCGAATCGATCAGCGCTGTGGACTCGAGGCGGTTCATGCCGGCGGCGGGCTCGTCGAGCAGCAGGTAGTCAGGGGCAAGCGCCAGCGCGCGGGCGATCTCCAGGCGCCGCTGATAGCCGTAGGGCAGGGTCGGCGCGGGCTGATCGGCCATCTCCAGCAGATCCATCTGGTCGAGCAGCCCGTCGATGGTGATCCCGCTCACTTGTCTCGCCCGGTGGAACTCGCTGGAGGTGAAGGCGACCTCGACGTTCTGACGCACCGTCAGATGCTCGAACAGGCGAATGTTCTGAAAGGTCCGCGCGACACCGGCATAGGCGCGCTTGCGCGGGGAGAGCCTGTTCAGCTTCTTCCCGTCGAGCATCACGGTGCCGCTGTCGGACGGGCTCACCCCGGTAATCAGGTTCATCAGCGTCGTCTTGCCCGCGCCGTTCGGGCCGATCAGGCCCAGGATTTCCCCGCGCTGGCATTCCAGAGAGACCTCGCGCACGGCGTAGACCCCGCCGAAATGTTTGCTGATGCTGTCGACCGCGAGCGCCATGGCTCAAGCCGCACAGAAGTGGCTGCGCGGCCCGGTGGTAGCGGACGCGCGTCCGACCGACGCGGCGACCTCTCGCACGGGCCGCCGCCCCATGGGTCGGAAACGCTCGTTCACCGACATTCTCCCTGAGGCGTTCTTGTTCTTATCCGGTGAGTTTCGATCATAGACGGCAGGTTGACAACCCGCCCCCGGTAGCGCGGGCCGACAGACAGCAGGCGGGTCCCGGTGCCGAGAAAGTCCGAGGGGCGGGCACACGTTGTGTCCGCGCGCGGGGACGCGCGATATGCTTCCGCGCGCGGGGTCGCGCGACGCCGCTTGCCGGCGCCTGCCGCGCTTCCTATCGTGTGGTTCAGCGTCCCCCCGGCCCGCGTGGCGGAATTTGGTAGACGCAACGGACTTAAAATCCGTTTCCCGACAGGGAGTCCCGGTTCGAGTCCGGGCGCGGGCACCAATAGACTCAATAGGTTAGTGAGGTTCAAAGAAGAGTTCGGTGACGAACGGGGCGAGAGAGTCACCACTGAGTCACCAATGGGCCGCCAACTGACAGCGCTAGAAGCCAGACCTGACGCGTGGGCCGAGGCGGAAAGTGAGGTCGAGCGTCCGGAGCAGCGCGCGCAAAGATTAACAGCCGCATGAACGCTTGCGCTCCGGCCCGCGCTTGACCACAAGGCTTCCATGGCGGGAACCAGCGAGAAGCTGAGCAACGCGGTCGAGGCCTACTTCGACGAGCTTCGAAAGGTCCGCGCGTCGGGCGGGGGCACGGGAGAGCTTTCCTACTATCCGGCGCTGGCAAACCTACTTGGCGCCGTGGGTGGTTCGCTGAAGCCGAAGGTGTTTCCGGTGAGCAACCTGGCGGACCAGGGTGCGGGCCATCCCGATTTCGGCCTCTACGCGGCGAAACAGATGCAGAAGGGCCGGCCGCGCGAGGGGCAGCCGCCGGAGCGCGGCGTGATCGAGGTCAAGCCCACCACCGACGACGCCTGGCTCACGGCTGAGGGCGCCCAGGTCAGCGGCTACTGGCAGCAGTATCGGCTGGTGCTGGTAACCAACTTCCGCGATTTCGTGCTGGTTGGCACAGACGCGGGGCGCCCCGAGAAGCTCGAGACCTTCCGGCTGGCTGAAAGCGCGGACGAGTTTTGGCGGAACGTCGAGAAGCCCCGCGCCTTCGCCCGCTCGGCCGGCGCGGGCCTCGTCGAATATCTCGCCCGCGTGCTGTCGCACCGGACCGCGCTCGCGGAGCCGAAGGATCTGGCGTGGCTGCTCGCCTCCTACGCCCGCGACGGGTTGGCGCGGGTCGAGGCGGCAGGCGATGCGCCCTCGCTCATGGCGGTGCGGTCGGCGCTGGAGGAGGCGCTGGGCGTCCGCTTCGAGGGCGAGAAGGGCGCGCGCTTCTTCCATTCGACGCTGGTGCAGACGCTGTTCTATGGCGTCTTCTCCGCCTGGGTGCTGTGGGCGCGGCAGACGCCGCCACCGGCGGGTGCATTCCGCTGGCGCGAAGCGGTCTGGCATCTGCGCGCGCCGGTGCTGCGGGCGCTCTTCGTGCAACTGTCCGATCCCGGTCAGTTGCGACCGCTCGGCCTGGTCGAGGTGCTGGACTGGACGGCCGCCGCGCTCGACCGGGTGGACCGGGCCGCGTTCTTCTCGCGCTTCGCCGAGGGCGAGGCGGTGCCCTACTTCTACGAGCCCTTCCTGGAGGCCTTCGATCCCCAACTGCGCAAGCAGCTCGGAGTCTGGTACACGCCGAAGGAAGTGGTGCGCTACATGGTGGCCCGCGTGGACCGGGCGCTGAAGGACGACCTCGACATCCCCGAGGGCCTGGCGGCGGAGAACGTCTACGTGCTCGACCCGTGCTGCGGCACCGGCGCCTACCTGGCCGAAGTGCTGCGCCGCATCGCGGCCAATCTCGAGGGTCAGGGGCTCGGCGCGCTCGCCGGTGCGCGGGTGAAGCAGGCGGCGACGGCGCGGGTGTTCGGCTTCGAGATCATGCCCGCGCCCTTCGTCGTCGCCCACCTTCAGGTCGGGCTGACGATGCAGGACCTCGACGCACCGCTCGCCGACGACGGGACGGAGCGCGCCGGCGTCTTCCTCACCAACGCGCTGACCGGCTGGGAGCCGCACACCAACAAACCGCTGCCCTTCCCCGAACTGGAGGAGGAACGCGACCGGGCGGAGCGCGTGAAGCAGAACACGCCGATTCTCGTGATACTCGGCAACCCTCCTTACAACGGCTACGCCGGCATGGCGGTGGACGAGGAACGGACACTCACTAAGGCTTACCGTCTTCCCAAGAATCCGAAATTGCGGAAACCGGAGGGCCAAGGGCTGAACGATCTCTACGTCCGCTTCTTCCGCATGGCCGAACGGCGCATCGTGGAGAAGACCGGCCGGGGCGTGGTCTGCTTCATCTCCAACTATTCATGGCTGGACGGCCTCTCCTTCACCGGCATGCGGGAGCGCTTCCTCGAAGCATTCGATGCGGTGCGCGTCGACAACCTGCATGGTGATCGAATCATTTCAGAATACGCACCGGACGGCCGAACTAGCGAGACAGTTTTTGCGCTTCGAAACCAGTCTTCGGGGATCAAGGTCGGCACGAGTATCGTCCTTCTTTCCAAAGCAGAATCCGTTGACGGACCTTCGACAAGCGGACGTGTCCTCTATCGAGATTTTCATGAAGCAAGGGCGGAGGAACGGCGGGAAGCCCTGTTGAGCAGCATCGCTACTGGCAACATGAACGACGGCTACTCTGCGTTCACACCCGACGTTCGTCTTGGCTTGCCCTTCAAGCCGATGGCCGTTAGCGAAGACTGGTTCGACTGGCCGGCGCTGCTCGAACTGTTCCCGGTGTGGTTTCCGGGGGTTCAGACCAAGAGGGATTCGTTCCTCATCGACGTTGATCTCGATCGTCTCCAAGCCCGCATCGCCGAATACTTCGACGCGGGCCTCAGCAATGGGGAAATTGCGCGGCGATACCCGGCCGCGATGAAGAATTCGTCCGGGTTTTCTGAGCGTAACGCTCGCAGAGTCCGAGATGTGTTGCTTACGCGCGGCGGACCGACTGATGCTGGATTTGTCCGTTATGCCTACCGGCCTTTTGATGAGCGCTGGCTCTATTGGGAACCCGGACATAGTTTGCTTGGTCGACCGGTGCCTGATTACTGGCCGCATGTTTTTGAGGGTAACCTTTGGCTAGTTTTTCAGAACAAGGCCAGACCCGATCTGTCACCCCCGCTCACTATTTGCAACATCGGTGATATCAACCAGATGAACAGCAACGCTTATTGCGTTCCAGCGTTGCTCGAAGGAGACAGTTGGCAAACTGAAGACGATTTGAAGAAGCACCATCCCAATATGTCGGCTACTGCTCGATCATATCTGAAACAACTTGAGGCGAACGTAATGGACCTCGTGCATCATGCTATCGCGGTGTTGCACGACCCGACCTACAATCGAAGCAACGCCGATGCGCTTCGGGCGGAGGGGCCGCGCATCCCGCTTCCGGGCTGGCCTGAAGGTGAGGCCGAGGGTGCGGCTGACGCTCTCGCCCGGTCGGCGGCGCGCGACCGCGCGCTCGCCGCGCTCCTTGATGCCGACACCCCCGTTCCCGGCGTGACGCAGGCGCCGCTTCGGCCGGAGATCGCCACCATCGCCGTCCCCGCCACGACCGGCGGACGCAACATGGCGAGCGACGATTTCGCCGTCACCGCCGGCTGGGGCCACCACGGCCAGGGCGACGCCGTGATGCCCGGCCAGGGCCGCCCCGTCGAGCGCGCCTTCGCGCCCGAAGAGCGAGCGGCGATGGGCGACACGCTGCCTGCCCTCGGCGAGACGACCGCTGACGTCTACCTCAACGGCGACGCCTTCTGGCGCAACGTCCCCGCCGCCGTCTGGACCTACAAGCTCGGCGGCTACCAGGTCCTCAAGAAATGGCTGTCCTACCGCGAGCGCAGCATTCTCGGGCGCGCACTCAAGGCTGACGAAGTCCAACACTTCACCGATACGGCAAGGCGAATTGCCGCAATCCTGTGCCTAACGGGCTCCGTCGACAAAGATTCCTCTTATGTTGCAAAGTGATTTAGTGAAACCAAAATGAATGAACGCAACGTAATACAAGCCTTCGTCAGCCATCTTGGAAAGATGAATGGTTACTCAATGTTGATGGTGGACCGCTGGCCAGAAGACGACAACTGTCAAACCCCAGAAATCGATGCGATTGCTGGTCCCTACGCTATCGAGCACACGACCATCGATACCGTAGCAGACCAACGAAGGCGGGATGATTGGTATCGGCAAGTCGTCGGAGGCCTGGATCAGGTGATCTCCGATTGTGTGGATTGCGGATTCACAATCACCCTCGAATACGACGCCATTGAAAAAGGTATGGACTGGAATTGTATTCGTGCCGACCTCAGGAATTGGATCTTGGGCAACGCATTCAACCTTAGTCATGGATCGCATCAAATCACTCTTCCGACATCGACTTCCGTTGCCTCTCCAATAGTGATGCGTGTCTGGAAAGGTCAATCTCGCCGTATTGGGTTCGCACGTTTCGAGCCCGAAGACGATACCCTAGCTACGCGCGCCAAGCGTCTGCTCGACAGGAAGGCCAAGAAGCTACTAAACTACCAGATACCATACGCGACGACCATTCTATTGATTGAAAACGATGATATCGCCCTAATGAATGAAATGAAGCTACTTGAGGCAATTCGAGAAGCATATCCCGAGGGACTTCCTCAAGGGGTGGATGAGATATGGTTTGTCGATACATCCATACCTCATAAGCTGTTATTCTGTGACTGGACGGCAGTAATTGGGCACGACTCAGTCGCGGCCCGCCGCCTGCGCCACCATCCAGGCGCGGCCCAGGAGCCGGCGCAGCGCGCGAAGCCCGCCAGGGCCTCGGCCGACGGCGTTCAGGGCCCTGTGTAGCCGACGGAAAGTCGTGGCCAGCGCCGACGGTGCAAGAACGGGCGGTAAGCGGTCCGAGGGCCTGAATGGCGGCGCCTGATCTTGGGAAGGTGTTGTGCGAGGTATCGGCGCTGGCACGCCGGGCCGACGCTCTCGCCATGCGCTCGCCCGACTATCCTGCGCACGAGGCGGGCGCGGTCATGGAGGCGCTGACGGGCGCGCGCCTGGATCATCTGCGCGCCTATGAGCTCGGGCCGGAGCGCGCCGGCGCGGTGCACCTCGCCAAGTCCATCGTCGTGCTGTCATCCATGCTGGGGGCGCGGCACGGGCTCACGATCGGCATGGCCGGCATCCTGGACGACCTGCGGGCGCCAGGGAGCGCGAGCGATAGCAACGGCTACGAGATCTGGCCCGCCGGCTCTGCCTGCGCTGCCAGCGGCCCTTCGAGAGCGACTGGCGCGGACACCGCATATGCGGAGCCTGCGCTCCTTTGATGGCGGAGGAGCCCTACGCGCCGCTCCCATGAGCGGACCAGCCGGGCAGCCACCAGGTAGCCCCAACCGGCGACCAAGCATCGTACCCGCCTGTCCGACCCCAGGGGCCCACTTCTGTAATGGGGCGTTTCCCGTCAAGCTCGATTTTCAATGGATCATTGTCGCGACATGCGATTGTTGCCCTGGCGTGGTGTAGGGGCTCTTTCGGCCGGGCTGTGAGGCGCCGGGTGAGGCGCGGAGGAGGATGCTCGCGTCGTACTGGTGCTTGCTCAACGTCTTGTGTCCTTTGCCGGGTTCTCGCTTCTGTCCGTGGTCAGCGCATCGGCTGCCAACTTCATGCCCAGTCCAAATCGGTTCCCGAGTGCCTATCTCCACAGCGTGCTCGAACGGGACAGGTCGGTTCGGCAAACAAGTGGGCCCACGTGCATCATCGGGGACCGCGTCCCGGCGAGGGGACGTTG